>Ga0137353_1000004_pt1 | contig 65017 bp, 48 predicted proteins | sample EasRivERMLT760_2_FD_104759 | JGI IMG/M metagenome (GOLD analysis project Ga0137353, IMG submission 104759) | Soil microbial communities from meander-bound floodplain in the East River, Colorado, USA - East River MetaG ERMLT760_2 | ecosystem: Environmental > Terrestrial > Soil > Floodplain ...
ACCGGCGCGTTCATGACCCAGACGATGTCGGCGTTCTTCGGGTCGGGGATGACGTTCATGTAGTACCACGAGCGCGTCTGGATCAGGCGATCGCCCGAGAGCAGCCGCCAGGTCTTGCCCGCATCATCCGACCGGTAGAGGCCACCCTTCTCGGCCTCGACGATCGCGTACACGCGATCCGCGTTCGCCGGCGAGACCGCGACGCCGATCTTTCCCATCAATGCGGGGAGGCCCTGCGAGAGGCGCGTCCAAGTGTCGCCGCCGTCGACTGATTTCCAGATGCCGCTGCCGGAGCCGCCGCTCCGCACGAACCAGGGAGTGCGCTGCGCGTCCCAGAAGGCCGCATAGAGGATGCGCGGATTCGTCGCGTCCATCGAAAGGTCGCTCGCGCCGCTGGTCGAATTCTCGCCCTTGAGGATGAGGCTCCACGTCGCGCCGCCGTCCTTCGAGCGATAGATGCCGCGCTCGGAGGTTCCCTTCCAGCGATCGCCCTGCGCCGCGACGTAGACGAGGTCGGCATCCGAGGGATGGACGCGCACGGCCGAGATCTGCCGCGTGGGCGCGAGCCCCACGTTCGTCCACGTGCGTCCCTGGTCGGTGCTCCTGTAGACGCCGTCGCCGTACGTCGACGACTGTCCGCGAATCGCATGCTCGCCGCTGCCGACGAAGATCACGTTCGGGTCCGATGGAGCGACCGCGATCGCACCGATGGAGCTCGAGGTGAACTGTCCATCGGAGATGTTGCGCCAGCTCAGGCCGGCGTCATCGGTCTGCCACAGCCCGCCGCCGGTGTAGCCCGCGAAGTAGGTGAGCGGGTTGCCCGGGATGCCCGCGACCGCGACCGAACGCCCTCCACGCGAGGGCCCCACGTTGCGCCACGCGAGACCCGCGTAGTCGCGCAATGAAGAATCGGGCTTGGCGGTGACCGTTGCAGGACGGGCCTGCGCGTTCAACAACGCTGGGCCGAGGGTGAGCAGGACGACCGGGACGAGGCGGCGCATTCACATGGTGGGTGGAGGGAACCCGCACGTTCGCCCGCTCGTGGAGAGGCGTCAAGCTCTGCGACACCATCTCTTCCCCACTGGTGGGAATCATGGATGTACAACAACGTTCGCTGATTGCTTCCCGTAGCCCGCTGACATGACACGACGTTCGGCCGTCCTCAAGCGATCATTGTCGTCGATCCTCCTGCTGGGCGCCTGCGACGCGTGTAGCGCGTCCGCGCAGCAACGGATGGTCCCACCGGCTCCGGCGCCGATGGCGACGCTCGTGGTGCTGATCACCATCGACCAGTTCGCGTCCGATTACCTCGTGCGCTACGGCGGTGACCTCGACGGTGGCATCGCGCGACTGCGCCGCGAAGGTGCGGTGTGGGTGCGCGCGCAGCATGACCACGCGATTACTGAGACGGCGCCCGGGCACGCCTCGACGCTCTCCGGCCGTTTCCCCGTGAGTACGGGGATCGCGAGCAACTCGCAGGGCGTGAACACACCGGATGCGCCGTTGATCGGCTCGGATGACATCGGTGCGTCGCCGTTCCGTTTCCAGGGCACGACGCTCGTCGATTGGATGCGGGCCGCCGATCCCGCGACGCGCGTGCTGTCGGTCTCTCGGAAGGATCGCGGCGCGATCCTGCCGATCGGGCGATCGAGGTCCGAGGTCTACTGGTACGTGTCGAACGGAGCGTTCACCACCTCGCGCTACTATCGGGACACGCTGCCTGACTGGGTGAGTGCGTTCAACGCGCGCCGCCTGCCGCACTCCTATGCCGGCACGTCGTGGACGCCGCTGCTGCCGGCGGACCGCTATGCGGAACCCGACACGAACCGGCTCGAGGCGACGGGGAACGACTATCTCTTCCCGCACGTGATCACGAGCGATCCGGTCGTCGCGGCGCGCGCCGTGCGCGACTTCCCGTGGATGGACTCGCTCACGCTCGCCTTCGCGCTCGAGGGCGTGCGCTCGATGGGCCTCGGTGCCGATGCGGGCCGTACCGACCTGCTCGCGGTCTCGGTCTCGAGCACGGATGCCGTCGGGCACCGCTACGGGCCCGACTCGAAGGAGATCCACGACCAGGTCCGGCGCGTGGACCGGTACATCGGTGAGTTCCTCGATGCGCTCATTGCGGTGCGCGGCAATGGCCGCGTGATCGTCGCGCTCACCGCGGACCACGGGATCGCGCCGTTCCCCGAGCTGCGCTCGCCGTACTACGATAACGGGGATGCGCAGCGCGTGGACCAACGCAACGCGTGGCGCGCGGCCTACGCGGCGATGCGCGCGGCGGGTGTGGACACCGCGGCGGTCGACAACGACGACGGCTTCCGCGTGATCGATGCTGAAGCGTTCCGCCGAGCCGACGTGGCTCCGGACGCGATCGCCGAGGTGTGGGCGCGCGAACTGCGCCGATTGAACGGCGTGATGCGCGCCGACCTCATGCGAGACCTGGCGACGGCCGACACGGTGCGCGACGACATCGCGCGCCGCTGGCTCCACATGCTGCCGGTCGATGGTCCCGTGCGCGCCGTGGTCACGCTCGAGCGCTACGGATATTGGCAGTCCACGAACTACGCCACACACGGTTCTCCGCACGACAACGACACGCAGGTGCCGCTCATCATCTGGGGTCCCGGCGTCACCGCCGGCGATCGCGCGGGGCCAGCGCGCGTGGTGGACCTCGCGCCGACACTGGCCGGACTGCTCGGCATCCGCCCCCTCGAACCACTCGATGGCCAACCGCTCTCCGTGAGGCCGTGACACCCATGCCCAAGGCCAAAGTCGTCGTGCCGCTCGAGCACCGCGCGTTCGGTCGCGGCGGTGCGGTGGGGATCCTCGGCCTCGGAACGAGGCGGCTCGCGACGGCGGGACAGCAGGGGACGATACGCCTCGTGCGCGAGGCGATCGACGGCGGGGTGACGTTGCTCGAGGTCGCGCCCGAGTACGGCGACGGCCGGACCGAGCGATGGATCGGCCTTGCGTTACGCGATGGTTATCGCGAGCGCGTGCAGCTCCTCTGGCAGTGCTGCGCGCACCTGCGCGACTACAAGACTGCGATGCTGCAGTTCGAGGCGACGCTCAGCCACCTCAAGACCGACCACGTGGAGTTCTGGTCGTTCCACGAGGTGATCTACGACAACGATCCGGATTGGATCTACGACCACGGTGGACTCGACGCGGCGCAGGAGGCGCGCGAACAGGGGCGCCTGCGCTGGATCGGGTTCCACAGCGAGAAGTCGCCGCACATCGCGCTCAAGCTGCTCGCGCGCGGCTTCACGTGGGACGTGGTGCTCATGCCGCTCAATCCGTTCGACGCGACCTATCGCTCGTTCGAGAAGCAGGTGTTGCCCGACGTGATCCGGCGCGGTGCGGCGGTGGTCGGGACGCGCCCGCTCGCTGGCGGGGCCATCCCCTTGAACAAGCTGATCAAGGCGGAGGATGCGCTGCGCTACGCCTGGTCGTTGCCCGTCGCCTCTGTGCTCGTGGGCTGCGACACGACCGCGGTGCTCAAGCGCACGCTCAAGAGCGCCGCGGCATTCAAGGCGTTCCATGCCGGTGAGATGGATGCACTGCGCCAGAAGGCGAAGGGGACGGCGGGCGACGGACGCTACGAGCGCTACAAGACGACGCAGGAGTTCGACGGCGCGGCCGGCAAGGCCGCGCATGGATTCGCTTGACACGCTGGCCGTTCGATCCGCACCCCCTCAACTCCACTGATCTCGTGATCCATCTCCGCGGTTCGTTGCTCACGCTCCTCATCGTCGCGGCGCGACTCGGCGCGCAAGGCGTCACCGGTTACACCGCACAGCGTGGCGCCGCACAGCGCGCGGCCGAGCAGGCCGCGACCGCGCGCGCCGATTCGGTGCGCATCGGCGCGCTCGCGCGCGCGCTCGCCGACCGTCCGCACATCGCCGGCACGCCGGCGCAGGCGCGGACGCGCGACCTCGTGATCGAGGCGCTGAAGGCGGCAGGGATCCCGACCGAGGTCCGCGAGTACCGCGTCTGGCTGCCGCACACGATCGACTACGGCGTATGGCGCATCGAGCCCTCGGCGAAGCAGCTCGAACTCCGCGAAGGACAGGTCGCGTCCGACCCGACGACGATCGCGCACGCCGAGTATCCGACGGTGAACGGCTACAGCGGCACGGGCGACGTCACGGGTCAGGTGGTCTACGTGAACTACGGCCTCGTCGAGGACTACGCCACACTCGACTCGCTTGGCGTTTCGGTGCGCGGCAAGATCGCGATCGCGCGCTACGGCCGGAGCTTCCGCGGCATCAAGGCGCGCGAGGCCGAGAAGCACGGGGCGCTCGCGTTGCTCATGTACAGCGACCCTGCGGACGACGGCTATGTGCAGGGCGACGTCTACCCTGAAGGCCCATTCCGCAACGACCGCGGCGTGCAGCGCGGTAGCGTGATGAACGGCGCAGGCGACCCGAGCACGCCCGGTTATCCGTCGCTCGCCAACGCGCCACGCATCCCGGTGGCGCAGCTGCCGGTGCCGCACATCCCCGTGTTGCCGCTCTCCTATGGCAACGCCGTCGAACTGCTCAAGGACGTGCGCGGCACGGCCATCCCACGCGGATGGCAGGGCGGGCTCGCGTTCCGCTATCACGTGGGCCCGGGGCCGGTCACGGCGCGCGTGAAGGTCTTCAGCGACTCCGCTACCGCCGCGTACAAGTCGATCTGGAACACGTTCGGCGTGATCCGCGGCACCGACTTCCCCGATGAACTCGTCGTGATCGGCGGGCACCGCGATGCATGGAGTCCGGGTGCGATCGACAACGTGTCGGGCACGGTGAGCGTGATCGAGGCCGCGCGCGCGGTGGCCGAACAGATGAAGACGGGATGGCGTCCGCGCCGCACGCTGCTCTTCGCGACGTGGGATGCGGAGGAGTGGGGACTCGTCGGCTCGACGGAGTACGTCGAGGACGATTCACTGCGCCTGATGCGCGGCGGGGTCGCCTACCTCAACCAGGACGTGAGCGCGAACGGCCCGAGCTTCGGTGGCGGTGGATCGCCGACATTGCGCGCCGTGCTGCGCGACGTGACGCGCGGTATCGCCGACCCGAGCGGCGAGGGCACCATCTACGACGTCTGGCGCAAGCGCAACGGCGTGCGCGCGGGCGAGGAGCCCGCGATGGGGGATCCGGGTGGCGGCTCCGACTTCGCCGGCTTCTACAACCACCTCGGCATCCCGCACTCTGACTGGGGGTTCGGCGGCGGAAATGGCGTGTACCACTCGAACTACGACTCGTACACGTTCATGGAACGCTTCGGCGATCCTGGCTATCGCTATCACGCGGCCGCGGCGCGCATCGGCACGGCGATGATTATGCGGCTCGCGAACGCCGACGTGCTGCCGTACGACTACGTCGAGTTCGCGCGCACCATGCGGCGCTATCTCCCGGCGGTGGACCAGGACCTGCGCACCAAGGGATGGCCGGGCTCGAGTGCCGCGCTCGGCTTGGCGATCGACCGCATGGAGAGTGCGGCGAATGCATTCGCGACCGCGCGCGATGCGGCGCTCGTGAAGGGCATCGCGCAGGCGCGGCAACAGGCGACGAACCAGGCGTTACTCAAGGTCGAGCGCGCGATGACCCGGCCGGAGGGCTTGCGCTCGCGGCCGTGGTACAGGAATCTCATATACGTCGCGGACGTCGATAACGGGTACAGCAACATGGTGTTCCCGTCGGTGAACGAAGCGATCAGGTTCGGCGATGCGACATTGTTCGAGCGTGAACTCGCCGACCTGGTGCAACGGTTCGATGCGGCGACGGCAGCACTCGTCGCCGCGCGGACCGAAGTGGAGAAGCCGTAAGCACGGTCCTCCGCGGGCGTTCGCGCCCGCGTGAGGCGGGGGTGGTTCCGGGATCACTCCCGTTGGCGAGGGGGCATCGCGAGGCGAGAGCCAGCGATGCCCCCTCGCGTATATTGCGCCCATGCCGCTCTCGAGCGACGAACTCCAGCGCTACGCGCGACACCTCGTGCTGCCGCACGTCGGCGAGTCCGGGCAGGATCGCCTGCGCGCATCGTCGGCGCTCGTCATCGGCCTGGGCGGCCTCGGCTCCCCCGCGGCGCTCTACCTCGCGGCAGCGGGCATCGGCCGGCTCGGCGTGCTTGACCATGACCAGGTCGCGGTGCACAACCTGCAGCGCCAGGTCTTGCACGACACGGCGTCGATCGGCACGGCCAAGACCGCGTCGGGGCGCGCACGGCTGGAGGCGCTGAATCCGCACGTGCGCGTGGAGACGTGGCAGACCGCGCTCACTCGCGACAATGCGCGCGGCATCGTCGGTGACTACGACGTGATTCTCGACGGTACCGACGCCTTCGCCACGCGCTACCTCGTGAACGACGCCTGCGTGCTCGAGCGCAAGCCGTACGTGCATGCGAGCGTGCATCGGTTCGAGGGGCAGCTCTCGGTCTTCGCGACAGCGGATGGTCCGTGCTATCGTTGCGTGCATCCCGAGCCGCCACCGGCGGGTGCGGTGCCGAGTTGCGCCGAGGGAGGCGTGCTCGGCGTACTGCCCGGGCTGCTCGGCACGCTGCAGGCGACCGAGGCGATCAAGCTGCTGCTCGGCATCGGCACGCCACTCGCGGGACGCATGCTGGTCGTCGACGCGCTGGCGATGCGGTTCCTCGAGGTCGCGGTCGAGCGTGACCCGGCGTGCTCCTGGTGCGGGATGCGGACCGCGACCGCGCTGCTCGATGACTACGCGGCCTTCTGCGGCGAGTCGAGCGCGAGTGCGCCCGCGCAGGCGGTAGCGGACGCGACTGCGCGTGCGATCGCACCCCGCGACCTTGCGATGCGGCTCGCGCGCGGCGACGGGGCCGGCGGCGCGCTGCGCGTGCTCGACGTGCGCGAGCCGTGGGAGCACAAGGTCGCGTCACTCGATGCCGCCGAGCTCGTGCCGATGAACTCGATCCCGGCGCGCCAGTCGGGGTTGCCGCGCGACGCGACGTACGTCGTGCTCTGCCACCACGGCACGCGCAGTGCGATGGTCACGGAGTACCTGCGTTCGGTCGGCCTCACGCGCGTGCTCAACCTCGAAGGCGGCATCGACCGCTGGAGCGTCGAGGTGGATCCGAGCGTGCCGCGCTACTGAGGATGGCCGCCACCACGTGGGCACTCGTTGCCGCCGCGGTGACGTGGGCCCAGCGCGCATTGCGCGCCCGCGCCCGCGAGCGACGCTTCCATGCACGCTTCCCATTGCGCTCCGACGGTATCATCGCCGGTGCCGAGCCGCGCACATATGGCGGGCACACCGGCCACGCGATCCTGCTCCTGCACGGGTACAACGATTCACCCGCCTCGCTCGACGGTGTCGCGCGCGCGCTCAACGAGGCCGGATGGACGGTGCGATTGCCGCTCCTGCCCGGCCATGGTCGTTCGCTGCCGGCGCACGACACCTGGACGGCCGACGAAGTGCTCGCGCAGGCGCGTGACGAATACGCGCAGCTGCGCGCGACGCACACGACCGTCGTCGTGGGTGGACTCTCGATGGGCGCTGCGGTCGCGGCTTGGATCGCGTCGGAGACGGACGCCGAAGGCCTCGTGCTCTTTGCGCCGATGCTCTTCGTGCCGCGCCACATGCAGGTCGCGGTGAGCACGGCGCGACTGTGGGTGCTGCTGACGAAGTACATCGCGGGCGGAGGACGCCGGTCAATCAAGGATCCCGAGGCAGGGAAGCGGTCGATCGCGTACGGATGTTCCACGCGCCGGTCGCTCGAGGCGCTCGACCACATCGCGAAGGGGATCACCGTGCGGCTCGGCTTCATTCGCGTGCCGACACTCGTCATCCAGAGCGAGGATGACAATCGGTTACCGCACGACCAGTCGGTGCATGCCTTCGCGCGCATCGGCGCGAAGGACAAGACGATCATCTGGACGAAGGGCGCTGGCCACGTCCTCACGGTGGACTACGGCTGGCAGGACGTCGCGGCGCGCACGGTGGACTGGCTCAGCGCGCACGATCGAGTGCGCGCGTCTCTCCAGGTGAGAGCACCCACAACCGATCGCTAGGGCGCCCCGCCTCGGCCCACAGCTCCTTCGTGCGCCGCGGCGGCTCGTCGGTCGCCTCGTCGGTGAGGACGAAGGTGCCCCAGTGCATCGCGACCATTACCGACCGGTGCGCGCCGTGTGACCGCGTGAGCTCGTTGAAGGCCGCGAGCGCCTCGGCAGGGTCCATGTGCACGGACCGCATGAACCAGCGTGGTTCATACGCGCCCACCGGCATCATCACGAGGTCGCAGGCGCCGAGCCTTGAGCCGATGAGGCCGAAGTCCGGGTGCGCTCCCGTGTCCCCGACGAAGTAGGCGCGGCGCGCATGCGCCTCAACGGACCATCCGCACCAGAGCGTCTGGTCACGATCGAACGGCGTGCGCCCGGAGAAGTGTGCAGCCGGGAGGCAATGCACGGTCGCATCGCCGACGCGCGCGCTCTCCCACCAGTCGCGTTCGACGGTCCGTTTCACGCCGCGCGCACGCAGTCGTGCAGCGACACCGATCGGCGCACACCAAGTCGCGTCCGGGTGCGCGCGCGCGAGCGCGCGCACGGTCCCTTCGCAGAAGTGGTCGTAGTGATCGTGCGATTGCAGGACGATGTCGATCGGTGGCAGCGCGTCGAACGCGAGCCCCGGTGCGTGCCGTCGTCGCGGGCCGGCGAACGTGAACGGCGAGGCGCGCTCGCCCCAGATGGGATCGGTCAAGATGTTCAGTCCGCCGAGTTGCAGCAGGAACGTCGAGTGGCCGACCGCGGTGAGGCGCAGTTCATGCGCGGCGGCGCGCGGAACGGCCTGCGCCGGCGTCGCGAGCGTCGGCGGTGCGGCAAGCCGTGCCGTGGAACGGCGGCGCGCCCGGTCGTACGCCCACTTGAGGAGACCGCGGAGGCCTGTCGGCTGGGTCCCCGGCCACGGATTGCGGAATCCACCGCCTGGCCGATGGTGCGCAGGGCGCGCCGCGAGCGGCGCCTGTGTAGATTCCAAGTTCACGCGACGGAATGAGGTCGAAGGCGATGGCGGAGATCAAGTGCCAGAAGTGCGGGCTGACGAAGACCGGCTTCGACCGACCCCCCTTCCCGGGAGCGATCGGCGCGCGGATCCTCGAGGGCACCTGCCCGGACTGCTGGCAGCTTTGGCTGAAGCAGCAGACGATGCTGATCAACCACTACGGCCTGAACGTAATGGACCCGCAGGCCCGCCAGTTCCTGACCCGGAACATGGAGGCCTTCCTGTTCAAGGCCGGGGCGCTCGACGAGGTGGACACGTCGAAGCAGGGCACGATCACGCACTGAGCAGCAGCGGCGCCCGCGACGCGGCTTGACTTTAGTAGCAGTGCGGCACTAATTGCGCGCACGATGCGCGACCGCCCCAGTGCTCCCGTCGCGCGCGCCGGCCGTTCGCCGGCCAGCGCTTCCCTCGACCTCGTCTGCTGCAGCCCCGTCGGCCGCCACTTGGCCGTGCTCGTGCGTCTCGCCGAGCGCGGGTCTGCAGCAATGCTGCCCTGGGCGCGCCTCGACCCGGGCGCAGCGCTCGATGCATCGGCCGCGCGCCTCGCGCGCGAGCAGTTGGGCCGCGCGCCGAGTTGGATAGCCCTGCTCGGCGTCGCTGGCGAGGGAAAGCGGCACCCATCCGGCGCGCCGATCTCGGTGACCTATGTGGCCGTCGCGCCGACGGGAACTCCAGCGCCCGAGGGCATGGAGTGGATCGCCGTCAGCGAACTCCCGACGCTCGCGCCGCGACAGCAACCGATGGTGCTATCGGCGGTTGCGGCACTTCGGGATCGCATGGATATCGCGCCGATCGCCTTCCGGATGCTGCCCAGCGAGTTCACGCTCAGCGAGCTCCAGCAAACATACGAGTTGCTCCTCGGCCGGCGGCTCCACAAGGCGAGCTTTCGGCGGGCGCTCCAGGCGGCCTATCTCGTTGAGCCCACAGACGCTTGGCGCTCTGAAGGCCGCGGCCGGCCGGCGCAGCTCTTCCGCTATGCGCCCCGGCGTCGCGGGGCAATTCGCCGCCCGGTGCGGTTCGAACTCCTCGCTTAGGGGACGCCACCGCGACAGGACCGTGACACCATGCCCCCTTGCCGGGTAATTGTAATAGTTGCAATGTGTACATAACGGCAAAAGGAGGCACGATGCTGGCGTACCTCGACGCCCTGATCGAAGCGCTCTCCGTACGCGATGAAGCGGAAGTCGACCGCTTGCTCGCCCATCCGCTCTCGCGGATCCTGCCCGACGCGGCTCGCGACGAAGCCCGCGCGCTCGGGAGCGGTGAAGGCGATGCGCTGGCCGCGCCGCTCCGCGTGATGCAGCTGCGGCACGTGACGGCCGAGCTGCTCCGCGATGCTCCCGAAGCGCCGGTCGTGGCCGACCGCGCAGAGAACACCGACGCGCCCGTGGCAACTGACGGCGTGCGCGATTCGCGGCGTCCCGCCGCCGTGCCGCGTCGCAGCGGCCGCCTCGTGCAGATGGAGCTGCCGCTCTCCGCCTGACCGCTCAGGGCGTGTTGCCGACCGCCCAGTTCCGCCAGCTCTCGTGGTCGAAGTGCCACCACTCCGCGTCGAACACCGTGAATCCCTCGGCCTGCATCGCGCGCCGCAGCAGTGCTCGATACCAGCGTTGCTCCGACGTGCCGCCCGGATAGAACGGATAGGCGCGCGGCGAGAACTCGTCGTAGCCGCTCACCATCGGCACCGCCTTGCCCGTCACGAGGTCGTAGAGCGAGAGATCCACCGCCGCGCCGCGGTTGTGGCGCGAACCGTTCGCAGGGTCGGCGACGAAGACGCGCTGCTCGGGTGGCGTCGCCTCCCAGAAGATCTTGGTCACGTACCAAGGGCGGTACGCATCATGGATCAACAGTCCCACGCCCCGAGCGGCGAGTGCGCGTTCCACGCGTCCGAGCGCTTCTGCGGCGGGACGCTGCAGCCGCGCCCGTACCCCGTCGTACATCACCGCGCCCATGAAGTTGTCGGTCGTCGCGTAGCGCACGTCGAACTTGATGCGTGGGCCGATCGTCGCGAGGTCGAGCAGTTCGCCGGCGCTACGGTCGGGCGGCTGTGGCGGCGGTGACGCGGCGAGCGCCTCGCGCCTCAGTTCGGCGATTGGCCGCTGCGGAGCGATGCGGAACGTCACGCCGTCCTCGGGAGCGATGGAACGTCGCACGAACTGGAGGCTGCCGAGGTCGAGCGCGGCGACCTTCGCGCCATCGCGCCGGAGGATCCTCAGCGTCTCCCCCGCGTAAAGCCCTCGCGGCGGAAAGCGCAGGTGATCGGCGTCGACCACATCGAGCGGATAGAGGCCGAACCATTCGATCAGCGCGAAGAGCCGGCCGTCGCGTTCGAGGATGTAGAGCACATCGTGGTCCCAGCCGTACTCGCCGATGAGTTCGCGCCATGCCGCCGGCACGGGAGCGGGCCGCGCATCGGGCTCACGCCGCAGCGTATCCCCGGCGAATGCGATCACGCGTTGCCCATCACGATCGCCGAGCAGCGTGACGAGCGAGCCATAGCTCAGGCGGCCGTCCTCGATGAGGGTCCGCGCATCGCGCGCGCGCAGCTGCACGGGGAATGCGCCGCGCAGATCGTCGAGCCAGAGGTCACCGAGGCGATCCTCGAGCACCACGGATCGCGTTCGACCGCGATAGGTGCCCTCCAATGCGCGTCGCATCTCCGGCGCGAGTGGTTCCGACAGCGCGGGGACCGGGAGCGGGCGCCCGGCCTTCGCCGCGCGCAACAGTCGCAACGCTTCGTCGGCGATGCGCGAGGTGACCGCGTTGCTGGCGTCCATCGTCGCGGAGACGGCGACGCCGAGTCTCTCGTCAGGTAGCGCCGCGAGTTCCGTCGCGAAGCCGTAGTGCCAGCCGCCGTGCCCGATGCGTCGCGCGCCATCGAGCTGGCCGAGCGCGAAGCCGAGGCCGAAGAGCCCGGACGCCGCGCCCTGGCCTTCGCCCCACATCGCGCGGAGCGTGGGCTCGTCGAGCACGCGCCCGCCCGGCCCGACGCCGCCTGCGAAGAGCATGCGCAGGAAGTTCGCGAGGTCGACCATCGACGCGGACAGCTCCGATGCCGGTCCGAGGCCGAGCGGGAAGGTCGGCGCGGCGAAGGAACGCCCGTCGAGGGTCCACATCGTCCCGCGTGCGCGCTGCGCGAGGTGCGCACTGTCCGGCGCGAAGGTCGCATTCGTCATCCCCGAGGGCAGCAGCACGTCCCGACGCATCAACTCGGCGAACGGGAGCCCGCTCTCGATCTCCAGCAGCCGACCCGCGAGCGCGATGGCGGCGTTGGAGTACTTGGTGACCGTACCCGGTGCGTAGACGAGCGACGTGTTGTTGAGCGAGGCGACGGTCGCCTCGAGTGACGGAGACCGTGAGTCGAAGTAGTGACCGACCGGCGGTTCGCGCACGATGCCGCTGCGGTGCTGCAGGAGCTCTCGCAATGTGGGCATGCGCCCATGCGGGTTGCCGGGATGGAATGCCGGAGCATAGCGCGTGACGGATGAGTCGAGCGCAAAGCGCCCACGTTCGACGCGCTGCATCACGCCGATGTCGGTGAAGAGCTTCGAGACCGATGCGACGCGGAAGGGCGTCTCGGCGACGACGGGGCGTGTGGAGTCGGCGGGGTCGATCCACCCGAAGCCCTTCGCCCACGCGATGCGATCGCCGTCGACGAGTGCGATGGCGAGTCCGGGGATGCCGTGCTGCACCATTCGCGCGCGCACAAATCGTTCGATCGCAGCGACCGCGGCGGTATCGGGCACCCGCGCGGCAATGGAATCCTGCGCGATCCCGAGACACAGGGCGGAGAGGAGGGCGACGACGCTCATCGAGAGGGAATACGCCTGTCGGGGCTCCGCCGCAAGAAAAGGAACGGCCCCCGGCGCGTGCGCCGGGGGCCGTGCGATGCTCGAGCGAACTGACTCAGACCTTCGTGACGTTCGCTGCCTGCGGACCCTTCTGCCCGTCGACGATCTCGAACTCGACCTTGTCGCCCTCGGCGAGGGACTTGAAGCCCTGGGACTGGATCGCGCTGAAATGCACGAACACGTCGGGGCCACCCTCACGCTGGATGAAGCCGAATCCCTTGGCGTCATTGAACCACTTCACTGTGCCATTGATCCTTGCCATCTGAGTCTTGCTCCTCTTTCTGGACGATAAGAAGGGGGTCAGGCCGCGCCGGCGATGTAGCGGGCGACGCGTCCGCAACCCACACACTTCAGAGTGACATGCGAACGTGGCGGCGGCGGTGCGTTGCCGGGCTCACGCTGGATCGAACCTGAGCAGGACGGGCAGCTAAGCGGATCGCCATTGCGGTCGCTCGCGATGAGGTGGAGGGCCTGCGCGGGGTTGTACGAGTTCGGCCGTGGCTTCCGCATTCGGTCTCCGAGAATGACGGTGGCAACATGCCACTGGCGGCATGGTGCGAGAGAATGGAAGGAAGTTAATCGGGCATGGCCTAAAGCGCAGTCCTGTCAGTACTTGCAGGGTAGTGCACTATAAACAAACGATACGGCATATAGCGTAAACCATTGACCCTGCTGGACTTCGGTGAGTATTGAAATGTGGATAACTTCACCTCACTGTCGCGGCGTGGCAGAGCCGTGACGTCAGCGCGGGGGAGGGGGAGCGCAATCCTGCGTGCGTCGAGTGTCCACCACCGAGAAGATTCGCCAAGCTCCGGAATGCTTCGTGAGCTGGAATGCGTCGACCCCACAATGCGAGAGCCGGTCTCCCGCGAAGAACCAATAGTCGACCCAAACCGTCGCCAGATTAGCATCGACATGGATGACCGGATTCGCGAGCCGCTCGTCGAGCAGCAGTCCCGCGCGCGCCCGGCCGATGCCTTCGATCCAAGGCGTGACAGCGTCGAACTTCACGGCGCTGTCGCCGAGCGACTGCATCGAGGCGTTCGCGACGAAGCTCGCGCGCATCGCCGCGGTGTCGCGAGCGCGCATGGAGTCGAAGAGTCGCGTGACGACCTGATACGCGGCGGCCTGATCCGCGCTCTGTGCCGCGGCGGGTGCGCCGATCAGCGCGAGCGATGCAAGAACAGGCAGGACGATTGTGCGCACGTGGAGCTCCGCAGGAGTGCTAGTGGGACCCTCTCACCCACTCAGTACTGGGAGCGCGCGAATTCGTTCCTGCCACTCGCGGGGCCCGGTCTCGTGCACGTTGTTCCCGGCGGCGTCCACGGCGACGGTCACAGGCATCTCCTCGACGTCGAACTCGTAGATCGCCTCCATGCCGAGCTCGGCGAACGCGACGACGCGGGAGGAGCGGATGGCCTTCGATACGAGGTACGCCGCGCCGCCGACGGCCATGAGGTACGCCGCGCGATGCTTGCGGATCGCCTCGAGGCCGGTGGGTCCGCGCTCGGCCTTGCCGATCATCGCGATGAGCCCGGTCCTCTCGAGCATCATCTCGGTGAACTTGTCCATCCGCGTCGCGGTGGTCGGGCCCGCGGGGCCGACGGCCTCGTTGCGCACCGGGTCGACGGGACCGACGTAGTAGATCACGCGATTCGTGAAGTCGACGCCGGCGGGCAATCCCTCGCCCTTCGCATAGAGGTCGGCGATGCGCTTGTGGGCGGCATCACGGCCGGTGAGGAGCTTGCCGTTCAAGAGCAGGCGATCGCCCGCGTTCCACGTCGCGACCTCGGCCGCGGTGAGCGTGTCGAGGTTCACCCGGCGCGCATTGACGTCGGGCCGCCACGTGACGTCGGGCCAGTCGGACAGCTTCGGGATGGGGAGCTTCGCCACGCCCGACCCATCGAGCGTGAAGTGCGCGTGGCGCGTGGCGGCGCAGTTGGGGATCATCGCGATCGGCTTCGACGCGGCGTGCGTCGGGAAGTCCATGATCTTCACGTCCAGCACGGTGGAGAGGCCGCCGAGTCCCTGCGCGCCGATGCCGAGCGCGTTGATCCGGTCGTGCAGCTCAATGCGAAGCTCCTCGGTCTTGCCCTGCGGCCCGCGCTTCCTGAGCTGCGCCATGTCGATGTGCTCCAGGAGCGACTCCTTCGCCATGAGCATCGCCTTCTCCGCCGAGCCGCCGATGCCGATGCCGAGCATGCCGGGCGGGCACCAACCGGCGCCCATCAACGGCACCGTCTTGACCACCCAGTCGACGATCGAGTCGCTCGGGTCGAGCATCGCGAACTTTGACTTGTTCTCGGAACCGCCGCCCTTCGCGGCGAGCTTCACCTCGACGGTGTCGCCCGGCACGATCTCGCAGTGCACCACGGCGGGCGTATTGTCCCTCGTATTCTTTCGCGTGAAGGCGGGATCGGAGACGATCGAGGCGCGCAACACATTCTCGGGCAACAGATAGGCGCGGCGCACGCCCTCGTCCACCATCTCCTGCACGGACATCGTCGCGTCCCAGCGGACGTTCATGCCGACCTTCAAGAAGACGACGACGATGCCGGTATCCTGACAGATCGGGCGATGCCCCTCGGCGCACATGCGCGAGTTCGTGAGGATCTGCGCGATGGCGTCCTTCGCGGCCGGGCCTTGCTCCTTCTCGTACGCCTCCGCGAGCGCCTGGATGTAGTCGAGCGGGTGGTAGTACGAGATGTGCTGGAGCGCGTCGGCGATGGACTGGATGAAGTCCTGCTGCTTGATCGTGGCCATGTCCGAAAACTACTTCGGCGGGCCTTCCTCCTCTATCGCGACGACGGCCGCACCGCCTCCATGACCTCGACCGCGAGCCCCATGACCTCCGCCGCCTCGGCGTGCCTCCCCCGGGACTCGAGTGTTCGCGCGAGTTGGTCCCCGGCGCCCGCGTAGAAGAGGGGGATGAGTTCCGAGGCCTTGTCGGTCCAGCGACCTTCTCTGACGACCTGTCGTGCACCCTGATAGGAGCGCCAGAGCTCGAGGGAGCGCGGGAGGTCGATCCAAGTGCCGTCGATGCGCACGGTGTCGGGGTCCTCGCGCACGACTTCCGGCATGAGTTTGGTGACGAGGCCGACCCGCTTCAGGTACGGGGCGAGGCCGAGGTCCTCGGCGTAGCCTTGCGAGGCGAAGTAAACAGGCCTCGCCGGGAAGGAATCGCGGATCGCGTAGTAGACGAGCAATTGGTCGCGCGTGAGGTAGCGCGGCGGGATCTTCGCGCGCAACGCGCCGTGCTCGAAGTACGAGGTGTCCGCGTTCAGGAAGTAGTAGGGGATCGAGTCGAGCGCGCCGTCGCCGAGCTTCCAGACGGGAGAACGGCGATTGAGCTGACGCGCGTACCACTCCATGCCGAGATACGGCGTGAGCGTGACGGTGACATCACGGCGCACGTTCTCGACCGCTTGTGCATACCAGAGCGGGAACGAGTCGTTGTCGCCGTTGGTGATGATGATGGCCCCGGGCTCGACTGACGCGAGGAGGTCCTTCGCCCATTCGGTCGTGAACGCCTGCCCCGAGCGCGAGGCGTCGTGCCAATTGGCGCCGAGTGGCAACAGCACCGCCGCGACGAGGACGGCCTGGGCGACGCGTGGTCGCCAAGAGCGCGTGAGTGATGCGACGCCGAGACCGGCGAGCAGGCCCCAGAGTGCGAAGGTCCACATGAAGAAGTAGTCGCGGTCCCTGGGCTCGCGCTGGACAAGGTCTCCGAGGTCCATGCGCTGAGTCCAGCCGTACCGGAAGTTGAGGTAGTAGACGAGCGCGACGGTGAAGGTCACGGCGAGCGTGCCGAAGTACCAGCCGCGCGGATCGCGCCGCAACGAGGCGAGGCCTGCGAGCCCCAGCATGAGCGCGATCCCGGCGATCGCGCCCTGCAGTGGACCGAAGCGTCCGTCGAGATCGCGGAACCACTGCCAGGTGAAGTACTGCCAGTACATCCCGAGTTGCGCAGAGAGGGGACCGCGACGCTCGAGCACCGCATTCCCGCCGTACTGCTCTCTCTCGATGGCTCCCTTGAGCCGCCGCGCCGTCTCGGCGCTGAAGGTGCACGATGCGGCGATGCGGCCATCTTCGCAGGCACTGATCGCGCTCTCGTTCACGTACGGCTGGTGCGCGGCGCGGATCGGCAGGACGGCGAAGGGCGTGGTGCCGCCGAGGAACGCGACGACGAAGAGTGCGAGCAGCCGCCATCGGCGAAGCACGCGCGGCCGATGGCGGATCACGGCGAGCGCCGTCGCCGGCACCGTGAGGAGCCCGGCCGGGTGGATCGCGTAGACGAGTCCGGTGAGATACGCGATCAGCACGAGCAGCCGGTCGCTGCGCTGGCCGTCAGGTGTCTCGAGGAACTTGAGCAGCAGGAAGGTCACCAGGGCCAGGCCGACGAGGGCCAGCGGATAGACCTTCTCCATCACCACGCTCTGGTTCCAGACAGTGAAGGCGGTCGCGGTCAGACCCGCAGCGGCGGCCGACGCCACGAAACGGTGGACACGGTCCACGATCGACATGCGCAACAGGCGCTCGGCGCAGAGGAACCAGAGTCCCGCGGAGACCGCGCCGCAGAGCGCGGCGAGGAGGTTGACCCGCACCGCGATCGTGTCGGAGACCGGGACGAGGCTCGCGATGCGCGCGACGAGCAGGAACAGGGGATTCCCCGGCTGGTGCGGGATCCCGAGCGTCTGCGCGGCCGCGACATACTCGCCGGCGTCCCACATCGCGACCGAGGGGGAGAGCGTCGCGAGATAGAGAACGAGGACGGCCGCGGTGACCCCAGCGGCGACGAGGTGATGCTTGTCGAGGCGCATGGGCCGAATGTACCCCTCAGCGCGCCGGTCGGCCTCCCCGCTTCGGTGGCCACTCACCCCCAGGAATGCGACCGCTTCCAGACCCGCCGTTCGAGGCGCCAGCTCCGCTTGGAGAACTCGACGTCGTCGGTGGGGAAGAGTTCCGGATCCTCCATCGCCTCGTTGAAGTCGTTGCCCTTCGCGGACGACTGGTCGGCGAAGTGGAGGATCTCGGCCTCGAGCGTCATCGGTCGCACGGCGGCGCCAAACTCGAGGATCCCATGGTGCGACTGGATGAAATGATGGAGCTCGAGGCGCTGCGGATCGCTCAGGGTGCCGGGCGGGAGCGTGCGAATGCGCTCCTCGAGCATGAGCGAGCCGAGGACGATGTGGCCGAGGAGGAAGCCGGCCTGCGTGTTCTCGAAGCCGGAGAGGAGGATCGCGTAACTCTCGACCTTGCCGATGTCGTGGAGCAGTGCGCCGGCGGTGACGAGCGCGACGTCGCCGCGCATGGTGCGCACCGCCTCGCGCGCGATGTTCGCGACCTCGCAGCTATGCAGGAGAAGGCCGCCGATCATCGCGTGATGGCCGCGCGGCGCGCCTGGCGCCCTGGCGAAGCGCTCGCGGAAGACGTCGTCGGCGAAGAAAAGGTCGATCGCCTTGCGAAGCGGGCCCTTCATCTCGGCGCGCCACGCATCGACGCGTGCCCAGAGCTCGTCGATGCTCACGCTCACGCGCGGGAGGAACTCATCGGCGCTGGCGGCGCCGGTGGCGACGACGCGCGGCGGCGCGGTGAGCTTGAGCTGCCGCGCGCCCTTGTAGAGCTCGATACTGCCGATCACCTGCACGACCTGCCCCGGCCGCACTCCCGCGACAAGGGGGACGTGCTCCTTCCAGACGTTCACCGCGAGCGTGCCCGTCGCATTGCCGAGCTTGAGCACGACGAAGGGGTCGCCGGTCTTGGTGGTCTTGTCGTCACGCTCGCGCACGAGGAGTTCGTGCTGGACGCGGTCGCCAGCGGCGAGGCGGGGGATGTCGAGGGGAGCCATTGGCGACTAAGTGACGGCGCGTGCGGTGAGCACGAGCCAGGATTGTGGTTGATGGCGGAACTCGTCGACGAGTCCCGCGGAGACCGCGGCCGGTTCCCCCGCAAGCAGCGGGAAGTCGGCAGCGTCGCGGGCGGCGACCTCGATCCGTTCCACATCGTGCGTCCGCTCGAACCGCGCGGTCAAGCGCGCGGTGACGCCGGGGGCGGCGAAATCATGCGTCTCGACGAGGAGGTCTGTTTGGGCGAGAGCCGGCGCGCGGACCGGGTCGAGTAACGCATCCTCGAACCCCTCGGCGTCGACGAGCACGAGCGAGCGTGACGGCGGTGCCTCGGGGAGGCGCGCGGACTCCGCCGCGCGCGCCTGCCGCAGCAGCCGTTCGAGCATGGCCGTGTCGACGCGCACCATCGGCACGACCATGTCGGCGACGACGTTCCGTCGTGCGGTGGCGCGGCAAGCGCGCTGCGCGAGCGGATCGGGATCCACCGCGACGACGCGGGTGGTGACACCCGCTGCAGAGAGCCGGCGGGCGAGGCCGACCGCGTAGTAGCCATCGCCGGATCCGACGTTCACGATGAGCCGCGGCTGGCGAAGGATCAGTCGTTCGACGGCGACATGCAGCTCGCGCTCGTAGGCGCCGAGGAGCTTGGCGAGGTGCACGATATCACCGCGGTGCCGCGGATAGTGGAGTCCTCGGAACGGCCCAGCGCTCACGATGTCCTGCAGTCCTGCCGCGAGCCGTGTGGCCGCGTGCGTGAGACCCCGCTGCGCGAAGAGCCGCTCCGCCTGCCCCCGCGTGCGCCACGCGAGGAGCGCGCGACCCGGCGCACCGAGTCCGTGCTCGAGGAGGCGGCGCAGCGTCCCGCGCGCCACGCCGACCTCAGGTCTCGAAGACGACGTCGCCGTCCGCCTCGATCCCGACCTCGCCATTGTGGCCGCAGACGCCGCACACGCGCACGGCGATCCAGGCGGCGCCGAGTTCATCGACGATCGACTTCGGCGCCGGCTTCACGACGAGCTTCTTGAACGAGTACTCCTTGCACTGGATGCAGGCGTGTCCCTTCGCGATGCGCTGCGCCCGCTCCTTCGTGATCGGAGCCACTACTTCCCCGGGGGAAGTCCGGGGAACCCGCCCGGTGGGGCGGGCTTGTCGTCGCTGTTCCCGCTTGCCGCATTGAGCAGCGCCTTCATCCCGCCGAGTGCGCCGAGCACTCCGCTCGCCTCGCTCGGGAGGAAGATCGTCGTGCTCTTCCCCTGCGAGATCTGCGGAAGCGCGTCGATGTAGCGGAGGCCGAGCAAGTAGGTCGCGGCCTCGCCCGGCGGCAGGGACGCGGCAATGCGCTTGACCGCCTCGGCCTCGGCATCAGCCATCGCGAGGCGCGCCGTGGCGAGGCCTTCGGCGCGCAGGATCGCCGCACCCTTCTCGCCCTCGGCCTTGCGGATCTGCGCTTCCTTCTGGCCCTCGGACTCGAGGATCGCGGCGCGCTTCGACGCTTCGGCGTTGGTCACGGCCGCGCGGCGTTCGCGCTCGGCGCGCATCTGCAGTTCCATCGATTGCTGGATGTCGCGCGGCGGCTCGATGCTCTGCAGCTCGACGCGCGTGACGTCGACACCCCAGCCGATCGAGGCCTCCTCGATCACCTCGCGCATCTTCTTGTTGATCATGTCGCGCGAGGCGAGCGTCTGGTCGAGCTCGATGTCACCGACGATGTTGCGCAGCGTGGTGCGCGTGAGCGTCTCGAGTGCGTAGGGGAGGTTCTGCACCGAGTAGGTCGCCTTCTGCGGGTCGGCGACGCGATAGTACATCACGGCGTCGATGTCGATCGTCACGTTGTCCTTGGTGATGACCGGCTGCGACGGGAAGTTCAGCACCTGCTCGCGCAGGTCGATCCGCGCGGTGGTGCTCGCGACGATCTTCTTGAGGCCCGAGACGTCGGACTCGAAGAACCGCACGTCGATCGTCTTGGGACGCTCGAGGAAGGGGATCAGGATGTTGAGGCCCGATCGCGCCACGCGATTGAAGGCGCCCAGCCGCTCGACGACCATCACCTCGGCCTGCCCGATGATGCGGATGCTCTTGGCGAGCACGTAGGCGAGGATGAGCGCGACGCCACCGATGACGAAAGACATGTCTCCTCCGGGAGATGCCGTGATGATAGCGGGGGGTCCGGTGCGCGTCCACCGGACCCCCCGCTCTCAGGCGCGCAGCACGGTGACGCTCACTCCCACCTGAAGTCGGCGACGAAGAGGTTGGTCTCGCCGGCGCCCTTGGCGTGGCGGTTGGACGCCCAGATGAGCTTCTTGCCGTCGGGGCTGAACATCGCGAAGCCGTCGAAGGTCTCACTCGTCGTCACGCGCTCGAGTTGCTCGGCGGTCGCCATGTTCGCGCTCACGTCGACGAGGTAGAGGTCGAAGTTGCCGCTGCGCGGCGCGACGAAGTTGGACGAGAAGATGATGCGCTTGCCGTCGGGGGCCCACGACGGGCCGAAGTTCGCGCCGCCGAGTGCGGTCACCTGGCGCTGGCCGGAGCCGTCGGCGTTCATCACGAAGAGCTCGACCTTGCTCGGGCGGATGAGGCGCTGGTCGAGCAGCTCGCGGTACGCCTTCAGCTCGGCCGGGTCCTTCGGATGGTTCGCACGATAGACGATCTGCGTGCCGTCGGGCGACCACCAAGGACCGCCGTCGTAGCCGGGCGTGTCGGTCAGGCGGACCACGTCGGTGCCGTCGACGTTCATCGTGTAGATGTCGAGGTCGCCGTCCTTGAGCGAGGTGAAGACGATCCGCTTCCCGTCGGGAGAGAGGACCGCTTCCGCCGTGTAGACGTCGTAGTTGGTGAGTCGCGCCTGGCCGGTGCCGTCGCGGCCCACCGTGTAGAGGTCGTACGGGTCGAGCATCCAGACGTAGCCCTTCGACGGATCGGGCCTCGCGGGGCAGGCGTCCGCGTGCGCGGTGCTCGATGAGAAGAAGAGCCGCGTCGAACCGGGGAGGAACCAGCCGCAAGTGGACTTGCCGCGACCGTCGGACACGCGCTTGAGCTCGCTGCCGTCGGCGCGCATGACGTACTGCTGGTCGCAGGTGCGGCCGTCGCGCGTCGACTGGAAGGTGATCCACTTCCCGTCCGCGCTCCAATACGACTCGGCGTTCTCTCCGCCGAAGGTGAGCTGATGGATGTTCGAGAGGCGGGACTCGCCTGCTTCGGCGGCGACGAGCGTCGTGCTGGAGGACGACTTTGCGCAGGCCGCCGCGCCAAGCAGCGCGGAGGCCGTAAGGACTTGCTTCAACATCTGGTGCGGGGGTGGGGGGTGGTCAGTTCCGGCGAACGCCAACGGGCGGGTTCGACCCGAGCGCGATGAGCTCGGCAGTGGTGCGCCCGCGCTGGAGCAGCTCGAGCGCCTTCATGAGCTGCGTGTCCTCGGGGACGTCACGGCGCTTGGCCGTCGAGTCGCCGAACGCGCGCCGTGCGATGCGGTCGCCGAGCAGGCGATCGACGTAGCGGCGACCGCCCTCCCAGTCCGAGCGCTCGACGTTGATCCCCTTCGCGGTGAGGCGCTTGAGGAACTCATCGCGCATGGCCGCGGAGACGCGGAAGTCCTGTTGCACGGTGGTCTTCATCGAGAACGCGTACTCATCCATCACGATGTACACGTCCTGCGAATGCGGCACGAGCATGCGCGCGAGCTTCTGCTCCGGCGTGCTGAGGGTGTCGTACGGCACGATCACGTCCGGCGTGATGGCGCCGCCGCCGAAGACGGGGCGGCCGGCATCGGAGCGGAAGACCGGGCGCTTGGCGCGATCCTCGGCCGACTCGAGCGAGTCGGGGTGCACCTCGATGAGGTTCCCCGCGGCGTCGAGTACGCGCTCCTTCTGGATGGAGCGCCCGCTCGGCGTGTACCACTTGCCCGTCGTGAGCTTGATGGCGTAGCCGCCGTCGAGGCGATAGACCGACTGCACGAGCCCCTTGCCGAACGACGTGGTGCCGATGATGAGCGCGCGGTCATGGTCCTGCAGCGCGCCGGCGACGATCTCCGACGCCGAGGCCGTGTAGCCGTCGGTGAGGACGACGATCGGGATGCGCGGCGCGATCGGATCGGCCTCGGCGACATAGCGATCGTCGGGCGCGTTGCGATTGCGCACCGTCGCGAGCTCGGCGCCGCGCGGTAGGAAGAAGTTCGTGAGGTCGAGCGCCTGATCGAGGAAGCCGCCGGTGTTGCGGCGCAAGTCGATGACGAGGCCGTCGGCGCCCTCACGTGAGAGGCGCTGCAGGTTCTCGGCGAACTCGCGCGTCGTCGTCTCGTTGAACTGGTCGAGCTTGATGTAGGCGACCTTCCCGTCGAGCATCAGCGCGACCGGGATCGCCGGGATGCGGATGGTGCGGCGCGTGAACTGCACCTCGAACGGCTGCGCGACGCCAGGGCGCGCGAAGCGCGCCTTCACCTTCGTCCCCGGCACGCCTTTCAGCCCAGCGGAGACCTGGTCGACCTTCCAGCCAGCAGTGCTCGCGGTGTCGACGCCGACGATGCGGTCGCCCTCACGGATGCCCGCTTCCTCGGCCGGCGTGTTCGGGTAGACCTTCGAGATGATGATCGTGCCGTTCTGGTCCTCGATGAGCATCCCGATGCCGCCGTAGAAGCCGCCGGTGCGGGTGTTGAACTCCTCGAGGTCCTTCGGCGTGTAGAGCTCGGAGTAGGGATCGCGCAGTTCGGTGATGAGCCCGCGCGCGGCGCGTTCGTACAGCGCCTGCGTCCCGATCGAGTCGACGAACCGGTCGTTGACGAGGCCGAGGACCTGGTCGAAGAGGCGCGCACTGTTGACCGCCGCGCGTTCCTGGACGACGAAGGCGCCCGCCACGACCGGAAGGGCGACGAGGGCGGCGATGGCGAGTGTGCGGGACCGGGACATTCGGTAGACCTCGTTACGGGGCTCTAGGGGAACGTAGTTAGGGATACCCCCCGGGCCAAGAACCGTGACACCTACCCCTGCGCGACGTCTAGCCCTCGTACTCCACGAACCAGGCCCGTCCTTCCTGTACGAACTGCGCCCGCTTCACGATGCCCGCGGCGACCAGCATCTCATGCGCCGGCTGGAGAACCCGTTGCAGGTGCGACGGATAGCGCTGGCTCAGGGGAAGGAGCTCGGCCAGGCGCTCGAGCGTCACCCGCCAGGGGGCGCTTCCCGCGCGGACCGCCTCGAGCAGGCGATAGAGGCGACGTGCCACAGGTGACGTGAGCGCGAAGTAGCGTGGCGCGATGAGCGAGGTGGCGTGGCCGGCCGTGATGTTCGAACGAAGCGGTGCGCCGAGGACGACGCGCGCATCACCGGGCTCGTTGGACGCGAGGGAGGGAAAGAGCGCGAGCTGGTCGCGGTCCGTGAGGCGACGACGATCGATCGCGACGGCTGAGAGGAGCGTGAAGCGCGCGTGTCCGCTCTTGCCACTGCGCGCGTCGAGCCACGCGCCCTCGCTCTCGAGCACCGTGCGCTCGAGGCGCCCGAGCGCACCGCGCAGTTGTTCGTAGGTCCGTCCATCGACGCGGCGTCCCATGGAACGCAGGAAGGCGTGCAGCGTGAACGTGAGCGCACCGTCGGACGGCTGCTCCGATTCCTGATAGCGACGCAACAGCTCGACGTAGACGTCCTGATCGAACGTTCCCGGCAACCGTTCACCCGGTGCGGGGAGCACGCGCCAGCGTCCGCCATTCTCGGTGGCGAACGTGACGACCGCATCCTCCGAGCTGTCGGAGAGTCGGAAGAGGGGCAGGGCCTCCAGGGAGCGATCCAGGAGGACCGTCCGGGATTGGGGCCGACGGCGGGCAGTAGACGCCATGTGCGGACAAATGTCAGTCCGCTCGTGAAACCGGGCAAGTGGCGCCCTACCGCACGTCCTCGCGCCCGATGGCGGCGCGGACAGACTCGCGAAGCGCCATCATGGTCGATGGGCGTGCTGCCGGAGAGTCGTCGCGGACGTGCAGCTCGATCCCATCGGCGACCACGACGCGGCGCCAGAGCGCGGGCGACTCATCGTCGTGACGCACCTGCAAGTCGGCGCCGGTGCCGAGCGCCGGAGCGAGCGCGGTGGCCACGCGCTTCTCGAGCTGGTCACCCTGCAGGTCGGCGAGTTCGCCCTTGATGATGTCGAGCGTCTGTCCTTCGCGCTGGCGGATCTTGATCGCGAGCAGTTGAAGCAGGTGGCGATAGTGGTACGTCGCCGCGGTGCCTTTCCCTTCGGGGTGGTCGAGCAGCCCGTTCGCCACGTAGAAGCGGATAGCGCGCGCGCTCGGCGTCGCGCGCGCCGAGGTGTTGGTGGGTCGCATGCCCGCAGCGTCGACGAGCGACGTGGCGTGCGCGGCGAGGCCGCGCGCGTTCCATGGAGCGTGGCGCGAGTGTGCGCGCAGCAGTGCGACGGGGGCGACGTCCGACATGATCGGAAACACTAACGCCGATTCAGCGAACCGGATAGGCGAGCCTCGCACTACTCGTCACACATGAGCAAGAGGCCCGGCAACGCGATCGCGTTGCCGGGCCTCGCTCATCACGATACGTCCGCGAGCTACCTCTTTCCGACGGGCTTCTTCGCGGCCTTCTTCGGCGCGGCCTTCTTCGCCGCCTTCTTGGGCGCGGCCTTCTTCACGGCCTTCTTGGGCGCGGTCTTCCTCGCGGCCTTGGCCGGTGCCTTCTTCGCTGCGACCTTCGGCGCAGACTTCGCGGTCGGCTTCGCCGCGGCCTTCACCACCGGTGCCTTTGCTGCCGCTGCCTTTGCTGCCGGCGCCTTGGCTGCCGGTGCCTTGAGCGCCGGCGCGACGACGGCCTTCGCTACAGGGGCAGACTTGGGCGCTGGCGCGGACGGTGCTTCGGACTCACCGGTCTCGAAGATGCTCGGAACGCGCGGCTTCTCCGCGGGCTTCCGCCCACGGCGACGCGGCGCGATGGAGTCGCCGAAGAGGTCGCCCTCCTCCTCCTCCTCCTCGCCACCTGCGACGGGCGCAACGCCCCCCTCCTCGTCATCGTCGTCAGACTCGTCCGTCGAATCCCAGAGCGAGTCGGAATGATCCTTGTTGATGGCCCAGCCGCCGTCCTCGTCCTCATCCTCGTCGTACGAGGCGCCGCCACTCCCTCCACCACCACCACCACCATACCCTGATTCTTCCGAATCGTCGTCGCGATCCGAGAAGAGGCGGTCCATCATCTCCTCGTCGAGCGGCATCGAAGCCTCCTTTCAAGTGACACGCGCACGCAGGACGCTGAATACAACGGCTGACCCCATCCCGTCAAGCGGTGTTCCCAGCACGTTGTTCGGCGAGTGCCGGGACCTCGCGCACGGGGCGTGTCTCTCCCTCTTCGACCGTCTCCACTCGCTCGCGGCGCCCGGTCACCCAGGCAGCGGCGTCGTCGAGCAAAGTGTATACAGCGGGGACGACGAAGAGTGTCAACAAAGTGGACGTGATGAGCCCGCCGATGACGGCGTGGGCCATCGGTGAGCGCTGTTCGGCCCCCTCGCCGATCGCCATGGCGAGCGGGATCATGCCGAAGATCATCGCCGCGGTGGTCATGATGATCGGGCGCAGGCGGATGCGCCCCGCCTCCATGATCGCGGTGAGGCGGTCCTTCCCCTCGGCCCGCGCGTGGTTCACGAAGTCGATCAGCAGGATGCCGTTCTTCGTGACGAGCCCCATCAGCATGATGATGCCGATCATCGACATCACGTTCAGGGTGCCGCCGGTGACGAGCAGGGCGAGCGAGACGCCGAGCAACGAAAGGGGCAGCGAGAGCATGATCGCCAGCGGCTGAAGGAACGAGCCGAAGAGCGACGCGAGGATCAGGTAGATGAAGACGATCGCGAGGACGATCGCCTCGAGGACGTAGCCCTTCGTCTCGTTGAGGTTCTGCACGTCACCGCCGAAGACGGTGCGATAGCCGGCGGGAAGGACGATCGAGTCGAGCGCGGCCTGCGCGGCCGCGGCGACGTCGCCCACCGGCGCACCGGGCTGCACGTTCGACGAGACGGAGATCTGCCGTTCGAGCTGCCGCCGCTCGATGCTCTGGGGCCCGACGCCGGCGCGCACCTCCGCGACCTGCGAGAGCGGGATCGCGTTGGGCAGTCCCGTGCGCGGGTCCATCGAGCTGCCGGTCACCGGGATGTTCGCGACATCCTCGGCCGAGGTGCGCAGCGACTCGGGGTAGACGACGCGCACGTCATGCGTGTAGCCCTGCTCGTCCTGCCAGAGCGTGGCGCGCGAGCCGCTGAAGAGCGGTTGCAGCGTCGCCGCGATCGCGCCGACGCCGAGTCCCGCCGCCCAGGCCTGCTGGCGATCGACACGCACATCGAGCTGCGGGATGTCGCCCTGGTCGGACGAGGTCGGCTCGCCGATGCCGGGCACGCCGCGCATCACCTCGAGCACCTGGCCCGCGATGAGCTTGAGGCGCGCGGGCTCGGGGCCCTGCACCTTCACGTCGATCGGCTGGCGGAAGCCGCCGAAGATCGAGCGCGTGCCGTCGATGCTCGCGCGCGCGCCGCTCACCATGCGGAGCTTCGGGCGCAGGTCATTCTGGATCTCGGCCATCGAGCGCGAGCGCTCGTGCGGCGCCTTCAGCTTCACGAAGAGTTGGCCGCCCGTCGCGTTGCCGCGCCCGCCGCCGCCGCCGATGGTGAGGTAGGTGAAGTCGACCTCGGGGATCGTCTTCACGATCGTGTCGAGCGCCTGCCCCTTGCCGACGATGAAGTCGATGCGCGACCCCGGCGTGACGCGATACGAGACGTTGAACTCGCCCGCGTCGTAGTCGGGCATGAAGGTGAAGCCGATGCGCCCCGCGATGAGGAAGGCGAGGACGACCGAGGCGACGGCGCCGCCGAGCACGACCCAGCGGTGCCGGATCGCCTGGCGGAGCAGCGGTGGATACCGGTCCGAGAGGCGCTCGAACCAGCCGTCGAAGGTGAGCGCGACCTTGCGGATCGGCCCGGCCTTCGCCCACGCCGCAGGACCGCGCTCCTCCGCCTCGGGGTCGTGCCAGATGCTCGAGAGCATCGGGTCGAGCGTGAACGAGACGAAGAGCGAGACGGCGACCGCGAAGGCCACGGTGACGCCGAACTGGTAGAAGATCTTGCCGATCATGCCGCCCATGAAGGCGACGGGGATGAAGACGGCGATGACGGCGAGCGTCGTCGCGAAGACGGCGAGGCCGATCTCGTCGGTGCCCTCCTTCGCGGCGAGGTAGTGGTCCTTTCCCATCGCGACGTGGCGCACGATGTTCTCGCGCACGACGATCGCGTCGTCGATCAGCAGGCCGATGGCGAGCGAGAGCGCGAGCAGCGTCATCGTGTTCAGCGTGAAGCCGAACATCCACATCGCGAAGAAGCTCGAGATGATCGCGACGGGCAGCGTGAGGCCGGTGATGACGGTCGACCGCCACGAGCCGAGGAAGAGGTAGATGATCATCACCGTGAGCAGCGCACCGAGGACGAGCGTGAGCTCGACGTCGGCGAGCGCGTCGCGGATCTTCGTGGAGTCGTCACGGATGATCGTGAGCTTGATGTCGGCCGGCAGTTGGCGCTGCAGGTCCTCGACGAGGACGCGCACCTGGTCGGCGACCTCGACGGTGTTGGAGCCCGTGATCTTGAGGACCTCGAGCGAGAGCGCGGGGTCGAGGCCCATCAACGAGGCGCTCCGTTTCTCGGCGGTGCCGTCGACGACGTGGCCGACGTCGCGCACGCGGATCGGCGTGCCGTTGCGCACGACGACCGTGACATCGCCGAAGGCGAGCGGGTCGGTGACGCGGCCCGTGATGCGGACGAGGCGCTCGGTGTCGCCGCGCTGGATGCGGCCGGCGGGGACCTCCTGGTTCTCGCGCTGCAACGCGGCGACCACCTGTGCCGGCGAGAGGCCGTAGGCGCGCAATGCGTTGGGGTCGAGCTCGACGCGGATCTCGCGCGCGCTGCCGCCCACGACGTTCACGCCGCCGACGCCGGGGACCGACTCGATCCGCTTGCCGATCACTTCCTCGGCGAGGTCGGTGAGTTCGCGCATCTGCCGCGTGTCGCTCTGCAGCACGATGCTCATGATCGGGCGGTCGTTCGGGTCGAACCGGATGATGACCGGCTCCTCGATGTCGCGTGGGAGGCCGCGACGGATGCGCGCGACCTTCCCCTGCACCTCGGGCTGCATCTTCATCACGTCGACGCCGAGGTTGAACTGCAGGCGGACGGTCGAGCTGCCCTCGTTCGAGGAGGAGGTGATCTCCTTGAGGCCCTCGGTCGTGTTGAGCGCCTCCTCGATCGGCTTGGAGACCTCGCGCTCGACCACCTCGGGAGAGGCGCCGGGATAGGCCGTCTGGGCGACGATCGTCGGGTAGGTCACGTCGGGGTACTCGTCGACCGCGAGGCGGGTGAACGAGACGAGGCCGAACACGACGAGCGCCACCATGAGCATGGTGGCGAAGACGGGGCGCTTGATGGAGACGTCGGAGAGGAACATCGGGGGATCCTGAAGGGGCGGTGCGCCGCCGGTCCTTGGCTACGGACGACCGCGTGCGTTCTCGGCGCCGATGATCTGCACCTGCATGCCGACGCCGAGGAGTCCGACGTTCCCGACGACGATCTCGTCGCCGGGGGCGAGGCCTGCGGTGACCTGCACGACGCCCCGGGCCTCGTCGACGATGCCGAGCTTCACGTCGGCGCGCTCGAGCGTGCCGCCGGCGACCTTCCATACGAAGATCTGCCCGCCCGCTGAAGTCGCCGTCTGGCGCACCGCGGATTGCGGGATGACGAGCTGGCCGCCGAGCGAGCGCTCGATGATCTGGCCGGTCGCGAAAGTGTTGCCTTTCAGCGTGCCGTTTGCGTTCGGGACCTGCACGAAGACGGTGACCGACTGCGACTGCAAGTCGATCGTCGGGCTGACGCGTGCGACGCGGCCCTGGATGTTGCGGCCGTCGGCGGTGAAACGGACCTCGAGGCCCCGCGTGAGCGCCGAGGCGCGGCGCGCGGGAACGGACGCGGTGAGCTCTAGCACGTCGCTGCGCACCACCGTGAAGAGCTCGGCGCCACGGCTGACGCGCTCACCGTTCTCGACGTTGCGATGCTCGACGATGCCGGACACGGGAGAGGTGACCTTCGTGTCGCGCGCGACCGACTGCGCGGCGCGCACGCGCGACTCGGCCGCGGCCAGGCGCGCCTGCGCGGTGAGCGCCGTCTGTTCGGCCGCCCGCAGCTCGCGCTCGGCCACGGCGCCCGCCTTGAAGAGTTCCTTCGTCTGCTCGAGGTTCCACTGCGCCGTGCCGGATTCGGTCTTCGCCGCGAGTTCGTCGGCCTGCGCCGAACGCAGTGCGGCCTCCTGCTCGGACGCCTCGAACTCGGCGAGCACGGCGCCCGCGCGCACGAAGTCGCCTTCGCGCACGTTGAGCGCGACGAGGTCGCCCTCGAGGCGCGCACGCACGCTCACCGTCTCGATCGGGCGCAGGCTGCCGCTGATCGCGATGCCCGCTTCGATCACGCCGGGAGCGACCTTGTGGATGTCGGCGCGCGAGAGGACGACGGAGCCGACGGCGCGCGGCGCACCGCCGGGGCCACCGGGTGCGCCGCGCGGAGCATTCGTGCCGGCCGGCGTGCCGCCGGTGGTGGCTGCGCTCGCCGTCCCGGTGCCGTTGTCCTTGCAGGCGCCAAGCGCGACGGTGAGGAGGGCAGCGCCGGCGACGGCGCGGAGCGAATGGGAAGAGGAGCGGATCATCGTGTGGTCCCGATGGCGACGGTGCCGCCATCCGGGAGCGGTATCGGCCGCGCACGAACGCGCGCGAAGTCCGCCACCGCGAGATAGAGGTCGAAGGTCGCGCGCGCCTCTGTGGAGCGCGCGATGAGGAGGGCGAGTTGTGCGTCGGAGACTTCGAGCTGCGTGCCGATGCCGCGTCCGAATCGCATCGTCGCAAGGTCGAAGGCCTCGGTGGCCTCGCGCACATTGGCCGCGCGTGCGCTGAAGGTGGCCTGCGCGCGGACGAGCTCGGAGCGCGCACGCTCGACGTCGATCGCGGCGGCCTCGCGGGTCTGGCGCACCTGCAGGTCGGCGACGCGCGCCTGTGCCTGCGCGAGGTCGATCGCACCCTTGGCGCGCAGGCCATCGAAGAGCGGCCAGGTGAACTGGACGCTGAACGTGAGGTCGGGGAACCAACCGTTGTCCTGGCAGGGGCGCGAGGAGGTCGGCGGGATGGTGTCGGCCGGGATCGGGTCGCAGTTCAGGTACTTCGAGGTGCCGCGATGCGTCGGCAGGCCGTTGAACGCGGGCAGGGCGAGGTAACCGAAGGTGAGGCTCGAGCTCATCGACGGCAGCAGGTCGGCGCGCGCGACCCGCACCGCCGCGTCACGCGCACTCGCGGTGAGCTCGGCCGCCAGCACGTTGGGACGCACGCCGGGTGTCGAGGCATCGGCAAGCGCGGCGGCGGCGAGCTGCTGCACCGTGTCGGCACTCAGCTCGGTCGAAAGCGCGACCGGTTGCGCGACGGGGATCTGCAGCAGCCGCTTCAACTCGAGCTCGCCGAGGACATAGTTGGTCTCGGCCTGCAGCGACGTCGGCTCGAGGTTCTGCCGTTCGACGCGCGCCCGCAGCACGTCGTAGCGCGAGGCGCGGCCCGAGCGCTCGAGCTGCTCGACCTGCGCGAGACGCTCGTCGGCGATCTCGAGGTTGCGGCGCTGGATCTCGGCGAGCCGCGCGAGCAGCGCGACGCCGAGATAGATGCGCTGCGCGTCGACGGCGAGGCCGATGTGCGTCTCGTCGCGCGTGAGGCGCGCTGCGCGCTCCGCGCGAGCGGCGACCTGCGTCGCGCCGACGATGCGGCCACCCTGGAAGAACGACTGCGTGAGCTGGAGATTGGTGTTGTAGGTGTAGCTCTGCCCGAAGACGTTGCCGACGATGAGCGCGCGCGCGTTGTCGACCTGCTGCTGGTAGGTCGAGGCAAGGCGCAGCTGCGGCATGCCGGCGGCGCGTGACGAGGTGACCTGAGCGTCGGCGACGTCGACCTGCGCGGTGGCGACGCGAGCCTCATCCGACGTCTTGAGCATGCGGTCGACGGCCTGGACGAGGGTCAGCCGGAGCGTGTCCGGCGCCTGCGCGTGCAGGGCCGTACCTCCGGCGAGGACGAGCGCGAGGAGAAGTCGAGGCGAAATCATCAGAGGACTAACGCGCGCCGGGGCCCCGGCGTTCAACTCCGGCGGGGTGCGCATCCTCGTATCTCCACTCGGCGCCGGTGGTTCCGGCGCCGCGGCCCTCACTCCGGGACGGCGTCGAGGAACTGGAGCGTCTTGCGACGCGTGACGACGCTCTTGAGCGCCTGGAAGACGTTGGGATCGAGCGATGCGCCGACGCGCTCCTCGAGGAACCGCACGGCGTCGGGTGGAGTGAGGGGGTCGCGCCACGCGCGGTGCGAGGTGAGGGCGTCGTAGGCGTCGGCCGCGTGCAGGATGCGCCCGCCGAGCGAGATCTGCTCGCCCTTCACGCCGCGCGGATAGCCGCGGCCGTCCCAGTGCTCGTGATGGTCGGCGATCGCCGTGAGGAGGTGCGCGATCGGCTTGATGGTCGAGAGGATGTCGACCCCGATCTTGACGTGTTCCTTCACGTGGTCGAACTCCTCCGACGTGAGCGCCCCCGGCTTGTTGAGCACGGATTCGCGGATCCCGATCTTGCCGACATCCATGAGCCGACCCGCGACGCGCATGTTCTCGACCTCGTCGTCGGTCATCCCGATGGCGCTCGCGATGGAGGACGCGAGGTCGGCGACGCGGTCGGAGTGGCCGCGCAGGTATGGATCCTTCGCTTCCTGCGCGCTGACGAGGGCCTTCACGACGTCGACGAGCACGCTGTTGAGCATCGTGCGCTCGCGATTGAGCTCCTCGGTCTGCGCGGCGACCTCCTCGCGGATGAGGCGCTCGACCTTGCGCTGCTCGATGGCGAGGTCGCGCTTGTGCAGCACGCGCTCGACGGCGGCGGCGAGGTCGGCGAGCTCGATCGGCTTCATGAGGTAGTCCATCGCGCCATGCGCGAGGGCCTCGGTGGCCGTCGGGGCATCGTTGACCGCGGTGAGCATCATGACCGCGAGCTCGGGATCGACGGCGAGCGCCGCGGGGACGAGCGCGAGTCCCGTCATGCCGGGCATGCGCACGTCGGCGAGCATGAGCACGTGCTTCTCGCGCTCGAGCGCGTCGAGCGCAGCGGGGCCCGAGTCACACGTGGTGACCTCGTAGCCCTTCGAGCGCAGGAACTTCGCGAGCGCGGTGCGGATCAACTCCTCGTCGTCGACGAGGAGGATCCGCCGCACCTGGGGCTCGGTGATGGCCCGGATGGCGCGTGAGAGGCGACTCGGTTGGGAGATGCGACGATCGGTCATCGGTACTCGGGTCGTGTCACGGCACGTGCGACAGTATTGCAAGATGCGGCGCGATACTCGCCGCCGCCATCTTCGCGCGCGCCGCGAGTGATGGCAAGAGTGACATCACCTGGTGCCTGCGAAGCAATGCTATCGATCCCGAGCGGAGCGCTTCGCGATGCTGCCCCGGCGGCGCGGGATAATGCTCGGAGGCACAACGACCTCGAAACTACGTGAACCAGACATTCGGAGTGAGTGGCCCGTAACTGGCTCCATAATGCCACTCGAGTGCTATGCTTATGGTGTCCTGACAGGCGATGTTGGCGGATTCGCTGCCTCGCGAAGCCCCGCCGTGATATCCGGCTGGTGGTCCGCGTATTCGGTGAGCCCCCGCGCTCTCTCGCGGTCCGCGACCTCCGTCAGGCGTTTCGCGTAGCGGTCGCGCTTCGCGGCATCGAGGTTCATGCCCGCCGAGCGCATGCCGAGGATGAGGCCGAGCAGGTGATCGGGATCCGCGGCGAGGATCGTGTCGGCCTGCGCGCGCGAGAGCGCACCATCGCCGCTCACCATGCCGAGGAGGCCGAGGTCGTAGCGGCGATGCGCGTCGAGCGGCGCGAGTGCGAGCTGGCTCTGGATCGCCATCGGTGCGAAGAACGCCACGGAGTCGCTCTTGCCCTCGGCGACGTACGTCATCACGCGCTGGAAGAGCCGGTCGGCGCGCTCCTCGGGACCCATCTGCGAGATGTCCGGCGCGCGCGCGGGTCCGCCGTTCGCCGGGGTCACCGATGTCGCGGGCGCGGGCGTGCGCCCGATGTTCTGGCCCACGATGAATGCGAGCAGGCAGAGCAGCGCGATGCCTGCGACCGCCCACGGGAGCGCCTGCTGACCGCCCGTCGGTGCGGCCGGCGCGGTGGGGCGCGCGGCTCCGTCCGTCGGGGCGCCGCAGCGATGGCAGAACTTCGCGGTCGCTCGGATGGTGGCGCCGCAGCTGGTGCAGAAACGCTGGCTCGTCATTGCGATGCAAGCTAATCGGGCCGGTGCGAGTGTGGCGCGTACCCCGCAGGCGCGCCGATATTGCGGGCACGATGACCGCACCCCGATCGATCCCGACCGACCTGAGCAGCGCGACCGCCAAGGACATCCTGGAGCTCGCGCATGCGCACCAGGTGCGATTCCTGCGCCTCCAGTTCACCGACATCCTCGGCATCAACAAGAACGTCGAGGTGCCCGCGTCGCAGTTCCAGAAGGCGCTCGCCGGCGACATCCTCTTCGACGGCTCGTCGATCGAGGGGTTCGTTCGCGTGGAGGAGTCGGACATGCTCCTCCAGCCCGACCTCGCGACGTTCCGCGTCTTCCCGTGGGGCGACCCGCAGTCGCGCGTCGCGCGCGTGATCTGCGACGTGACGACGCCGGAGGGGAAGGCGTTCGCAGGCGACCCGCGCTGGGTGCTCAAGCAGCAGGTGAAGCGCGCCGCGTCGCAGGGCTACGTGATGAACGCGGGGATGGAGGCGGAGTTCTTCCTCTTCAAGCAGGACCACGGCGGGAGCGCGACGACGTCGACGCACGACGTGGGCGGCTACTTCGACCTCGCGCCGATGGACCGCGGCGAGGAGGCGCGGCGCGCGATCGTCTTCACGCTCGAGCAGATGGGCTTCGAGGTGGAGGCGGCGCACCACGAGGTGGCGCACGGCCAGCACGAGATCGACTTCCGCTACGCGGACGCACTCACGACGGCCGACAACATCGCGACGTTCCGATTCGTGGTGAAGCACGTCGCGCAGCAGTTCGGGCTGATGGCGTCGTTCATGCCCAAGCCGATCTTCGGGCAGAACGGCAGCGGGATGCACGCGCACCAGTCACTGTTCAAGAAGGGAGAGAACGCCTTCTTCGACGCGAAGGGGGAGTTCCAGCTCTCGACCATCGCGCATCATTACATCGGCGGGCTGCTCAAGCATGCGCGCGGGATGAGCGCGATCACGAACCCGCTCGTCAACTCGTACAAGCGGCTGGTGCCGGGCTACGAAGCGCCGGTGAACGTGGCCTGGTCGATGCGCAATCGCTCACCGCTCATCCGCGTGCCCGAGCGGCGCGGCACCGGAACGCGGGTCGAGTTGCGCTCACCCGATCCGGCGGCGAATCCCTACCTCGCGCTCGCGGTGATGCTCGCCGCAGGACTCGACGGCATCGCGACCGAGGCGACGAGCCGCGAGCCGGTGAACGAGAACATCTACGAGATGAGCTTCCGCGAGCGGCGGCGCCTGCGCATCGACGACTTGCCGCACGACCTCGACGAGGCGTGCGACGAACTCGAGAAGGACGCGGAGATCCAGGAGGCGCTCGGGCCGCACATCACGCAGCACTTCCTGGCGGCGAAGCGGGAGGAATGGCGGGAGTACATCTCGCAGGTCTCGGCTTGGGAGCTCGATCGGTATCTCGCGAAGTACTAGACAGTCGACAGTAGACAGTCGACAGTCGACAGTCACTTCCCTCCCTCAATGGCCATCTCGGATCGCATCGCACTCTCCACCCTGATCGTGTCGCTCGCGAGTTGTGCGGGGGCGACGGGCTCGGCAACGGCGCCCGCTCCGACGGCTGCGGCCGTGGAGGATGCAGCGCTCGCGGCGCCGCAGGGCGAGGTGGAAGGGACGACCTTCGCCGAGGATCTCGACGTCGTGCTGCTTGCGATGACGCGGCTGCCGACGGGGATCTACTTTCGCGACGTCGAGGCTGGCACGGGGACGATCGCCGCGCCGGGGCGGGAAGTGCTCATGACGTACATCGCGTACCTCGCGAACGGCACCGAAGTGGACCGCACCGCTCCGGGCGCGCGTCCCCTCGCCTTCAAGGTCGGCGAGGGGATGGTCATCCGCGGATGGGACCTCGGCGTGCGCGGCATGAAGGTCGGCGGCACGCGACAGCTCGTCGTGCCCTCGCGCTACGCGTATGGCGCGCGCGAGTCGGGCAAGGTGCCGCCGAACTCCGTGATGGTGTTCGTGATGCGGCTCGACGGAGTGCGCTAGACCGCGATCACTTCTGGCGCGCGCCGGTGAACGTCGCGCCGCCCTGCCCGCCGAAGTCGACGGTGCCCTTCACGTGGTCGGCGTCGACGATCACGCCGGCGAACGAGAGCACGATGTTCGAGTCGCCGCTCGATGCGAGCTCGAACTTGATGGAGTCGCCCTTCACCGATCCCCTGAGCGCGCGCACGCCGAGCATGCGTGACTCGTAGGTGCCTGTGAGGCTGTCGCCCTTCTGCACGAGCTTCACCGTCGGCGTGCCGGTGCCGTTGTCGGTGACGACCTCGAATGCCCACGTGCCGGTGAGGTCATGGATCGCGACAGCGGCAGCGGCGACTGATGCCGAGAGGACGAGCGCAGCGACGGCGAGCATCGCCGCGCGAAGCGAGCGAAGTGAACGAAATGAACGCATCTGGATCTCCGAGGGGAAAAAGAGCGGGACGCGCCCAGGTCGGACGCGCCCCCTGTCGCTGCACCGGAAGTTAACTACGGCAGCGTGATCGCGAGCCCCGACGGCTTGAGCGTGTCGTTCATCCGCGGGACCCGCGCCAGCAGCGCGTCGGCCTGCTTGATCGCCTCGTCGAGCGCCTTCATCGCGTCGGCGGACGACTTCGCGCTCGACGCGCTGGGGACCTCCCACACGCCGACGAGCAAGCCCTTCAACTGTGCGACGCGGCCGAGTGTGTTGCCCGGCTGTGCGGCACCGCCACCGAAGCCACCGCCACCACCGCCCGGACCACCCGCTGCGGCCGGTGCGCCGCCTGCGGCGGGAAGCCGGCCCGGCTGCACGCCGAACTTCGTGCGCAGCGCATTGAAGTCGGCCTTGAACGCATCGTACGCACCCTTCATCTCCGGCGTCACGTTCGCCGCGGAGTCCATCTTCGAATCGACGAGCGCGAGCTGCGAGGCGAGTGTCGTGAGCCGCGTCGCGGTGTTCTGGCCGCGCTGCTGCGCGCCGTGCAGTTCGTTCACCAGCCGGTCGTACGCGACACGCTGCGCACCGGCGAACCGATCGCTGACCTTCGGATCCATGACGATCGTGATCGGCTTGGAGTCGACGACGTTGCCGTCGGCGACGAGCGAGACGGTGTAAGTGCCCGGCGCGACATAAGGGCCGGCGACGCCACCACCGCCGAATCCACCGAAGCCGCCGCCACCGCCCGGACCGCCCGGACCGCCGGCAGCACACGGGTTCTGCGGCCGGTAGCCGGCCGGCGGGAGCTCGACTGGAACGCCGGGGACGGCAGGCGTGCGATTGGCGCCGCCCTGTCCGAACTGGCCACCGCCACCGAATCCGCCGCCTGCCGGTGCTCCGGTGATCGGCGCGACGCGCTGGTCCCAACACACCGTCTGGACGCCGGCGCGATTCTTGGTCGCGGGCACCGTGAGCTCGCGCACCACGCGATTGCCGCTCGAGATGCGCACGAGCAGCGCCTGCGGCGGCGTCTTCACGAAGAACGAGATCACCGCATCGGTCGGCGGGTTCTCGCCGATGAAGGTCTGGTGGCCCCAGAACTCATCGTTTCGATCGTCCTTGGACTTCCACTGCAATGCGGTCGGGATGGAGAAGAGGCGCGCGTTCGTGACCGCCTGCGTCGCGGCGTACTCCTGGATCGGCTCGAGATGGTCGAGCACCCAGATCGCGCGGCCGTGCGAGGCGACGAGCATCGCGTTCTCGCGCGGATGGATGGTGATCTCGTCCACGCGCACGTTGGGGAAGTTCGCGCGCAGCCGGCGCCAGGTCGCGCCGCGATCGAGCGTGAGGAAGATGCCGGACTCGGTGCCGACATACAGCACGTCGGCGTTGCGCGTGTCCTCGGTGAGCGTATGCACCACTTCGCCGTTGAGTCCGCCGTCGATGCGACGGAACGTCGCGCCGAAATCCGTCGTCACCCACACGAACGCGCCGTAGTCGTTCTGGCGATGGTCGTCGACGCTGACGTACGCCGTGCCGGCGTCGTAGCGACTCGGCACCACCTCGGAGACGAACGCGCCGGCGGGGAAACCGGCGAGCCGGCTCGTCACGTCGGTCCACGACTTCCCGTTGTCTCGCGTCATCTGCACCGCACCGTCATCCGTGCCGGCCCAGATCACGCCGGCCTGCTTCGGCGACTCGCCGAGCGCGACGATCGTCGGCCAGGACGCGATGCCGTCGTTGCGCGCGATGCGGATGTCGAGGTTCCGCACCCCGAACATCGTCGAGTCGTTGCGATTGCCGCCGCGCGTGAGGTCGGGCGAGATGACGGCCCAGGAGTCGCCGCGGTCGGTCGAGCGGAAGACCTTGTTGCCGGCGACGAGGAGCACGCCGGCATCGGTCCCGTGGATCATCGGCGTGTCCCAGTGGAAGCGGAACGCGGGGTCGCCCTGCGCCGGCGCCGGCGTGACGTTCAAGGCGTTGGGGCGGATGGAGCGCGACTCGCCGGTCACGACATTGCGGCGGATGGTGTTGCCGTCCTGCGACTCGGTGTAGACCCAGCGTGAGTCGCGCGGGTCGGGGATCGCGACGAAGCCGTCGCCGCCGAGGATCTGGAACCAGTCGTAGTTGTAGATGCCACCGCCGTGCCGCGAGGCACTCGGTCCGCACCAGTTGTAGTTGTCCTGCATGCCGCCGCAGATGTTGTACGGATACTCCATGTCGTAGCTGACATGGTAGAAGAGGCCGACCGGCAGGTTGGGGATGAAGCTCCATGTCCTCGACATGTCCCACGAGACCGCGAGGCCGCCGTCGTTGCCGATGACGATGTGGTCGGAGTTCGCCGGGTCGATCCAGATGGCGTGCACGTCGTCGTGCGTGACACGCGCCGCGTCCGGCTCGATCGACTTGCCGCCATCGATCGTCATCTGCATGCCGACGCCACCCATGTAGACGCGGTCGGCGTTGTTCGGGTCAATGCGCACCTGCGAGAAGTACATCGGGCGCGGATTCGTCGCGCTCATCTTGCGCCAGGTCGCGCCGGCGTCGTCGGAGCGCCAGAGGCCGGTCTTCGCCGAGTCCACGGGCACGATGCTCGGCGCCTCGATGCTCGCGTAAAGGATGCTCGGGTCTTGGCGGTACGCATCGAGGCCGATGCGGCCGAGGTTGCCGGTGGGGAGGCCGCCGGCGAGGCGGTTCCAAGTCTCGCCGCCGTCGGTGGACTTGAAGAGTCCGCTGCCCGGACCGCCGCCGTTCATGCAGCAGTTGGTGCGGCGGCGCTGGTAGAGCGAGGCGTAGAGCACCTTCGGATCCTTCGACGACATCACGATGTCGTTGGCGCCGGTGTTCTCGTCGCCCTTGAGCACGAGGCGCCAGGTGCGTCCGGCGTCGGTGGTCTTGTAGACGCCTCGCTCGCCGCCGGAGCCCCAGAGCGGGCCGGTCGCGGCGACGAAGACGACGTCGTTGTTCGACGGGTCGATGAGGATGCGGTTGATGTGCTTGGAGTCGCGGAGCCCCATGTGCGTGAACGTCTTGCCGGCGTCGGTCGACTTGTAGATGCCGTCGCCCCAGCCGGTGGACTGGCGGTTGTTCGACTCACCCGAGCCGACCCAGACGAGGTCGGGGTCGGTCTGCGACATGGTGACGTCGCCGAGCGAGAGCAATCCCTGATCCTGGAGCAGCGGCGTCCACATCGCGCCGTTCGAGGTCGTCTTCCAGAGGCCGCCATGCGCGGTCGCGACGTACCAGAGCGCGGGGTTCCGCTCGTAGACCGCGATGTCGGCGACCCGGCCCGACATCGTGGCGGGGCCGATCGACCGGAAGTGCAGCGCGTCGAACTCGGTCGCGACGGCGAGCTGGGCTTGGGCGGGGTGGGCGACGGCGGCGAACAGCGCCGCAGCGAGGGCCCGATGACGCAGGTGGATCACGGTGGATCTCCACGCACTGAGGGTGGACGACGGACTCGGCATCAGCGGTAGAACGTACCGCGCGGCGGCTTCGCTGGGGAGCCGATAGTTTCCTTCCCCATGCGCATCCTCCTCCGTGCCCTCGGCGTCGTCGTCGCGTCGCTCGTCCTCCTCGCCAGCGCGACGTGGTTCGGTGGGCGCGCCTATCTCAAGCGGTCGGTCGCGCAGTACGAGGGGACGGCGCGCGCGAACGGACTGGGCGCCGAGGTCGATGTGTACTTCGACACATTCGGGGTCCCGCAGGTCTTCGCGAAGACCGATGCCGACGCGCGGTTCACCCTTGGATGGATGCATGCGGGCGAGCGGCTCTTCCAGATGGAGCTCACGCGTCGCATGGCGCGTGGCGAACTCTCCGAGATCTTCGGTGCCGCGGCCTCGGACCTCGACGCGCAGCAGCGCCGCCTCGGCTTCCGCTGGCAGAATGCGCGTGACATCGGCTCGCTCAGTGCGACGACGCGCGCGAACATCGAGCAGTACCTCGCCGGCGTGAACGCGTGGATCGCGCAGGCCGCGCCGCTGCCGCCCGAGTTCGTGCTGCTTGGCTTCAAGCCGCGGCCGTGGACGGTGGAGGACGTGAGCATCGTCGGGCTGTACCAGAGCTGGTTCGCGCTCACGCTCATGGACAAGGGCGCGGATTATCGCGAGGTGTTCGCGAAGCTCGGCGGGGATGCGAACCGGCTGGCCAACGCGGTGCAGGCGTGGTCACCGCCGGTGCTGCCGATGACGAACGTGGCGCCGAAGATGACGAAGGCGTCGAACTCCTGGGCGGTGATGCCGGCGCACACGGTGAGTGGCGCGGCGCTTCACGCGTCGGATCCGCACCTCGAGCTCTCGAGCGCGCCGGTGCTCTGGTACGCGATCGGGCTCCACTCCGCCGAGGGACTCGAAGCGGTGGGCGTGAGCGCGCCCGGCCTGCCGAGCATCTCGATGGGACACAACGCGCACGCGAGCTGGGCGTTCACCGTCGCGCCGCTCGACCTCGTCGACGATTACAAGGAGATGATCCGCGACGCCGAATCGGGGTCGCCGATGGTGCAGGTGGCGGGCGGGTGGGAGCCGGTGCTGGTGCAGGCCGAGACGATCCACGTGAAGGGTGCCGAGCCGCGCATCGAGCGCGTGCTGCGCACCGCGCGCGGACCGGTGCTCTCCATGCAGGGCGACACCGCGCTCGTGATGCACTGGGCGGGCTACGACTTCCCGGCGTGGTCGGTCGTCTCCGGCACCGACTCGCTGATGCGCGTCACGGACTTCGAGATGTTCCGGCGCACGGTGACGAGGACGGGCGCGCTCAGCGTGAACTGGACCTATGCGGACCGCGCGGGGAACATCGGCTACCAGCTCGGCGCGCCGATCCCGATCCGCGACGGCTACGACACGTTCACGCCGCAGTGGGGCACGGATGCACGCGCGGCGTGGCGCGGCTATCGCCCGCTCGCGGAGCGGCCGTTCCTGCTGAATCCCGCGCAGGGCTGGCTCGCGACGACCAACGACCAGGTGGTCGGCGCGCGTTCGGCGTTCCCGCTGCCGGGCTACTACAATGTCACGCGCAAGACGCGCATCGCGGCGATCCTCGACAGCGCGCTGCGGGCGGGAAAGGTGGACGCCGGGTCGATGACGCGCGCGCAGCGCGACCTGGTGTCGGGCAACGCGGTGCGGTGGCGCGCGCTCGCTTCTTCGGCGGCGAAGTCGGCGGGGAACGTCGCCGCGGCGCGCGCCCTGCGTGAATGGGACGGCCGCATGAGCGTGGACGATACGGTCGCGACGCTCTGGTCATACTGGTGGACGCGCCTGCCGCGCGAGCTCTTCGAGGACGACCTCGGTGCGGATTGGCCCAAGGCCGGATCGCTCACCGTCGCGGTGCTCTCCGACAGCGCGCACCCCTTCGCGGACGACATCCGCACGAGCGAGCAGGAATCGCTCGACGCGATCGCGACCCGCGCCATGCGCTCCGCACTCGCCGAGGACTGGCAGCGCCCGTTCATGGCGATGCAGACACTCACCGTGCGCCATCCGCTCGCGATGATCGGCATCCTCGACGAGTGGCTCGGCCTCACGCGTGGTCCGTATCCCATCGGCGGCGACGATGCGACGCTCGACGCCGCGTTCTCGTCGTTCGATCCCACGACGCGCACCCTGCATGACGAAGCCGGCCCCAGCATGCGCTTCGTGATGGACTGGTCGGACCTGGACAGCTTCACGCTCGCCCATCACCTCGGGCAGTCGGGGAACCCGCTGAGCCCCCACTTCTCGGACCTCATGCTGCCGCATCTCGCGGGCGAAGCCTGGCCGATGCCGTGGTCGCGGGCGAAGGTCGAAGCGCGTGCGCTGTCGCGACTCACGCTCACCCCTGGCCGGTGATCCGCGCGGTGTGACGGTTCGCGCTCAGGAAATGCCGGGCACTGCCGATAATCATCGCACCGGCTCTGTCCGCTCGCTTCCTCGGCAGCGTGCTACCAACCGCCTCCGCCGCCACCGCCCGAGCTTCCACCGCCACTGCTGCTGCTGCTGCCGCCACCGCTCGAGCTCGAACTCGGGCTCGCCACCGATGCCGCCATCCCGCCGACCGCCGCAGCGAACGAAGCGCTCGAACCAGCGCCCGCGAATCCGCCGCCGCCTCCGAAACCGGACCAGCCGGATCCGCTCGCGCCCGAGCCTCCACTCGACCGACCCGTCGCGATGACTCCGGCGTCGCTCCCGGGGGCGCCGAACGCCTTGAACCACTTGTCGGCTTCCGGACCGAGTCCGAAACCGATGATGTAGGGGAACCAGGCGTCCTTGAGAGCGGGGCGCTCGCTCCCAAGTTCGCGCTGGAAGAAGCGGCGAGCGGCGAGCAGCCGCTTGCGCATCGCGATGCGCTCGGGTGATTGGCGCGACGCGGCGATGTTGGTGATCGAGCGCCCCACTCCGACGATCCAGAGGACGAGGCCGATCAGCGTGACGGTGCCGAGTTCGGTGAGCGGCCGAATGAGCAGGACCACCACGAACGCGCCGAAGGTCGCCGTGAGGACCATCGCGAGGATCGACAGCGCGAGCGCGAGGCGGAAGGGGTCGAGCGCTCGCTGCACCCCAACGGCGATGCCGGCGCCGACGATGCAGGCCAGCAGCGAGGCGAGTACGGTCACGGCGATCGGCAGGATGTCCACCGAGTCGATGCTCGTGGCGGTCGCCAGGAGCACGATGCTTCCGATGAGCAGGAGCGCGGTCGGCTTCCAGTCCGGCTTGCTCCCGCCCGGCGCGGCCGCGGTCAGCATCTTCGCGAGCTGCCGGTTGATGGTCTCCGCCGGATCGAAGCCGGTGTTCTTGTAGCGCGCGCGGACCTGCGCGGTGCTCGTGCGACGGTCGCCATCGCGGAAGAGCCCGGCGATGAGCGCACGCTCATGCGGTGCGAGCGCAGTGCGCTCCACCTCCAGCGTGAGCTCGAGGTCCTGCTCCGACCAGAAGAGGACCTTCTTCGTCTCGACCTTGCTCGTGAGCTTCCCTTCCTGGACCAGGCGCGCGAGGATCGCGGCCACTTCGGCCTGCGCGGTGCTGTCGTCCCACATCGCGCCGGCGACCTCGGGGAGCATCGAGAAGAGTTGGCGTTCGAGGAACTCGGGCGTGACCTCGTGTTCCTCGGCGAGCGGCGCGAATCGGCCGAGTGCGCGCTCGCGCATGACAAGGCGCCCGAAGAAGAGGAGGAGCGCGACAACGACGACGGCCGCGAGGCCCTGGCGCGTCGCCTCGCTCGCGCCGAAGCGCACGCTCGCCGGCGCGCCCGCACCGCGGTACCGCAGCGGCAGGGTGACGAGGAATCCGTCGCCGGGGACGATCCCCGTCGCTTCATAGCGGCCGTTGAAGCCCTCGGGCGCGGCCCAGGCGGAGTCGAGGGTGAGCGTGAGTTCCAGCCGGTCGATGGGCCCTTCGCGTTGGACCATCGCGAAGTTGTGGTCGAGCCGGAAGGAGCCGTCGCCCTGCGGGACCAGGATGCGGTCGAAGGTCGCGTCGATGATGTACGTGAGCATCGTGCGATCGAACCGCGGATCCGTGGGACGCCGCGCGCGCCAGCGCAGCGTCTTGCCGTTGCCGGTCCAGGCGAAGTCGTCGATGTCGTCGAGCGACTCGTCGAAGCGGAGCGGATGCGTGATGCCGGTGACGGGGTCGAAGCGGGAGATCGAGTTGAACTCGAGGCGCTGGCCGAAGCGGAGGTCGTAGGTGCGCTCGGCGCCGTTCCAGTCACCGGAGAGGAGGATGGTCTGCCGTTCGAGAACGCGGAGGGCGCCGGAAGAGTCGAGGTGAGCGGAGATGGAGACGGAGGGCCAGGAGAGGGCGCGGGGGTGGGCCGGCGTAGTCCCCGAGACCGAGGCAAGACCGAGTAGCGCGAGCAGCGCCGACTGTATCGCGCGCCGAGGCGCGCGGCGTCCCGATGAACTTCGGAGGGCACGATCTGGGTTCGAAGCACGCATCCGAGGGAGGGCAGCGGCGTGAAGGCGCGTAGGATTGAAGGCTTGGGGGCGAATCTCTCGAGTCGGGCGATTGCCACACCCGCCATTCTGGCGAGACCCGTCGGCCATCGGGGCATTCATACGAGTCGACTGTCTGGAGAGATATACATGCAAGGGCGTCCGGCAGCAGGAAATAGGCGAGTCACCCCCGAGTAACCGAAAGACGCGGCGGAGAGCGTCGAGTTCCGAGCCACCGATCGAGAGTGAAACGCAGGCAACACCAATTCTCGAGGCAGCAATCTCGAGACGGTCGTAGCGGCCGGCGACTCGGTACCGGCGAGCCCGAAGTCATGAGCTGAGACGCGGAACTCTCCGACCCTGAACGACTTGCCGCGTCTCATTAACCGCGGCTCGACTGCGAAGAAGTGCGACTCGCGAGCGAGGAATCGCCTCTCGTGTGCGAGGAATCGCAACGCGCAAGCGAGGAGCGAGGACTGGGCAACGCCGAGCAAGGACTGGGCAACGCGGAACGCCGAGTGGGCAACGCGGAACGCGGACTGGGCGACGCCGAACGCGGACTGGGCGACGCCGAACGCGGGCTGGGCGACGTCGAACGCGGACTGGGCGACGCCGAACGCGGACTGGGCGACGCCGAACGCGGACTGGGCGACGCCGAGCGCGGACTGGGCGACGCCGAACGCGGACTGGGCGACGCCGAACGCGGACTGGGCGACGCCGAACGCGGACGGGGCGACGCCGAACGCGGGCTGGGCAACGCCGAACGCGGACGGGGCGACGCCGAACGCGGGCTGGGCAACGCCGAACGCGGGCTGGGCAACGCCGAACGCGGACTGGGCAACGCCGAACGCGGACGGGGCAACGCCGAACGCGGACGGGGCAACGCCGAACGCGGCGAGGGCAAGGGCGAACGCGTGGCGTGCGGATGTTCCATTAGACGGGATGGCACGTCTCGCAGCTCCTTCTCGGCGTGACGAGCCCGATCGCCGTTCAAGAGAATGCTTTTAGCTTGTTCCCGATGGAACACACACACGCCGCAATCGCAGCCCTCGCGCTGCTCGCGCATCCGGTCTCCGCACAGATCCGTGTATCGCTGGAACTCGTGGCCCCGACTCTTGCCGAGAGCTCAAGCGTCTACGCCACAGGCTCCCACCCCGCCCTCGGCAACTGGAACCCCGCGGGCCTGAAGCTCGAGCACGTCGCGCCGCACACCTGGCGCGCCACCATCACGCTCGACCGTCCCACCAGCATCGAATACAAGTTCACCCTCGGGAGCTGGGACCGCGAAGCCGCCGACTCCCTGGGCCGCCCACTCGCGAACGCGAACGCGCGCATCACGCGCGACACGACGCTCTCGGCCACGATCCGCGACTGGATGTCCGGCCCACGCCCGCGCGCGCTCAACGGCCAGGTCACCGGCGCGCTCAAGTACCATCGCCAGGTGCAGGCCGAAGGTCTCGCGGCGCGCGATCTGGTGGTCTGGCTCCCACCTGACTACGAACGCGCACCCGATCGCCGCTATCCGGTGCTCTACATGCTCGACGGCCAGAACATCTTCGACCCGGCGACGAGCTCCTTCGGCACCGACTGGGCGATTGACGAGACCGTTGACAGCCTCATCCGCGGCGGCACGATCCCGCCACTCATCGTCGTCGGGGTGAACAACACCTCCGCGCGCTCCGCCGAGTACTTGCCGGGCGGAAGCCTGTCGGCGGCACACACGAGCTTCGTGCTGCGCACCGTGAAGCCGTTGATCGACGCGACGTACCGGACGAGGAGCGAAGCCGCATCGACGTGGATCGGCGGATCGTCGGCCGGCGGCATCGCCGCATTCATGCTCGTCTGGGAACACCCTGACGTCTTCTCGCGTGCACTCGCGTTCTCGCCCGCGTTCCAGGCGCCTGCAGGCATGTCCACGCAGTTCGATTACATCCAGGCCGTCAAGTCGACTCCTAACGCACCGAGTGACGCACGTCTCTACATCGACATCGGCGGCATCGGGCTCGAGGACCAACTCCGCCCTGGCATCGATGCGATGCTGGTCGCACTGCGTGCGCTTGGCATCCGCGACGAGTCCCATCTGCGATTCTTGAGCGAGCCCACGGCCGAGCACAACGAGCTCGCCTGGCGCCGCCGATTCCCCGCCGCCCTCGTCTGGCTCCTTCATTAGAACAAGCGGCGCACCGCTCCCGTGTGCGCCACGTCACACGATTAACAACGGCCCAGCCGCGAACGTCCGACAGGCAACTGCGGTGCGATCCCGCGCCGCCATCCTCTCGGAGGAACAGATGCGCCGCTCCATGGTCTTCACCAGCCTCACTGCCCTCGCGCTCGTCGCGAGCAGCGCGAACGCGCAGGCTGCCGTCACCGCTCCTGCCGCGCCCAACACCGCGCGCGCATGCGCGCCGAACTCGCCCTGCGACCGCATCGAGGACCGTCGTGATCGCCGCGAGGACGTGCGTGACCGCAGGGAGAACCGCGTCGACCGTCGCGAGGATGTGCGTGATCGCGCCGAGGACCGGCGTGACCGTCGCGAGGACGTGCGCGACGCGCAACATCAGGGTGGCGTGCGCGATCGCATCGAAGACCGCCGCGACGCGCGCGAGGACGTGCGCGACCGCCGCGAAGACGTGCGCGATCGCGCCGAGGACCGCCGTGACCGGCGTGAGAATGTGCGTGACCGTCGCGAAGACCGCCGCGAGCGGCGCCGGGATGGAGCGGCGCGCGCTTAGTGCGCCGCCACGCGGCTGACTGAGCGTCACGCTCCGGATCGAGCTCCGCGCTCCTGGTCGAGCGCCACGCTGATGATCGAACGGGGCCGATCAACCTCGGCGATCGGCCCCGGCGCGCCGCTCGAGTCGCTGCGCGATCTGGAAGAGTCCCGCCGGCGCCGAGGCGACGTCGAGCGGGTCGTAGCAGACGTCACACACGCGGTTGAGCGCGCGCACGCCGTGCAGCCGCACCCGCGGGGCGCGATGACCCGGCTTCACCGGCTCGTCGCGCAGCAGGTCGGTGCTCAGGTACTTCTTGTTCGAGTCGCTGAAGACGGTCACGACGACCGCGTCGTGCCCGAGCTCGTCCTGCACGTCGAGCGCCGCGAGGAAGTTCGCGCCGCTTGAGATGCCGACGGCGAGCCCGAGCTCGCCGGCGAGCTTCTGCGCCATCAGGATCGCGTCGCCGTCGTCGACGCCGATCACGCGGTCGAGCTGCTCGAGGTGCACGATGGCCGGGATGAACTCGTCGCTGATCCCCTGGATGCGATGCTTGCCGACCTTGTGCCCGGTGCTGAGCGTCGGCGAGTTCGCGGGTTCCACCGCATGCACGTGCACTCCCGCCGACCGCTCGCGCAGGTAGCGCCCGACGCCCATGATCGTGCCGCCCGTGCCCACGCCGGCGACGAACGCCTCGGGCTCGATGCGGTCGGCCTGCAGCTGTGACCAGATCTCGCGCCCGGTGGTGAGGTAGTGCGCCTCGGAGTTCGCCTCGTTGGCGAACTGCCGCGGCAGGAACGCGCCCGGCGTCGCGACCGCCAACTCCTCGGCGAGGCGGATCGAGCCGAGGAAGCCGCCCTCCTCCTTGGTGACGAGCCGGATCTCCGCGCCGAACGAGCGGATGAGCGCGATGCGTTCGGCGCTCATCCAGTCGGGCATGAAGATCGTCACCGGATGCCCCAGCGCCCGGCCGATCGCGCAGAACGAGATGCCGGTGTTGCCGCTCGTCGCCTCAATGATGCGCCCGCCGGGCCGCAGGTCGCCGGACTCGATGGCGCGCATGAGGATGTGGTACGCCATCCGGTCCTTGATGCTGCCGGTCATGTTCGAGTGCTCGGCCTTGGCGTACACACGCCGGAGCTCGCCGTCGGGCATGGCGCACTCGATGGCGAGGAGCGGCGTGTTGCCGATGAGGACGCGGAGACCGCGGAGACGCTCGGTGTGCGAAGCGGTGGGCATGCGCGGTCACCTCCATGGGGGTCTCCCGAATTCCGCGCTTTCGGAGTGCGGGCGAAAGCGGGGAGTGCCCTACGAGGGTGTGGGGCGACCGCCGACGGCGGGACCCCGCACGCACCGCGAACCCGATATCGTTCAACGCTGTGACCGCGACCCGCGCCGCCGATCTCGCCAACCTGGAGTTGTCCCCCGCCGAGATGCGGGCGATGGGCGAGGCCGTCGTGCATCGCGCGGTCGCGCACATCGCGGCGCTGCACGACACGCCGAGTCGCGGCGACATCGACGCGGCCGAGCTCTGTCGCACGATGCGCGAGCCGGCACCGGAGCAGGGGACGACGCTCGAGCCACTGCTCGACGCGCTCTTCGACGAGTGGATCCCGCGCTCGTTCACGACGACGGGGCCCGGCTACCTCGCCTACATCCCCGGCGGTGGCATCTATCCGGCCGCACTCGCCGATTTCATCGCCGACACGACCAATCGCTACACGGGCATCTGGACCGCCGCGCCGGCGCTGGTGCAGCTCGAGTCGAACGTGCTCGACTGGCTGCGCGACTGGATGCAGTTCCCGTCCACGACGCGCGGCCTGTTCACGACCGGCGGTTCGATGGCGATGTTCAACGCCATCGCCTGCGCCCGCGAGCGCCACCTCGCGAACGACATCCGCGCCGGCACGCTCTACGTGAGCTCGCAGGCGCACCACTGCATCGTGAAGGCCGCGAAGCTCGCGGGCATCGCGCACGACCGCGTGCGCACGATCGCGGTGGACGGCGCGTATCGCCTGCGGCTCGACGCACTGCAGTCCGCGATCGCCGCCGACCGCGCGGCCGGCCTCAAGCCGTTCATGGTCTTCTCCTCCGCCGGCACGACGAACACGGGCGCGGTGGACCCGATCGACGAGGTCGCCGACCTTGCGGCGCGCGAAGGGCTATGGCACCACGTGGACGGCGCGTACGGTGCCTTCTTCCACATGGTGCCCGAACTCCGTCCGCTGCTCGCCGGCCTTCCGCGCGCGGATTCGCTCACGCTCGACCCGCACAAGGGGATGTTCCTCCCGTACGGCACCGGCGCGCTGCTCGTGCGCGACGGCGAAGCACTGCGCGCGCTGCATTCGTCGACCGCGGGTTACCTCCCGCCCAACCAGGACGAGTTCTACGATCCCGCGCAGTACGGCCCGGACCTCTCGCGCGGATTCCCGGGCCTTCGCGTGTGGCTCACGGTGAAGCTCTTCGGCGCGGCGAAGTACCGCGCCGCGGTCGCCGAGAAGCGTGAACTCGCGACCTGGTCCGCAGGGGAGGTCGCGGGGATCCCCGGGATCGTGATGGACGCGCCGCCCCAGCTCTCGCTCTTCGCCTTCCATATGGAAGGGCCGGGGCTCGCGACCCGCGACGCGCAGGACGCCGCCACCAGGCAGCTGATGGAGCGCGTCACGCGCCGCGGGGCCGTGATGGTCACCGGCGCCACCGCCGAGGGCCGCTTCCTCGGTCGGGTGTGCGTGCTGAGCTTCCGCACGCGCCGCGCCGAGATGGAGACCGCGGTCACGCACCTGCGCGACGAGGCCGCTGCGATCCTCGCCGAAGCGAAGGCGCGCGCGTAGCCATGTCCGAGTTCGACGCGAAGCCCGTCCCGCACGATCCTTACGCGGCGCTGCGCCACCCGATGTTCGCGCGCTACATCGTCACGCTCTTCACGCTCACCCTCGGCGTGCAGATCCAGGGCACGGTCGTGGGCTGGCAGATCTACGACCTCACGAAGGACCCGCTCGCGCTCGGCATGATCGGCCTCGCCGAGGCGCTGCCGGCGATCACCTTCGCGCTCTTCGCGGGACACATCGCCGACCGGCACGATCGCCGGCGCATCTCGCTCATGGCGCTCTCGGTGCTCGTGCTCTGCAGCGCGGCGCTCTGGTACCTCGCGGGCGCGCGCCCACTCGGTGCGGAGATGCTCACGCGCACCCGCGTCACGGCGATCTACGGCGTGATCGTCGTGAGCGGCGTGGCGCGGGCCTTCCTGCAGCCGGCGCGACAGGCGCTCTCGGCCGAGCTCGTCCCGCGCTCGCTCTTCTCCAACGCGATCACCTGGCGCAGCGGGACCTGGCAGCTCGCGGCGGTGCTCGGTCCCGCGCTCGGCGGCGGACTCTACGCGGCCGGAGGCACGCGCCTCGCGTACGGCGTGGACGTCGGGCTCATGGCGTTCTCGCTGCTCTTCCTCGTCGCGATCGCGCATCGCTCGCCGGAGCGCGCCGCGGCGAACCAGGGGATCTACGAATCGGTGAGCGGCGGCGTGCGATTCGTCTTCCGCGAGCCGGTCCTGCTCGGCGCGCTCACGCTCGACCTCTTCTCGGTCTTCTTCGGCGGAGCAGTCGCGCTGTTGCCGATCTTCGCCGCCGAGGTGCTGAAGGTGGGACCGGAGGGACTGGGCATCCTGCGCGCATCGCCGGCGGTAGGGGCGGTGCTGATGAGCATCGCGCTCGCGCGCCGGAAGGACTGGGACCGCACCGGCCACGTGCTGCTCAAGGTCGTCGCCGGATTCGGCGTCTGCATGGTGCTCTTCGGGCTCTCGACGAGCTTCTGGCCCAGCGTCGGCTTGCTCGTCGCGAGCGGCATGTGCGACATGGTGAGTGTCGTCATCCGCAGCACGCTGCTCCAGGCGCGCACGCCGGAGGCGCTGCTGGGGCGCGTGAGCTCGGTGAACCAGATCTTCGTCGGTTCGTCGAACGAGATCGGGATGTTCGAGTCGGGCGTGACCGCGCGCTGGTGGGGCGCCGCGCCGAGCGTGGTGGTCGGCGGACTCGCGACACTCGGCGTGGTGGGCGCGGTCGCGTGGTTCATCCCGTCGCTCCGAAAGCTCGGCCGGCTCCATCCCGAGGAGCGACACGGCGTGTAGCGGGAGCTAGCGCTGCTCGAGCGCGATCGCCTCCGAGGCGGGTGCGTCGGCGGCCGAGGGAGCCACTGACGCGGGCGCGACCGCCATCAGCGCGGCGCTCGTCATGCGCATCGCGACGGGCACGGCGACACCGGCGCCGAGCAGCACCGCGTTCGCGATGAGCACCGGTCCCGTCCACTTGTTGACGAGCACGCGGTCCTTCGTCGCGGCGACTGCCATCACGGCGATGCCATCGACGAGGACGAGCAGGCCTGCACACGCCCAGAAGACGAACGTGCTGGCGCTCTGGAGCCAGAGCGCGAGGGCGGCGAGCATACGAGCCTCCGGTCGCGGGTGGGGACGCAGCCTCCATGACCAATCTCGCACCTCGGGGAACTGGCGCCAGTGCCGTGCAGGTGGCGAACATTCGCCGATGGCCACCACCGCCACCGCCAAGGGCAAGCCCTTCGACCGCTCGATCGTCGAGGGTGACATCATGCGTGCGGTCTGGATGATCGCCTGGCCCTCCGTGCTGCAGAACGTGATCGGCGGCATGCAAGGCATCGTGGACCACGCGATGGTCGGCCACTACGTCGGCTTCACCGGCAACGCGGCGGTCGGCGTCGCCTTCCAGATCTTCCTCGTCGTGATCGTCTTCGTGATGTCGATCTACACGGGGATGGGCGTGCTCGTGGCGCGTTTCGCCGGCGCCGGCGACGCGGCGGCGGTCAATCGCACCGTCTACCAGGCGTTCCTCGCGTCGATCGCGCTGAGCTTCCTCGTCATGGCGCCGATCGGCTGGTTCCTCTCGCCGGCGCTGCTCGTGCTCGTGAACGCGGCACCGGCGGTGCAGGCCGAGGCGTTACCCTACCTGCGCACGATGTTCGTCGGCGGCTTCGGGATGATGCTGATGTTCCTGCTCGGTGGCGCACTGCGTGCGACGGGCGATGCGCGCACCGGCCTGCGCCTGGGCGTCGCGATGACGCTGCTGAACATCGGGCTCAACGTCGTTTTCATCCGCGGACTCGGGCCCATCCCCGCGATGGGCGTGATGGGCGCGGCGCTCGGCACCGTGATCGCCGGCATCATCGTCGCGGCGTACGGGTTCACGCGGCTGCTCTCAGGCCACCTCACGATCCACTGGGATCGCGGGATGGATTGGCGCTGGGACTGGACGATCATCAAGCAGCTGTTCCGCTTCGGGCTGCCGGCGGGGATCCAGGGGATCGCGATGAACATCGCCGGCGTGCTGCTGCTGCGGTTCATCGGCGCGCTCGGCAACAGCGCCGAGGCGCAGGCGGCGTACGCCGTCGGCTACTCGGAGCTCTTCTCGTTCATCACGTGGACGAGCGTGGGCTTGATGGGCGCGGCGGCCGCGGTCGCGGGGCAGAACCTCGGCGCCGGCAAGCCCGAACGCGTCGAGCGCACGGTCCAGATCGCATCGCGGCTCGGGCTCGGCATCGCGGTGACGATCGGGCTGCTGTTCCTCACGATCCCGCACGTCCTGCTCGGGATCTTCGGCATGACGGACCCGGTCGTGCTCGCGCTCGGCACGCGGCTGCTGCAGTTCCTGAGCGTCTCGGGGCTCTTCATCACGACGGCGCTGACATACACCGGCGGGCTCACCGGCACCGGCGACACGAAGGGACCGCTCTACATCACGCTGATCTCGCAGATCCTCGTGCCGCTCGGCTTCCTCACGGTGCTGCAGCTGACGCGCCCGCTCGAGCCGTGGCACATCTGGACGGCCATCCTGATGGGGCACATGATGCGCGCGACGCTCACGGTGCGGCGGTTCAAGAGCGGGAAGTGGCGGGACATCCGGATCGACATCACGAAGGCGCCGGTGGAGTCGACGGCGTGATCCGCCACCTCCGCACCTGCACCCTCTGCGAGGCGATGTGCGGGCTCGTCATCACCACCGAGGGTGACCGCGTCGCGGGGATCCGCGGCGATGCCGACGACCCGCTGAGCAAGGGACACATCTGCCCCAAGGCCGTCGCGCTCCAGGATGTGCACGCGGACCCCGAGCGCCTGCGGCATCCGGTGAAGCGCGTCGGCGACAAGTGGGAGCGGATCTCGTGGGACGAGGCGTACACGCTCGCCGCCGAGGGGCTCCAGCGCGTGCAGCGCACGCATGGGCGCGACGCCGTCGCGTCGTACGTCGGGAATCCCACCGTGCACTCGCTCGGCGCGATGCTCATGGTCCCCGACTTCCTCCGCGCGCTGCGTTCGAAGAACCGCTACTCCGCGACGTCGGTGGACCAGCTGCCGGCGCACGTCGCGGCGACGATGATGTTCGGGCACGCGCTGCTCATCCCGATCCCCGACATCGACCGCACCGATCACCTCCTGATGTTCGGTGCGAATCCGGCGGCATCGAACGGCAGCCTGATGACGGCGCCGGGCGTGATGGACCGCATCGCGGCGATCCGCGCGCGCGGCGGACGCGTGGTGCTCATCGACCCGCGGCGCACCGAGACGGCCGAGGCGGTGGATGCGCATCACTTCATCCGGCCGGGCGGCGATGCGCTGCTGCTCCTCGCGCTGCTGCAGGTCGTCTTCGCGAGCGGCCTCTCGACGGGCGGGCGCGTCGCGCTGTTCGCCGATGGGCTCGACGAGATCCGGAGCCTCTGCGTGCGGTTCACGCCGGAACGCGTCGCGGGCGCGATCGGCATGGAGCCCGCGACGATCCGCACGATCGCGACGGACTTCGCATCGGCGCCGCGCGCGGTCGCGTATGGGCGCGTCGGTGTCTCGATGCAGGAGTTCGGCGGGCTCGCGACCTGGCTCATCACCGCGCTCAACCTCGTCTGCGGCCGCGTCGATGCCGAAGGGGGCGCGATGTTCCCGCGGCCCGCGCTCGACCCGGTCCACGCCGACCAGCGCACGTCGAAGCCGCGCTTCGGACGATGGAAGAGCCGCGTGCGCGGGCTGCCGGAGTTCGCGGGCGAACTCCCCGTGTCGGCCCTGGCCGAGGAGATCGAGACGCCGGGGCCCGGACAGGTGCGCGCGCTCGTCACGCACGCGGGGAATCCGGTGCTGTCGACACCGAACGGTGCGCGGCTCGACCGCGCGATCGCGGGCCTCGAGTTCTTCGTCGCGATCGACTTCTACGTGAACGAGACGACGCGGCACGCGCACCTCATCCTCCCGCCGAGTTCGCCGCTCGAGCGCGAGCACTACGACATCGCGTTCCACCTGCTCGCGGTGCGCGACACGGCGAAGTGGTCGGAGCCGGTGTTCCCGCGCGCCGCCGATGCGCGGCACGACTGGGAGATCCTCAACACGCTCACCGCGCGGCTGCAGGGCACGTTCAGGGCGCGCGTGCGCGCGGCGGCGATCGCGAGACTCGGGCCGAGCTTCCTCGTCGACGTCGCGATCCGTCGCGGTCCGTATGGCACGGGCTGGACACCGTTCGGCGGTGGACTCAGCGTCGCGAAGTTGCGGCGTTCTCCGAGTGGTGTCGACCTCGGCGCGCTGAAGCCGGCCCTCCCGGAGCGGCTGCGCACCGCCGATCGGCGCATCCACGCGGCGCCGGAAGCGTTCATCGCCGACGTCGCGCGGCTCGAAGCGCAGTGGTTCGGGGCCGCGAATGCATCAAGCGCCCCGAGCGGGGACCACGCGCTCGCGCTCATCGGCCGGCGCGACCTGCGCTCGTGCAACTCGTGGATGCACAACTACGACCGGCTGGTGCGCGGGAAGGACCGCTGCACGCTGCTCATGCATCCCCGCGATGCAGCCGCGCGGGGGCTGGCCGACGGTGCGCGTGTCCGCGTGACGGCGCGCGTGGGTGACGTGGAGGCCAATCTCGAGGTGAGCGAGACGGTGATGCCCGGCGTGGTGAGCCTGCCGCACGGCTGGGGACATGACCGCGCCGGCACGCAGCTCACCGTCGCGGCGCGTCATCCGGGCACGAGCATCAACGACCTCACCGACGACCAGCGGATCGACGTCCTCACGGGCAACGCGGCCTTCAGCGGCGTGGACGTGACGGTCGCCGCAGCGGGATGAACGCACCGCGACGCAGCACGGACCGGATGGCGCGATGAACGAACGCGTCCACACGCTCTCCAAGTCCGACTTCAAGCTCGCGCGCACCTGCGCGACGAAGCTCTACTACAAGGAGCTCCGTTACCCGGACCGCCGCGATCACGACCCGTACCTCGAGATGCTCGCCGAGGGCGGGTACATGGTGGAGCTGCTCGCGAAGCAGCTCTTCCCCGGTGGCGTCACGATGGAGTACGGGCGCGACCCGCAACAGGATGCCGCGCTCACGCGCGCGGCGCTGGCCGGGGACGACGTCACCCTGTTCGAGGCGACGCTGCTCGACGGCAGGCGTCTCGCGCGCGTGGACATCCTTCGGCGCAGCAAGGCCGGCTTCGACCTGTACGAGGTGAAGTCGTCGTCGTTCGATCCCGCGGACGCGGCAAAGCGCATCGAGAAGACCGGCAGCGTGTTCCGCAGCATGCGTTCTCCGTTCGACATCGCGAGCGACTGGCGCGAGTACCTCGAGGATGTCACCTACCAGGTGACGATCCTGAAGGACCTGTACCCCGGCGTCGCCGTGCGGCCGCACCTCATCCTCATGGACAAGGGCAAGGTCGCGGCGCATGACGGCATGCCGTCGTGGTTCGAGATCGTGCGCGCTCCCGATGGCAGGTTGGCGACCGCGCGCTTCATCGGCGACCCGGTGCTCGCGCGGCAGGACCCGCTCACGATCGGACTCGACATCGGCGACGAGGTCGCATCCCTCGAGCCGGGCGTGCGCGAGGCGACCGCGGTGTTCCTCGCCTCGCTCGATCCGACGCTGCAGCGCATCGCGCCGGAGATCGGCGGCAAGTGCAAGGCGTGCGAGTTCCGCGTGGAAGCCGGCGAGGAGCGCAACGGGTTCCTCGAGTGCTGGGGCGATCGCGGGCGCGTGGCCCCGCACGTGCTGGACCTCTACAACGGCCGCGATTTCCGCGACGACCTCCTCGCCTCCGGTGTCGACGGCATCCTCGACCTGCGCGACGAGCATTTCGCGGGGCGCACCGGTGCGTACGCGGCACGCCAGCGCATCCAGGTGTTCCAGACGCAGAAGCGGGAGGAGTGGTGGGACGGCGTGTTGTCGCGAGCGATGGCCGGCGCACGATTCCCGCTGCACTTCATCGACTTCGAGGCGGCGCGCATGGCGGTGCCGCACCACAAGGGGATGCCGCCGTACGGGCAGCTCGCCTTCCAGTGGAGTTGCCACACGCAGCGCTCGCCCGGCGCGCCGCTCGAACACAAGGAGTTCCTCAACCGCGACGCGAGCTGGCCCAACGAGCGATTCGCGCGCGAGCTTCGCGATGCAATCGGCGACGACGGCACCGTACTCGTCTGGTCCTCGTTCGAGAACTCGGTGCTCAATGCCGTGGCCGACGACCTCACCATCCTCGGCACGGGCGATGGCGCGCTCGGCAACTGGTTGCGCGCGCTCGCGCGGAAACCGGGGACCGAGGGTTCTCGGCAGCTCGACCTGCTGCGCCTCTGCCGCGACGCGTACTACCACCCGGGCATGGGCGGCAGCAACTCCATCAAGTCGGTGCTCGACGCGATCTGGCGCGCGTCACCGGAAGTGCGCGCGCACTTCGCCGCGGTCACCGGCCGCGAGGGGACGCCGAAGGTGGGACCGTACGCTGACCTCCCGCCCGAACTCATCGCCGGCGAGGAAGAGGGTGTGAAGGAAGGCACCGGCGCCATGCGCGCCTACTTCCGCATGGCATACGGCTACGAGAAGAACGATCCCGATGCGTCCGGCAAGTGGGCGAAGCTGCTGCTCAAGTACTGCGAACTCGACACGCTCGCGATGGTGCTGATCTGGGAGCACTGGGCGCGGATCGCCCGCGCCGGGTGATCGCCGAGGCGAGCCCGTTCAGCGCTTGAGCGTGATCGCCTGTCGAACACCGACCGTCCAGAGATCGCCCGTGCCCGAACCGTCCTCCCTTCCCGTGAGCGAGCGGAATCCGACATCGAGTTCGAAGCCACGATAGGGAAGGACGAGCTGACCCATGCCGCCCTCGCCGACGCCGAACATCAGTCGCGGTCGTCCGCGCCCACCGGTGAAACCGACGCCCAGATAGCTGAACTCGCCAAGCGTGGGGAAGTACCGCCGGTCCGCCAAGTTCCCTTGGAAGAACCAGCGTCGGTCGTCACCGAAGCGCATGAGCAACGTCGGTGTCGTGGCCCGTGAGCGCTCCCCCGCACTGACGAACGTGCCGCTGGCGAGTCCGAGCCGCACCGATCCCGACGGATGCTCATACTCGAACGACCCGCCGTAGCCGGAGATCCCGAGGCGCGGCACCGGGACGACGCTGACCGGGCCCGAGTCGATCGACTGCAGGCGGTCCGTGCCGTTGAACGATCGCGCCTCGACCGTGACATGGTTCCCGCTCGCGAGGCGTTCACGGATGCCGATGTGTGCCTCGGTCACTTCCGGCTTGCGGCTCGCGAGCGTCGGCCACGAACTCGCCGCGCCGTCACAGTCGGTTCCATACTCGCGGCCGATGAGCTGATCGTAGGCGCCGCCGCGCATCGCGGCGCCGACGAGCAGTTCGCGACGCGGCGTCGAGTCCACCGGGACCTGCTGCATCATCAGGTATGCGCCAGCCTGCGGCGCGAGCAGGAGCGAGAGCACGCGTGGGGCCCAGCCCGGCGACATCGCCGCGAGCGCGGTGACCGTGAGCGCGGATGCGATCGCGAGCACCGTCAGGCGCTCGAACGGCACCAGCCACGCGCCAGTGCCGATGGAGATGATCGCTAGCCCGCTCGCGACTCCGAGCACGGCGAGCGCGGAGCTTCGCGCACGCAACGGCACGCGCGTCCCTGCGGGAGCCGCGTCGACCATCGTGCGGGAGCGTGAGATCGCGATCGCGACGAGGACCACGGCGAGGAGGAACAACGACCATTGCACCGCGGTGAACCCAGCATAGTGCTCGCGACCGCCGCGCACCGACTCGGTGCCGATGCGGATCACCGCATAGCCGAGGCCCGCGGCCACGAAGCGGACGCCATCCCGGCGGGCGGGGACTCGACGGCGCAGCACGCCGATGAGCACGAGGTCGGCCGCCATCTCGTAGAGCTGCACCGGATGCACGTGGACGTCGCTGTTCGCCGAACGCACCCCCCACGGCAGCACGGTCTCCGTGCCCGCGCAACAACCCGCGAGGAAGCAGCCGATGCGGCCGACTGCCATCGCCGCGAGCGTCGGGACGCTCAATCCGTCGAGGGCGCGCCACGCGCCGATCCGCAGCGCGCGCGCGGCCGCGAGAACCGCCACGATCCCGACGAGGAGCGCGCCGACGATCGTCTTCTCGCCCGGCGAGATGGGACGGAAGTCGAGGAAGACGAGCTTGGAGCCGAAGAGACCGCTCGCGAGCGCCACGCCCAGGAGGAGCGCCCAGTCGCGGCGCGGGATGCCTCGGCCTCGCGCGTCCCGCATCGCGAGGAAGAGTCCCAGCAGGATCGCTGCGGCAAGGAACGTGTTGTAGGGGCTGGATAGCAAGATCCGAAGGACCGTCATTGGGGCACCGCTCGAAGACGAGTGAGGTGGTCAGGTGCCCCAACGATCGGTACGGCCCGGAGCGTCACCCATACGTACGATGACGTAGTCGGCGGATGCGGATGAGAGGTGCAACCCTTTCATCTCGAGAGGCTCCCCCCTAAGGCGGCCCCTGACCCGGCGCACTGACCGTGACGATGCTCCCCGCCGTCGGCATGGTGAACGGGATCGTGCGCTCGCTGCCGCGCGCGTTCCACCGCAGCGTGAGCTCGCGGCGCAGCGGGATGTCGCAGATCACCCAGGCGCCCTGGTCATCGGTGTACGCCTCGCGGATGTGCTCGCGCTTGGTGAGCGTCGTCCGGTCCACGACCACGGGTTCGTCCCACGTCGCCCGCACGAGCACCGCACCGACCGACTCGGAGTCCACCGGTGCGAGACGGCCGCGTGCCGCACCGGTGCCCTGCCGCGCGAGCCGCTCGGGGCAGGCGCGCCCGAACTCGGTCCGCGCCACCGCCCCGTCCACCGGGTCCGCACGCATGAGCGGCGCATCGTCGTGCAGCACGGCGAGCACGCGCCCACCGACCACGCGATGGCCCACGATGTCGATCAACGTCATGGACGAGCGCACGAGCGTCGTCGCTCCGTCGCTCGTGCGGTAGCCGAGCAGCGGAAAGCGATGGTGCCACCGCGACGTGAGCCAGTCGCCATCGCCGAGCTGCATGAACTCGAGCACGCCGCCCGCGTTCGCGTGCCGCTCCTCGTCGCGCAGCCCCTGGAAGGTGAACTCGATGCGACGCAGCTCGAGCGTGCGCGGGTCGAGCACGTACACGCCCTCGATGTCGACCAACCCCTTCCGTTCGCGGCTCGGCCGGAACTCCACGCGGAGCGCGCTGTCGCCCTGCGGCAACAGCGTGAAGCAGTGCGTGCGCGTGAACCAGGGCGAGGCGAGGAGAGCGGGCTCCGGCGCGCGGAAGACCCGCTCGCCCGAGACCGTCGCGAAGAAACCGTCCGCCTCGAGTTCGTCCGGCGTCGTCGCGCGGAAGAGCGAGGGGAGCGCGCCGACGGAGCGCCGTTGCAGGGTGCGCAGCGTGTCCTCGCCCGTCTTCGCCACGCGATGCTCGAAGGTCGCGAAGCGCGCCGTGATGTCGTTGCGGCCGATCATCGCCTGCGCGGCGACGAGCGCCTTGCGCGCCTCCTCGAGCACCGTGCCGACCGCGGCGCGATCCTCCGCGCTCGCGCGGCCGCAGCTCGAGGCGCCGCGCCTGAGCGCCGGGATGCGCACCGGCTCGGTGCCGAGCGTCACGACGACATCGGCGACCTCGTCGGTGGCGAGCGTGCGCGAGGGTCCGTCGGTCGGTGCGAAGCCGGTGCGATGGAGCCGCAGCGAGACGGTGCGCGCGCTGTCGACGAAGAGCACGAACCGTCCTTCGACGCCGGAGACGGCCTGCGCGACGTCGCGGCCCGACGCATCGCGCGCGACCACGATCACGCCGGCGGCCGGCGTGCGGCCATCGGGCTGGAGCACGCTGCCGATGAACTGCTGCGCCCCGAGTGCGGGAGCGGACAACAGGAGTGTCGCGGCGAGGACGGTGAACTTCGGCCGGTGCACGTGTCGCATCGGGGAACCGTACGGGACCGTCGGGAGGCTACGCAAGCGCCGCGCAGGTCCGTTGACAGCATGCGCGGGCGCCAATACCTCTCTGGGTCACCAGACCCCGAGCGAGCCGTGGCGAAGAAGGACCCGCGCATCGACGCCTACATTCGAAACGCCCAGCCGTTCGCGAAGCCGATCCTCAAGCATCTCCGCCGCCTCGTGCACGAGGCGTGTCCCGAGACCGAGGAGACGATCAAGTGGGGCTTCCCCCATTTCGATCATCGCGGGCAGATGCTCTGCGGGATGGCCGCATTCAAGGCGCACATGAGCTTCGGGTTCTGGAAGGGCTCGCAGCTCCTCGGTGCCTCGTCGAAGAACGCCGAGGCGATGGGAGACTTCGGGCGCATCGCGTCGCTCGACATGCTGCCGTCCGATGCGAGGATCAAGTCGCTCGTGAAGGCGGCGATGAAGCTCAACGACGACGGCGTGAAGCGCGTCGTTCGCAAGAAGGCGGCACCGAGGAAGTCCGCGGTCGTGCCGCGCGACCTCGCGGCCGCGCTCGCCACCGATGCGAAGGCGGCGGCGACCTTCGAGGGTTTCTCGCCGAGCCATCGGCGCGAATACATCGAGTGGATCACCGAGGCGAAGACCGAGGAGACGCGCGAGCGTCGGCTCGCTACGACGCTCGAGTGGCTTGCCGAGGGGAAGCCGCGGAACTGGAAGTACATGAGGCGGTGAGTCGCGCAGAGTGGCGCGCCGGGGTGTGGCGCGGACGAGTCGGCCCTTCGGCGACGCGGCATGCGGACATCACAGACTCCCAGTGACGAAGTGCCAGCGCGCGATATGCATCAACAGTATAAGTACATTAAGGGGCACCTATAGGGACAGTAACGGTGAGATGCGACGCGCGAGACACCGCCGCTTCGGGCGCGGTTCGCCAACCGCGCAAACCCCCACCAGCACGCCATTTGCGTGACCTTCCCCCTATATGCTCTTCCTTAGAGTACTCGCTCAGTCGGTTCTCGAGTCCCTGAACGGTCGTGGAGTCCTGATGTCCGTCGGCAATCTGTCAGTCCTGGGTGGCTCCGCGTGGTAACGGCGGCCAGCCGGGTGACCGGTGTCTCGCAGAAGTTGCATCGTCGACTCACGAGTCTCGTGGCGTTCCTCGCCGCGACCTCGCTCTCGACGTGCCGACTCGATGACCTCCTCACGCCGGGAGCGATCGGGTCGCTCGCGGCCACGCCGATCGAACTCGCCGACACCGCGCTCGCCGGCAGCACGCAACTCCATCAGCATGACGTGGTGCTGCGCGTCGATGGCGTCGGCGAGCGACTGCGCTTCAGCGTCGTCGCCGAGCAATCCAGCGGTTGGCTCGTGCTCGGGCCCGGCACCGGTGTCGCGCCCGGCACATGGAGCGTCTCGGTCGATCCGGCCGGCGTCCCCGCGGGCGACCACGTCGACACCCTGCGATTCACCTCCGAGGGTCCGGACGCGCGTGAGCTTCGGATCCCGGTGCGACTCACGCTGCTTCCCTGCGCCGTCAGTGACCTAGGCGCGTTGCCCACGACGGCGACCGGCACGCTCACGACCGCCGACTGCGCATCACCGCGATTCGCCGACCGTTTCGCGCGCCGCTATCGCTTTGCCGCCGCGGCCAACGACTCCGTCACGTTCCAGGTGAGCTCGTCAGCGTTCGGCGCATCGCTCGCCGTGTTCGCCGAAGGCTCCGCCACCGAGCTCATCGCCAGCAGTGCCTGCCCGGTCGCCGCCAACGCCGCCTGCGCGCGCTATGTGCGCCTGCCCAACACCGGCAACTACATCCTCGAGGCGACGAGCACCGCTGCGCGCGCGGTCGGCGCATTCGACCTCGCGGTCGGCCGTCCGCGCGCCCCCGTCGCTCCCGCGACGCTCGCCCAGGGCACCAACGCGACGCCGAGCGTGGCGATCGCCGCCGGCGCATCGGTCGCGGCGAACTCCGTCCGGCTGCAGGCGACGCTCACCGATCCCGACCTCGACTCGACGCGACTCGAAGTCGAGATGCGCCCCACGGGCGTCGCCTACACCGGCGTGCCGACCGCAGCGGGCGCACTCGGCATCGGCGCCGCGACGGTCACCGTCACCGGTCTCACCGACGCCACCGGCTACAAGTGGCGCGCGCGCTCGATCGACATCACCGGCCGCACGAGCGCATGGACCGAGTTCGGCGCGAACGCGCCCGATGTCGCCGACGTCACGGTCTCGATCCCCGAGACTCCCGCGGCGCCGACCGCGCTCCAGCAGCGCAAGATCGACGGCACGACGGTCATCGCCGCCGCCGGCCTGACCGACGAGGCGAGCATCCAGCTCGGTGCGATGCTCACCGATCCCGATGCCGGCGACCAGGTGCGTCTCGAGGTCGAGGTGCGTCCCGTCGCGAACGCCTTCACGAACGTCGCGACGCAGACGAGTGTCGCCGGTCCGTCGGGGAGCGTGGCGATCGTCAGCGTGCCCGGTCTCAGCGACGGCGTGAACTATCGCTGGCAGGCGCGCGCCGTGGACCAGACGAATCGTGCGAGCGCATGGGTGTCCTTCGTGCCGAGTGGTCCCGCGTTCGGCGCATCGTTCCCGCCGTCGCAGCTCGCGATGACGGTCCCGCCCGTGACGGTCACCGCCGGCGCGGCGATCGCGCCCGCGGTGCAGGTCGCCGCGCGCGACGCCGGTGGTGCGCCGCTGCCCAGCTTCAGCGGCCCGGTCACCGTCGCGCTCGGGGCCAACCCCGACAGCGCGACGCTCGGCGGCACGCGCACGGTGAATGCGGTCGCCGGTGTCGCGACCTTCGGCGACCTCACGCTCGACCGCGTGGGCACGCAGTACACGCTCGTCGCGTCGAGCGGCCCGATCAACGTCACCTCACCCATCTTCACGGTCACCGCCTCGACCGCGCAGGTGCTCGCCTTCACGGCGTCGCCGAGCGGCGCGACGGCGGGCGCGACGATCGCGCCCGCGATCGTGGTGCGCGTGAACGACGGCTTCGGCAATCGGGTCTCGAGCTTCACGGGCCCGGTCACGCTCGCGCTCGCGACGAACGGGGCCGGCGCGACGCTGGCCGGCACGACGACGATCGCTGCCGTCGCGGGCACCGCGACCTTCACCGACGTGCGCATCGCGCGCGCCGCGAGCGGGCTCGTGCTCGTCGCGAGTGCGACGGGGCTCACGAGCGCGACGAGCGCGTCGTTCAACGTCGTCCCGTCGACCGCAGCGGCACTGCGCGTGGCCACCGCACCGTCGGCGACCGCATCGTCCGGGGCGGCGTTCGCACAGCAGCCGGTCGTGGTCGTCGAGGATGCGTTCGGCAACGCCGTCGCGAGCTCCGGACGCATCGTGACCGCGACCGTCGCGACCGGCGGTGCGGCGACGCTCGCGAACTCGCAGGCGACCACCGATGCAGCGGGCCAGGCGACGTTCACCGGGCTCTCGCTCACGGGACCGGGCGGACCGTACACGCTCACCTTCGCGTCGAACGGCCTCACCAGCGCGTCGTCGGGCACCATCACGCTCGGCGCGGGCGGCCCGACGCGCCTCGCGCTCAGCGTCGTGCCGTCGACGACGGTTGCGAGCGGCGCGGCCTTCGCCGTGCGCCCGAGCGTCCGACTCCAGGACGCGGTCGGCAACTTCGTGCCGCAGGCCGGTGTGACGATCAACGTCGCACTCGGCAGCGGCGCGGGGACACTCACGGGCACCACCGCCGTCGTGACCGACGCGACTGGTGAGGCAGACTTCAACGACCTCCTCATCGCGGGGCTCACGGGCCCGCGCACGCTCACCTTCTCGTCCGCCGGGCTCACGAGCGTCACGACCGCGACGATCACGGTCACTGCGGGTACCGCGACCACGCTCGAGCTCGTCGCGGGCAACGGACAGTCGGCGACCGCGGGCAGCGCGGTCGCGATCGCGCCGTCGGTGCGCGTGCGCGACGCGAGCGGGAACGTCGTGCCGAACGTCGGCGTGACCTTCACGGTCACCGCGGGCGGCGGGACGATCCTGCCGCCGGGCCCCGTGCAGACGGACATCAACGGCATCGCCGCGCTCAGCTCGTGGACGCTCGGCGCGAGCGCCGGTGCGAACGCGCTCGAGGCGAGCGTGAACGGCCTCACCGGTAGTCCGATCCTCTTCAACGCGACCGGCAACGCCGGCATCGCCGCGAACATGACGATCACCGGTGGCGACAACCTCACGGGTCCCGTCGCGACGACGCTCGGCACCGCCCACGAAGTGCGCATCACCGACACGAATGGCAACCCGGTCGCTGCTGTCACGATCAACTGGTCGGCCGTCGGTGGCGGTTCGGTCAACCCGGGCATCTCGCTCACGAACGCTGACGGTCGTGCGACCACGGTCCGGACACTCGGTCCGACGCCGGGGCCGCAATCGACGCGCGCGGTGACCCAACTGCTCGGAACGCCCACGGTCGTGACGTTCTCGCTCACGGCGACCGTGGGTGGCGCGACGCAGATGGCGCTGGTGGGGGGCGATGCACAGGTCGACTCGGTCGGCTCGACGCTCGCGACGCCGCTCTCGGTGATCGTACGCGACGCGCTCAACAATCCGGTGCCGAATGCGCTCATCACCTGGAGCGTGATCGACGGCGGCGGCACGATCGCCCCGGACACGTCGCGCACGAACGCCTCCGGCATCGCCTCGGCCTCGTGGACGCTCGGCACGGTCACCACGCCTTCTGACAG
>Ga0137353_1000005_pt1 | contig 60597 bp, 59 predicted proteins | sample EasRivERMLT760_2_FD_104759 | JGI IMG/M metagenome (GOLD analysis project Ga0137353, IMG submission 104759) | Soil microbial communities from meander-bound floodplain in the East River, Colorado, USA - East River MetaG ERMLT760_2 | ecosystem: Environmental > Terrestrial > Soil > Floodplain ...
CACGACGCCCACAGCGAACGCCTGCACGTCGGCCGAGGGGTGTGCGATCATGAAGTCCTTGCCGCCCGTCTCGCCGACGATGCGCGGATAGGAGCGGTAGTTCCCCATGTTCTTGCCGATCGTGCCCCACATGTTGTTGAACACGCCGGTGGAGCCCGTGAAGTGCACGCCGGCGAGCGCGGGATCGGTCAGCGCGACCTCGCTGATCATCGCCGCGTCACCGGGGAGGAAGTTGATCACGCCCGGCGGGAGGCCGGCTTCCTCGAGGAGCTTGTACGTGTACCACCCCGAGAGCATCGCCGACGAGGCGGGCTTCCAGAGGACGGTGTTGCCCATCAGCGCGGGCGAGCCGGCGAGGTTGCCGCCGATCGCCGTGAAGTTGAACGGCGAGACCGCGTAGACGAATCCCTCGAGCGCGCGGTACTCGAGCTGGTTCCACATCCCCGGCGCCGAGATCGGCTGCTCGGAGTAGAGGTCCTTCGCGAACGCCACGTTGAAGCGGAAGAAGTCGACCATCTCGCAGGCGGCGTCGATCTCCGACTGGAAGATCGTCTTCGACTGGCCGAGCATGGTCGAGGCGTTGATCGTGTCGCGCCAGGGGCCGGCGAGCAGGTCGGCCGCCTTGAGGAAGACCGCCGCGCGCTCCTCCCACGCCCACTCCGACCAATCCTTCCAGGCGGCGCGCGAGGCCTTGATCGCATCGCGCACGTTCTCAGCCGTCGCCTTGTGGTAAGTCGCGGTCACGTGGCCGTGCTTGTGCGGCGAGATCGCCTTGGCGGTGTCGCCGGTGCGGATCTCCTTCCCGCCCACGACGACCGGGATGTCGATGCACTCCGACTCCATCGCCTTGAGGCGCGCCTGCACCGATGCCCGCTCGGGGGAGCCGGGCGCGTAGCCCTTGATCGGTTCGTTGTGGTGCGGCGGCAGCGAGCGGATGCCGCCCGGCGAAAATGAAGGCATGGTGGTCGGGGTCTGAGGGTCGAGAGTGGAAATCTAATCCCGTGCCGGGTGATACTTCAGCGGTGCGCCTCCCCCTCGTGGTCCTCATCGCCTGCGGTACCGCCTGTGTCCCGCAGCCCGTCGAGTGGGCCGCGACGACGGTCGCGGCCGCCAGCGCGCTCGCGGACTCGCTCCGCCTCACGCTCGACGGGTCGGGCCAGCCCGCCCTCGTGCCCGGATGGGCGCCTCCGACGTGGCCCGCCGAGTCCGACGCCTGCGCAGCCTCGCGCCGCGCCGCGCAGGGTGCCGCGGGCGAGTCGTACGCGAGCTGGTTCACCGTGCGCCCCGACTCGAGCGTCTCGCTGCGCACCGCGCGCTCCGACGACGATGGCCGCACGTGGCTCGGCGCGGTGACCGCCGACTCGACCGACGTCGGCACGGCAGGGTGCGCGCGACCCGCACCCTTCCTCTCAGTCGATTCGATCAACGGCTACGTGCACATCGCCTATTTCATCGACGCGAGCGAGGGAGCGGGGCTCTTCCACGCGCACTCGATGGAACACGGCGCCATGTACCACGCGCCGGTGCCCATCGTGTACGGCGACCGTCCGTCCGCTGCCGCGGTGGCCTCGCGCGGCGATACGGTCGTCGTCGTGTATGAGGATCCGAACAGCCGCCTGCCACGTCTCGGACTGGCGCTCTCGCGCACGCAGGGACACATCTTCGAGGCGCGACAGCCCGCGTCCGACGATGCAGGCGAGGCGCGCGGTCCTCGTGTCGCACTGCGCGGCACGCGGATCGTGCTCGTGTGGACGGGGTCGCAGCGCGACGGCGCATGGCCCCGCACGGTGATGCGGTTCGGTACCTTGACGTGGTGAGGCGTTGATGCGCGTGCTCCTGGCCGACGACGACGAACTGATGCGCGAGCTGATCGGCGCGGTGCTCGAGGTCCATGGGCATTCGATCGAGAGCTACGCGGACGGCGACCAGGTGTGGGCGGCCTTCCAGCGCGCGCCGGCGGAGATGGTCGTCCTCGACTGGCAGATGCCGGGCGCCGACGGTCTCGAGGTCTGCCGCCGAGTGCGTGCGCACGCCGAGGGCGTCTATACCTACCTGCTCGTGATCACGGCGCGCAGCGGGATGAACAGCCTCGAGGCGGTGCTCGACGCCGGCGCCGACGACTATCTGTCGAAGCCGGTGACGCCGGAGGACATCGCGGCGCGGTTGCGCATCGCTGCACGCCGGATGGAGAACGGCGCGGCGCGACGTCTCGCGGAAGCGGAGCTGCGCAAGGCGCGCTACCTCGCCGGCGTCGGCGAGGTCTCGCTCGCGCTGCAGCACGAGATCAACAACCCGCTCGCCGCGCTCCTCACCAACAGCTCGCTCGTCACGAGCGGCATCCTCTCTCCCGAGGAGAGCGTGCAGAGCCTCAAGGTCATCGACGAGCAGGCGCGCCGCATCGCCGACGTGGTGCGCCGCCTCAACGCGCTCGAGGACCCGCGCTCGGTCGAATACGCGCGCGGACAGAAGATGATCGACCTCGCGGCGCCGAAGCGGCCGTCATGAGCAAGCGCATCTTCGGCGTGCACACGGCGGACGACGGCGGCCTGCCGATGGCGGTGAAACGCGCCGCGGCCGCCGGCGCGCGTGCGTTGCAGGTCTTCACCGCACCGCCGACCTACTACAACGAGAAGGTCGGCGTGAAGCCAGAGAAGGCGGCGCAGGTGCATGCGGCGCTCGAGGCGGCGGGAATCGAACGGCGCCACGTGATGGTGCATGCCGCGTACGTGCTCAACACCGCGTCGAGCGAGGAAGCGAAGGCGATGCGTGCGCGCACGGGACTCGCGAAGGAGTATGAGCGCACGACCGCACTGCAGGCCTGGGGTTGCTGCTTCCATCCCGGCTCGGCCGGCGATGGCGACCCGAGCGAGGCCGCGGTGCGCGTGGGCCTGGCGATCCGCCATGCGCTCGAGGCGGTGCCCGAGGCGCACGGCACGCGCGTGCTGATCGAGAACACCGCCGGTGCGGGCAAGACGATGGGGCGCACCGCCGAGGAGATCGCACTGATGCTCGCGCAGGTCCCTGCGGAGATGCGGCACCGCACGGGCTACGGACTCGACACCTGCCACCTCTTCGCCGCGGGGCACGACATCCAGACATCGCGTGAGGTGCAGCTGCGCACGCTCGAGGGATTCGTCCGCGTGATCGGCGAGCAGCCGGCCTTCTTCCACCTGAACGACAGCCAGCATCCGTTCGGGAGCAACAAGGACCGCCACGCGCTCCTCGGCGCCGGGATGATCGGCGCGGAGCCATTCCGCTGGCTCGTGAACGACCCGATCTCCGAGGGGATTCCCCTCATCCTGGAGACGCCGTCCGAGCGGGAGACGGTCGTCGAGGACGATGTCACGGCTGACCCGGCCGACGCGCGGATGCTCGCGTTGCTCGAGGGATTCGTCGCCGGCTGAAGGCGTTCCCAGAGGGGAAATCACGATTCGCGACGATCGATCGCGTCGATTACCAGAGGGGAATGACGCCGTTCGCAGAGGGAGATTCGCCTCCGCGGCCACCCTCGCGCACCCCGCGCCAGAGGGAGATCGGGCCGCTCCTAGAGGGAGATCTCGGAATTCCCAGAGGGAACCACCTATTGCGCCAGAGGGGAACCGCCTTACTTTCGAGTGCAGATCGCGCACGACTCGACCGGGCGTAGCACCGCGCGATCCTCACTTCCTCTCGAGGAGATGTTCGAATGGCTGCCAAGAAGAAGAAGGCTGCGAAGAAGGCGCCGAAGAAGGCCGCGCCGAAGAAGAAGGCTGCGAAGCGCAAGCCGAACGCTGCGTTCATGAAGCCGGTGACCCCGAACGAGAAGCTCGCCGCCGTCGTCGGCGCCTCGCCGCTCCCGCGCACCGAGCTCACCAAGAAGCTCTGGATCTACATCAAGAAGAACGGCCTCCAGGACAAGAAGAACCGCCGCATGATCAACGCCGACGACAAGCTCAAGGTCGTCTTCGGCGGCAAGAGCCAGGTCTCGATGTTCGACATGACCAAGCTCGTCTCGAAGTGCCTCAAGTAAGGCACTGCTAGACCAGCACGGACGGAGGGGCGCGCCGAGAGGCGCGCCCCTCTCGTCTTTGGGGTACGCCCACGGCAGATTGCATGCGTCCGCGTGCAGCGCGCCGCCATCACCTCCGGCGCGTCCCCGAATCCGCTCCCCTCGTCCCGATCCCAGTGGCCGCGAAGAAGTCGAAGAAGGAAAAGAAAGAGGAGAAGTCCGACAAGCCCACCGGCACCGTGGCCGCCGCGCGCGGCCGCAAGAACGGCGGCGCCTCGACGCGAAGGGCGTGGGAGCTCTTCAAGTCGATTGCCGGCACCATCGCGATCTTCCTCATCCTCCGCACCTTCTTCATCGAGGCGTATCGCATCCCGTCGGGTTCGATGATTCCGACGCTGCTCGTCGGCGATTGGCTCTTCGTGAACAAGCTCCGCTTCGGGCCGCACCTGCCGTTCACGAAGACGAACCTCCCCGGTTACGCCGACCCCAAGCGCGGCGACATCGTCGTCTTCGTCTCGCCCTACCAGTCGTTCAGTCCCGACGACCCGACACCCACCGTCGTGAAGCGGCTCATCGGCATGCCGAACGACACGATCTATTCGCGCACCGGTGTCGTGCACATCAACGGCGAGGCGCAGCGGCAGGGATACGCGTCGGGGCGGCCCGGCAACATGTCGGGCGACCACGCCGACCCCATCCTGCGCTGGCAGAAGGAGGTCGAGCTGAAGGGCACGCGCTTCGGTGCGCCACCGGCCGAACCGACGGCCGACGATTGGGGCCCATTCGTCATCCCGGCGGGGCACTACTGGATGATGGGCGACAACCGCTACGATTCGATCGACAGCCGCTTCTACGGCTTCGTACCGCGCGCGAACATGCGCGGACGGCCGTTGTTCGTCTATTACTCGTACAACGCGGATGATTCGGACCGACCACTCCCGTTCGTCACCGACATCCGCTGGTCCCGCATCGGCACGGTGATCCGATGAACGCTCGCGTCCTCTTCCTCGTGCTCGCCGCGGCACTCGCCGCCAGCGGCTGCCGCTCCCTGCGCGAGCATCGCACGGAACGCATCGCGCACGCCGTCGAGCGGGGCGACACGGCCGTCTACCTGACGCCATTCGGCGCGCCGACGCGTCCCTTCTCGCCCGCCGTGCGTGTCGGGAACCTGATCTTCCTCTCCGGACAGATCGGCACCGACAACGCCTCGGCGAACGGCAGCACGCTCGCCGCCGGCGGCATCGAGCCCGAGACGCGCGCGACGATGGACAATATCAAGGCGACGCTCGCCGCCGTCGGCTCGTCGATGGACAAGGTCGTGAAGTGCACGGTGATGATGGCCGACATGAAGGAGTGGGACCGCATGAACGCGATCTACCGCACCTACTTCTCGCCGGGCCGCCTCCCCGCGCGCAGCGCGCTCGGCGCGAACGGACTCGCGCTCGGCGCGCGGGTGGAGATCGAATGCATCGCCACCGCCTGACCTGAGCCGACGATGCCGCTCCTCCGCCCGACGATGGTGCTCTCGCACCACGAGATCGAGGAGCGCTCACTCCTCCGGAAGCTCTCGCTCAACGTCGTCGTGATGGCGCTGCTCACCGGCGCGAGCCTGCGCCTCTACCGCGCCGGGATCCTGCAGTTCGGGTGGAGCAACAGCTGGCTCTGGATCGCCGGCACGTTCCTCGGCGGCGCGGCGATCCTCTTCCTCCTCGCGACCTTGCACCTCGGCAACTATCCGGTGCGTTCGTGGATCTGGCGCGCGCCGCTCTTCGCGGTGATCGAGTCGGCGATGGAGGTCTCGGTGAGCCTGGGACTCACGGTGCTGGGCCTCGAGCGCATCGGCAGCCTGACTGCGACGATGGAGGACTGGCAGAGCTCGGCGCTCAAGCTCGCCATCGTGCGCATCCTCGGCATCATCCTCTTCTCGCTCGTGCTCGCGTTCGTCTCGACGCTCGTGCGACTCGTGCTCGTGCCGCGGAAGCACCAGCGGCGCACTACGACCCAGACCGCCGTCCCCACGGAACACCCATGACCTCGTCGTCCAGGCATACACTCCTCGCGGCGCTCCTCTCGATCACGATCCCCTGCGCGGCGCAGGCCCAGACGGCCGTGCCGCGCCGTCCGTTCGGCACGCTGCGCGAACAGGCCGACGTCCAGCAGCGCTGGCTCGACCAGCGCATGCGCATGGTGCTCCCCGCGCTCATGCGCAAGCACGGCGTGGATGCGTGGGTCGTCCCGATGCGCGAGTACAACGAGGACCCGGTCTTCTCGTCGCTCGTCTCGCCGACGACGTTCGCCGCGCGGCGACGCACGATCTACGTCTTCTTCGACAAGTGCGCATCGGCTGGCCGCGTCGACCCGGGCGACGGCTCGTGCGTCGAGCGCATCGCGCTCGGCGGGACTTCGCAGGGCGGCGTCTTCGAAGCGCGCCGCGCGATGGCCGCCGTCGCGGACGACAACAGCGGGCGTTCGGCGGAGCTGTGGGGCGACCAGCAATGGTCGGTGCTCAAGTCGGTGCTCGACGAGCGCGACCCGAAGGTGATCGCGATCGATGTCTCGCGCACCTTCGCCTTCACCGACGGCCTCAGCGCCGGCGAGCGCGACGGCATGACCGCGGCGCTCGGCCCTGCGCTCTCCGCGCGATTCCGTCCCGCCGAGGCGCTCGCGCTCGAGCTCATCGCGACGCGCCTCCCCGACGAGGTGCAGTTCTACTCGCGGCTGCAGAACCTCGTCTGGGAGCTCTCACAGCGGATGTTCTCGGCCGAGGTCGTGAAGCCCGGTGTCACGCGCACGAGCGACCTCGTGTGGTGGTGGCGGCAGCAGGTGAACGACCTCGGGCTCGGCACTTGGTTCCAACCGAGCGTGGAGGTGCAGCGGAAGGGCGTCAGCGACGCGGAGCTCGGTGACGACCCGATCATCCAGCGGGGCGACGTGCTGCACTCGGACCTCGGCATCACCGCGCTCGGCCTCAACACCGACACGCAGCATATGGCGTACGTGCTGCTACCGGGCGAGACCGACGCGCCGGCGGGACTCAGCGCGGCGCTGCTGAACTCGAACAAGCTGCAGGACATCGTGATGGAGGAGCTGCGTCCGGGCCGCACGGGGAACGAGGTGCTCGCGGCGTCGCGCAAGCGGATGAGCGAGCTCCGCATCACGGGCACCGTCTATTCGCACCCCATCGGCAAGCACGGACATGGCGCGGGCCCGCTCATCGGCCTGTGGGACTACCAGGACGGCGTGCCGGGGCGCGGCGACGCAAAGGTGATTGCGAGCATGTGGTACTCCATCGAGCTGCAGGCGACGACGCCGGTGGCGGAGTGGAGCGGCCAGTCCGTGCGGATGGCGCAGGAAGAGGACGCCGTGATCGGTCCCGACGGCGTGTCACGCTGGGCGATCAAGCGGCAGGACCGACTGTTCTTGATCCGCTGAACCTGATAGATTCATTCCCGTATGCGCAAAGGCCGGAAGGAACTCCTCGTCGTCGGTGATCGTGTGCTCATCAAGCTCGAAGAGGGCGAAGAGCGCACGAAGGTCGGCCTCTACCTGCCCGCCACGGCGATCGAGAGCCAGGCCGTGCAGGGCGGCACGATCGTCGCGACCGGCCCCGGGCAGCCCCTGCCCGAGGTGAGCGATCATCTCGACGAACCCTGGCGCATCGGCGCATCGGGCAGCACCAAGTTCGTCCCCATGCAGGCGCAGGTCGGGGACTACGCGATCTTCTTCCGGAAGGCGGCGGTGGAGATCACGTTCGAGAGCGATCGGTACTTGGTGGTGCCGCAGGCCGCGATTCTCGCGCTGTCGCGCGAGTAGGCAGTCATCAGTCATCAGTTCGCAGTTACTGAAGACTGACAACTGAGGACTCATGACTCACCCACACCGATCTCTCCCATGATGTACGACGAACGATTCCTCACCCCCATGCGCGCCGAGCTCACTCGCCTCGGCATCGACGAACTGCTCACCGCCGCTGACGTCGACGCGGCGCTGAAGGATGCGACGGGCACGCGGCTCGTGGTCGTGAACTCCGTCTGCGGCTGCGCCGCGCGCAACCTGCGGCCCGCGGTCGCGGTCGCGCTGCAGCATGACACGAGGCCCGACCATCTCTTCACCGTCTTCGCCGGGCAGGAGGTGGACGCCACGCGCCAGGCGCGCGGCTACTTCACCGGCTACGCACCGAGCTCGCCGAGCATCGCACTGCTGCGAGACGGGAAACTCGTGCACATGGTGGAGCGCTGGCAGATCGAGGGGCGCAGCGTGGAAGCGATCGCGGCCGACCTCACGAAGGCGTTCGACACGTACTGCGCGCCGGCCGGGCGCGCGGGCTGAGCCCGGCGCGCCGCGGCGCATCAGGGGAAACCGAGCACGAGCTTCCCCGTGAACGAGCGAACGATCACCATCGGCGCGTTCGCTTGCGGCTTCACGAGATTGAAATCGTAGGTCGACGGCCCGGTGAAGCGCCCGCCGGCGGGGCGCATGCGCGTCGCGATCCCCGGCGCGGTCACTGACGCGGCGTCGGCGTCGAGGTGCAGCGGCGTCTTCGGCGGGAACCGCAAATCGATGTCCCCGCCGTGCGTCTCGATCGTGAGGCGCGCATCGGCGCGCAGCGCGGACTCCACGCGCACCGTGCCGCTCACCGTCTCCACCCGCGCGCGCTCGAGCGGACCCGCCGTCACGCGCACGAGGCCGCTCACGGTCACGAGCTGAGCATCGCCCGCGCTGCCGCGCCAGGTGAGCGCGCCACTCCCCGTCTTCGCGCGCAGCGTCTCGCACGACGCATCGACATCGACGGTGCCGGTCATCGATTCCGCCGTGAGCGAGCGCGGTGTGCCGTTCACGCGCACGTTCCCGCTCACCGTGCCGACGTCCACCGTGCCGATGACGCCGTTGACGGTCACGTCGGTCGCCGCCCCGCGCACCCAGACGTTCGCGCCCACCGGCACGCGCAGTTCGAGCGTCGATGCCTCGGGCTCGACGCCGGGCGACCCCTCGACGCCGACCTTGATCCCGCCGCGTCCGCCGCCACCGAAGAAGCGCATGTTCTTCGCCACCGTGGCGATCACCGCGACCGAATCGCGATCCCACCCAGTCACGACCACGCGGCCGCTGTAGTTGTGGATCTTCAGCGCACCGTCGGGAGCGAGCGGCCAGCCGCGCTCAGTGCGCTGCTGGGCCGCCGCCCCCGAGGCGACGAGCGAGAGGAGGAGGACCGTCGTGAGCGTTCGCATCTAGAGCGACCAGAGGTTGGCGACGTCGTTCGCACGCCGCAGGAAGTCGATCTTCTGCCGATAGGCGGCCTCGACGTAACCGCGCACCTGTGCGCTCGCCGGGTCGCGCAGCAACGCCGCGCGCGCCTCGTCGAGCGCCTCGTCGATCGTGCGCAGGCTCCGTTCGATCGCCTCCACCGTCGCGGGGTCGAGCTTGGCGCGGCGTTGTTCCAGTGCGCGCGCGAGGTCACCGGCCGACTGTTCGTACGAGGCGAAGCTGTTGATGGCGCTCGTTGCCTGCGTCGTGTCGATGACCACGACGGTCGGATCGGTCTCGCGCACGAAGTAAGTCGTGATCGTCGCCGTGCCGCCGATGATCAGCGCGAGCCCCGCGGCGCGCGCGAGCCAGCGCGCGCGATCGGAGCGACGTGTCGACACGTGATCGCCAGCGCCGAGCGACCGCACGCGGTCGGCATCGAGCTGCGCGCGGATCTCCGGCCACAGGTCGCGCGCCGGCTGCACCTCTTCAGGCAACTGGTCGAGCCGCCCGCGCAGGCGAGGGTCGATGTCGGGGATTCGTGGGTCGGTCATGGTTCGAGCGCCTCCTGGAGGCGGCGGCGAGCGCGGTGCAGCTGTGCGCGGATGGTGCCCGCCGCGAGACCGCACATCGTCGCGATCTCATTGTGGTCGTAGCCATGGATGTCGTGCAGTACGAAGGCGACCCTGGCTCCTTCGGGGAGCTTGGCGATCGCACGTTCGAGGTCGATCCGGTCCTCATGGCTCATCGCCGCCGGCCGCGACGCGGTCATCGGCTCCGGGGCTGCTTCCTCGGGCAGTTCACGCAGTGAGCGGCGGCGCTGCCCGCGGTCGTCGAGCAGGAAGACGTTCACCGTGAGCTTGTGCAGCCACGTGGAGAGGGCGCTCTCCCCGCGGAACGTGGGCAGTTTCTGCCACGCCCGCACGAATGCGCTCTGCACGAGTTCCTCGGCGCGCTGCGCGTCGCCGGTCAGGCGGAGCGCGAGCGCATTGATGCGTCCCACCTGCGCCCGGTAGATCCGCCCGAATGCCTCGGTGTCCCCCGTCTGCGCGGCGCGCAGGTCGGTGGATCCATCAGGGGCGTCCGTAGGGCGGGTCACGAGGGCCGATGGCATTGCCTGATTATGATGCCGCCGGCCCCTCGTGTGCTTACATGCCCGGCGTCAGGACTGCCTGATCCAGCGGGCCAGCTCGCGCAGGGACGGGCGCTTGCCGTACATCAGCAGGCCCACGCGGTAGATGCGCGCCGAGAGCCAGATCGAGCCGAAGCAGGCCAGCAGGAGCCCGGCGAGCACAGCGATCACCTCGAGCGCAGACACCTGCGTCGCCGTCATCCGCAGCGGCATGATGATCGGCGCCGAGAACGGCAGCCGGCTCAGCACGATCGCGAGCATCCCCGTCGGGTTCATCATCACCGGCTGCACAAAGATGACCGAGAAGATGAGCATCATCATCACCGGCTGCACGGCCTGATTGGCCTCCTCCTGGCTCCCGACCATCGCCCCGACCGCGGCGAAGAGCGACGCGTAGAAGGTGTAGCCGAGCACGAAGAAGATCAGCAGCGCGACGATGGTGAACGGCGAGATGGTCGGGAGGACGAAGTTCATGTTCGCGGTCGCCTCCGCGGGGAGCGCGCCGTTGGCCATCGCGCCCATCAGGCGCATCCGCTGGCCCCAGAAGAAGGCGCCGCTGAGGATCCAGATGCCGAACTGCGTGAGCCCCACCGCGCCGACGCCGATCACCTTGCCCGCGAGCAGGATGTCGGGCTTCACGCTCGCGACGATCACCTCGGCGACACGCGTCGTCTTCTCCTCGAGCACGCCGCGCAGGATCGCCTGGCCGTAGAGGATGATCGAGATGTACAGGAACATCGCGATGACCAAGCCGAAGATCATGCCGGCGACGGCAGAGCCGCTCTTCCCCGTATCGGAGATGCGCTCGGTCGCGAGGTCGGTGCGCAGGGCCGTGATCGTGTCGGCGACCGACGCGCCGAGGCCGGCATGCTCGAGGCGGTACCCGAGGATCGCCCCGCGCATCGCCGACTCGAGTCGCTCGTTCTCGCCGACATTGGACGCGTTGCGTCCGGCGTAGTGTGCCTTGCCGCTTTGGACCGTGAGCGTATCGAGGACCAGGAAGCCGGTGAGCCGCTTCGCGACCACGTCCGCGACGAGCAGCGATTCCGCGTGGGCGAGATCCGCGCCAGCGACGGTGTCGATCGTCACGATCGGCAGCTTCGCGGCTGGCCGCCCGTCCCGCGGCGGCCGCTTCAGTCGTTCGTCCACTCTTGCGCCGAGCCCGACTCCGGTCGCGTCGACGATGCGGATGTCGGAGACCTTGGCGTTCTTGATCCCGCGGATGGACAGGAAGGCCGGCAGGACCATCACGACGGCGAAGAAGAGCGGGCCGAGGACCGTGACGACGATGAACCACTTGTTGCGGACGCGTTCGATGTACTCGCGCCGGATGACTGCGAGGAGCTTACCCATGACCGCTCATCCCCTCCTCGACGCCGGTGGCGCCGACGCGCTGCAGGAAGATCTGGTGCAGCGACGGCTGCACCCGCTCGAAGCGCTGCACCCGTGCGCCCGCGTCGATCACGCGGCGCAGCAGCAGCTGCGAATCGCCCTGCGGCGTCAGCTCCACCTCGAAGTACCGGTTGTTGTCGTCCGCGCGCTCGACGAGAGTGCGGTCCTGCAGGACGGCCATCACCGCCGCGCTCGGCCCGCCCTCGAGCGCGAGCGCCACCGTGCGGCCCGCGTTCTCGGCCCTCACTGACGCCACCGTCCCGTCGAGTACCTTGTCTCCGCGCGCGATGATGCAGACCGAGTCGCAGAGGCGTTCGGCATTGTCCATCAGGTGCGTCGAGAAGATCACCGTCTTGCCGCGCTTCTTGAGCTCGACGACGGTGTCCTTGAGCGCCTGCGCGTTGATCGGGTCGAGGCCGCTGAATGGCTCGTCGAGGATCACGAGGTCGGGGTCGTGCAGCAGCGTGCCGATGAACTGCGCCTTCTGCTGCATGCCGCGCGAGAGCTCCTCCACCTTCGCCTTCCCCCAGTCCTTCTCGGCGGTCTTGAGCGAGAGCCGCTCAAGCCACTCGCTGATGCGGCTGTTCGCGGTCTTGCGGTCCACGCCCTTCAACTCGGCGAGGAAGAGCAGCACATCGCGCACGACCATCTTCTTGTAGAGGCCGCGCTCCTCGGGGAGGTAGCCGAGGCGGTCGAGGACCGCACTGTCGCGGTTGGACCTGCCGAGAACGGTGATCGTGCCCTCGTCGGGCCCGATGATGTTGAGGATCATCCGGATCGTCGTCGTCTTCCCCGCGCCGTTGGGGCCGAGGAGTCCGTAGACGGCTCCGCGCGGGACCGCGAGGCTGAGGTCATGGACGGCGACATGCGCCGCGTACCGCTTGGAGATGCCCCGAATGTCGAGGGCGAGTTCGGTCATCTGTTCCCGAGGGAAGAGGTCGCTGAAATGTACGCGCAGGGGCTGGTGCGGGTGCCCCCGGCTCGCGACACTACGACGATGCTCGCGTCAAGATTCTCGATCGTCGCACTGGCGGTGGCCGCGGTCGCATGCGGCGGCGCGCCGGCGGACGCCGGGCCGCTGGTCGTCTATAACGCCGGCAGCCTCGCACGCCCCATGCGCGCGGCCCTCGATTCGTTCGCCGCTCGCGAGCGTGTCCTGGTCGAGCAGGAGAGTGCCGGCTCGCTCGAGACCGCCCGCAAGCTCACCGAGCTCGGCAAGATCCCCGACCTCGTCGCGCTCGCCGATGCCGATGTCTTCCCAGGCTATCTCGTGCCATCGCATCTGGACGCATGGACCGAGTTCGCGCGGAACCGCATGGTGCTCGCCTTCACCGGCAAGTCGCACTTCGCGGCGGAGATCGGGCCGGAGAACTGGTGGCGCGTGCTGCTGCGCCCCGGCGTGGAGACGGGGCGCTCGGATCCGCAGCTCGACCCCAACGGCTATCGCACGCTGCTCGTCTGGCAGCTGGCCGAGCGGCACTACGCTGAGTCCGGCCTCGCGACAAAGCTCGCGGCGGCGAGTCCTGCGCGGAATGTGCGACCCAAGGAGGCCGACCTCGTCGGCCTGCTGCAGGCAGGCGAACTCGACTACATCTGGTCGTACGAGTCGATGGCGCGCTCGATCGGCCTGCGCTTCGTCACGTTGCCCGCCGCGATCGACCTCGCGAGCCCCGAGTCCGCGGCGGTCTATGCGACCGCGAGCGTGACGGTGCGCGGCGCAAGCGCCGGTGATTCGGTCACGTTCACGGGCAAGCCGATCCTCTACGCCTTCGGCGTCCCGCGCCTCGCGCCACATCCGGCGCTCGCCCGGCGTTTCGCCGCATTCCTCCGCTCGGAGCAGGGCCGCGCGATCCTGCGCGCGCAGGGGCTCGACGCGCTCGACACCCCGGTCGATCACGGGGTCGGCACGCCGTGAGCGACGCACCGCGCTCGCGCGCGTTGCCGCGCCTGCTGAGCGTGCTCGCCGCGCTCGCGGGATCGCTGCTGCTGCTCTTCCTCGCGGCGCCGCTCATCGAACTCGTCGGCACCAGCGGCGGCGAAGGTCTGCGCCGCCTCGGCACCGACGCCGAGCTGCGCGGATCGCTCGCGCTCACCGCGCTGTGCGCGACCACGGCGACATTGCTCGGCGCGCTCGGCGGGACGCCGCTCGCCTACATGCTCGCACGTCGCGACTTCCCCGGCCGCGCGGTGCTCTCGGCGGTGCTCGACCTTCCGCTGCTCATTCCTCACCCGGTCGCGGGCATCGCACTGCTCTTGCTGCTCGGGCGCGAGAGCGCCGTCGGAGGCGCCGCCCTCGAGTTTGGCTTTCGCATCATCGGCACGCCGCTCGGGATCGTGAGCGCCATGCTCTTCGTCTCGGCGCCGCTCTTCGTGAGTGGCGCGCGCGAGGCATTCGCGAAGGTGGACGCGCGCTACGAGGGCGTTGCGCGCACGCTCGGCGACACCCCGTGGCGCGCCTTCCATCGTGTCACGCTCCCGCTCGCGGGGCGCGGATTGCTTGCGGCGTCGGTCGTGATGTGGGCGCGCGCGGTGAGCGAGTTCGGCGCGATCGTCATCCTCACGTACAACCCGAAGGTCGCGAGCGTGCTGAGCTACGACCGCTTCACGAGCTTCGGACTCTCCGAGGCTCTGCCGGTCGCGGCGGCGCTCGCACTGCTCGCACTGTTGCCGCTCACCGTGTTGCGCGCGCTGCGACCCGAGTCCCGGGCGGAACGGTGATCCGTTCCGAGCGCATCACCGCGCGGTACGACCCGTGATCCGCTTCGACGGCATTGCCGCGACGAAGGGGCGCTTCGAGCTCCGCGACGTCACATTTGCGCTCGACCCCGGCGCGTACGGCGTCGTGATCGGCCCCGCTGGTTCGGGCAAGACGACCCTGCTCGAAGTCGCGGCAGGACTGCTCGCACCGAGCGCGGGCCGCCTCGAAGTCGGCGGCGTCGACGCGCACGCGCTCCCACCCGAGGACCGTCGCGTCGGGCTCGTCTACCAGCACGCCTTCCTGTTCCCGCATCTCTCCGTGCGAGAGAACGTCGCCTACGGCGCCGCCGATGATGCGACACTCGACGAAGCCGCGGCGCGCATGGGCGTGACGGAGCTCATGTCGCGCGAAGTGCGCGGGCTCTCTGGCGGCGAACGCCAGCTCGTCGCGCTCGCGCGTGCGCTCGCACGCCGGCCGAGGCTCCTGCTCCTCGACGAGCCTTTCAGTGCACTCGACCCGCGCCGGCGCGCGGTGATCCGCCGCGAGGTGCGCGCGCTCCATGGTGCCTGGGGTCTCACGACGCTGCAGGTCACGCACGATTTCGCCGAGGCCGGCATGCTCGGCGACCAGGCGATCCTGCTCGACGGCGGCCGCGTGCTGCAGTCGGGGACGCCGGCCGAGGTCTTCCGTCGTCCCGCGTCGCCGTACGTGGCGGAGTTCCTCGGCGCGGAGAATGTGCTCGCCGGCGCCGCGCGCGATCTCGGCGAAGCTGCGCCCGATTGGATCGATGGCGCGCCGGCCGAGCATGCCCACGGGCATCGTGCGTTCGCATTCGACTCCGAGGGCCTGACGCTCTACGCCGTCGGCGACTTCGCGGCGGGAGCGGGGCACGCGGTGATCCGCGCCGAGGAGATCACGCTCTCACGCGACCAGCGCCACGACTCGGCGCGCAACCGGTTCGCGGGGCGCGTCATCGAGGTCGTGACGCTCGGCGCGCTGACGCGCGTGACGATTGAGGTCCGCGGTGTGCCGATCGTCGCCGCGCTCACGACGCGTTCGGCGACCGAGCTTGCGCTGGAGCCGGGGCTCGCGGTGGTCGCGAGCTTCAAGGCGATGGCCGTGCATCTCTGCTGACACGCGCCACGATCAGCACCGAACTCCCGAACGGTGGGTGCGCATCGCCGAGCAGTCGCTGCTCGAGGCGCGTGGCGGCGAGCACGAGCGAGTTGATCGGCTCTGCCGGCACACCGGGCGGCTTGGGCGCGGGCTTCCGCAATCGTTCGAGCTGCACCACGCCCCACTTCGCGAAGGCGAGCCAACAGAAGAAGTAGCGAGACTCGATGATCTCGAGGCCCTGTCCGCGCATCAGCGACTCGAGCTCGGCGACGGTATAGCGGCGCTGATGGTGGTTCAGGTCGTCGTGCGTCGTCCAGAGTGACTGGAACGCGGGCACGGTGGCGATGAACCAACCGCCGGGCTTCAGTCGTCGCGAGAGCTCCCGTACCACCGGCGCGGGATCCGCGATGTGTTCGAGCACGTCGAGTGCGACCACGAGCCGATAGCGCGCCGTCTCCGCGGCGTCGAACGCGAGCGGCTCGGTGCGGATGCGCGACCGCCACGGTCCCTTGGAGTCGAGCAGCGCGGCCTCGGGCTCGATCCCCTGTGGGTTCCCGTAGCGCTGCAGCACGGGAAAGAAGAGCCCATCGCCGCAGCCGAAGTCGAGCAGCTCGCCGTCCGGTTTCTCACCAAGGAGGCGCTTGAGCAGCCGGTCGAGGAACTCCTCTCGCGCACGCCACCACCAATGGCGATGATACAGTTCGGCGTACCGCGCGCCGTAGTCGGCGTCCATCAGCGCGCCTCTTCGTCCTCGCCGCCCGCGCCCCGCACGACGCGGTCGACGAGGTACACCGGGCGCCGCTTCACTTCCTCGTAGATGCGGCCCACGTACTCGCCGATGATCCAGAGCGAGAGCAGGATCATCCCGCCGATGAGCGTGCCAAGCACGGCCAGTGCGGTGAAGCCCTGGGGCGACTGGCCGAGGATGAGGCGTGCGTAGACGGCGTAGAGCGTGAAGCCGAACGAGAAGGCCATCGTCACGCCACCCGCGACCCCGATGAACCGCAATGGCGCAGTGGAGAACGCGAACGCACCGTCGAGCGCGAGTCCGATCAATCGGCGCAGCGAGTACTTGCTCTCGCCCGCCGCGCGTGCGGCGCGCTCCACCTCGACACCCGTCTGCTTGAAGCCCACCCAGCTGCGCAGGCCCCGCAGGTAGCGCTGGCGCTCGGGCAGTTCGCGCACCGCGTCGACCGCGCGACGGGAGAGCAGGGCGAAGTCACCCGCGTCAGGGGGAAGCGCGATCCTCGAGAGCATCCCGATGATGCGATACGCGACGTAGTAGCTCGCGCGCAGCCAGGCCGGTTCCTTGCGCCGCGTGCGCCTCACGTAGACGACGTCGTACCCCTCGTCCAAGCGCGCGAGCAGCGCGGGCAGCGCCTCGGGCGGGTCCTGTAGGTCGCCGTCCATGAGGAGCATCACGTCGCCGCGCGCATGGTCGAAGGCGGCGGTGAGCGCGGCCTGGTGCCCGAAGTTGCGCGACAGGACGACGACAGTCACGCGCGGGTCGCTCTTCGCTGCTGCCGAGATCAGTTCGAGCGAACGGTCGCGGCTGCCGTCGTCGACGAGCAGCATCTCGTGCGGCCCGCCGGGTGTGCCGTCGAGCACGGCGAGCACGCGCTGGAGGAGCGCGGGGATGACCTCCTCTTCATTATGGATCGGGATCGCGACGGTGACGCGGCGCGCGGTCATCGGGGCACTCCCTCGAAGTGGACCATCCACCAGAGCGGCACGCCGGGCAGTCCGAGCGGATAGACCTTGCACTGCCGCTCGCTGAGGTGCTCGCGGAAGAGGGCCTTCCACTCCTCGATCGGTCGCGCGTGACGCCCGCGGTCCATCTTCGCGAAGAGCCGCGCCGGCGACGGGCCGGGCGTGAGCACGAGGTCCAGCACGTGCACCGCGCCACCCGGCGCGACGAGCTTCGACATCCGCTTGAGCAGCGAGCGCGTCACGTCGTCGGGCAGGTGATGCATGAGCGAGTTCGCGAAGACCACGTCGAACTTCTCGTTCGGCAGCACGCTCTCGTCGGCGACGTCGCCGACGACGAACCGTCCCTTGAAGCGCCGCGTCGCGGTCGCGATGTAATCGGGATTGATGTCGATCCCGACGTAGTCGGTCTTCTCGAAGACGCGCGCGTTGGTGCCCGGCCCGCAGCCCACGTCGAGCACGCGCTTCACGTTGGTGAGGTCCACGCGATCGAGGAACGGGCGCAGTTTGGCGTCGGCGAACGGTGCCTGGATCGTTCGGTACACGATCGGCAGCTCGAGTGCACGGTCCACGGCGCGGCGAATGAGGGTCATGCGCATGGTGCGGCGGAGGACACGATCAGCGCCACAGCACGAGGAACTCGAGCATGGCGTGCTCGTGCGGGAAGACGCGCCGCAGCGAGTCGAGTCCCGCCGGCGTCAGCGTGAGCGAGAAGGGGGGATGGACCTTGATCACCACGACCTGCGTGCCGTTCGCATCGAGCCGGTCGGCGAGCGGGCGGTTCATGTCGGCGGGCGTGTCGAGGAAGTCGAAGAGGGTGCGAGTCTGGTTGGGCAGCCCGCTCAGGAAGTATACCTCGGGGGCATCGGGCCCGGCCCAGATGGGACGGCCGCGTGCGGTGTCCTGCACGAACGTGATGAGGTCCTCGTAGATCGACACCTGCAACGAGTCGAGATAGAGGCCGCTGCGCGGAAGGTCGAGGCGCCTCGTCTCCATTGTGGGCAGGAAGCCGATGCCTAGCGTGCGCACCGCCCCGGGAAGGATGCGCAGCGATCCGAACACCAGGAAGAAGCCGAGGACGGCGATCTGCACGCCCACAGCCGCGCGCGCGCGTTCACGCACGAGCACTGCCGTCGCCACTATCGCAAGTGGGAGCGCGTAGAGTGTGTAGATCGGCGCCGCGAATGGGTACTCGACGAGTGCCATCGCCACCGCGACGCAGGCGACGGTGAGCGCGCCATCGCGGCGCACCGCATCCACGGCCGCCCGTCGCGCACCCGCGAGCCGTGCGCCGTCGATCGCGACGAAGAAGAGCAGCCCCCACGCCGAGAGCCAGCCGAGCCGGTAGTTCAGCAGGCCAGGCGCCGAGCGCGCGACGATGTACGTGAAGAACGCTGTCGCGAGGAGGGACGCGATCCACCTCGCGCGTGCGTGCGCCGTCGGTAGCCAGAGTGCGAGCCAGACCGGCACCGCGAAGAGCAGCGACACGACCGGCGGCGGCGAGAACGACGCGAAGGCCACTCGGCGGAACGGCGTGATGAACACGCCCTCGAGCAATGCGCCAAGGCCACCGGCCGCGGCGAAGAGCGCCAGGAACACCAGCACCGGCACGGCGCCGCCGACCAGGAACGGCCCGAGACGGTCGACGAGCGTGCGCCAGCTCAGCGCACCCGGCGCCGAACGCAGCAGCCGGAGTGCCGTCGCGATCGCGATCAGGAACGTCGGCACGAACAGACGAAGGATCTCGCTGTCGCCGCGCCCCACCACCTGCAATAGCGCCGCAAGCATGAGCAGCAACGCCACCGCGACGATCAGTCTCGGCATGCGTGATCCGGCGCGTTCGGGCGCTTCGGGCGCCGGCGTGATCGGGGCAACCCCTGCACCGGGCGTCGCCAGCAGCGCGAGTCCGCCACCGAGGAAGAAGAAGATCCCCGTGAGCTTGAAGAGGAAACCCACGCCGCCCATCGCACCGGCGACGATCAGCCAGCGCCGCTCCCCGCTTTCGCGCCACTTGAGCAGTGCGAGCGCACCACCCGTCGCCGCGAAGAGGATGTACCAGGAGGGAAGAGGCGCGGGATAGTTCGGCACGCCCCACACGAATGCCGTGAGGGCTCCGAGTCCCGCGAACTCGGGCGGCATGAAACGCAGGAGGATCCGGTACATCGCCCAGAGCCACAGCAACGACGCGAAGAACAACGGGATGCGCAGCGCGACGCTGTTCGGACCGAGCAGCGCGATCGCCGCCGCATCGATGTAACTCAGCAGTCCCGTATATATCTCGTCGAAGTCGCGGTGCGGGACCTCACCAGCGAGCACGCGCTCGGCCGATTGCCCGAGCGAGCCCTCGTCGTGCGGGAACCACCCTTGCCGCACCTCGCCGCCAAGGAGGACGGCGCCGCTGAGCAGCAGGATGATGAGGACCAGTCGCGCCGACGGTCGGCGCCGCACCGTGACCTCACCAGGCGATCCCATAATCCTCGCCGAAGTTGCTCGCCGCTCCCCAGAACGAACCATGTGCGCGGTCCACCCAGATCGCCGTGATCGGGCCCGACGTGTAACGCGCGTACTCCATCGCGTAGCCGCGCCGGCGCAGGTCCTCGCGCACCCAGTCCGGCATCCGCTCGTTCAGCTGGATGCGGCCCGGCCGCGCCTCGTGCGCACCGAAGCTCGAGCGCATCTGATAGCTGTGGAACCCCGGATGCTCGGCCGCCTGCTGCACCGTCTGTCCGAACTCCACCATCGCGAGGAAGAACTGCAGCAGGTCCTGGTCCTGCGTGTCGCCGCCCTGCACCGAGAATGCCATCCACGGCTCGCCATCCTTGAGCACGATCGTCGGCGTGAGCGTGACGCGCGGACGCTTCCCCGGCTCGATCACGTTGAATGGGCCGTCCTCGGCGAGCGTGACGAACGACTGCGCGCGCTGCGAGAGCCCGATGCCGGTGCGACCCGCGATCACCGCCGGCACCCAGCCGCCGCTCGGCGTGATCGAGACGAGCCAGCCCTTCTCGTCCGCCGCCTGGATACTCGTCGTGCCGCGCGTGAAGGAATCGTAGAAGGCCGCGTCATCGGCCGGCTCGGGCACCGGCGCCGTGGTCGCGCCGATCGGGCGCGGACCGGTCACTGACCACTGCGAGAGCAGGGGCCCGAACGGATTCGTGCCGCCCTGGAACGGATACGGATCACCAGGACGCACCGCGGCATCGTTGCGGTCGCGGCTCATCGCGCCCCAGCGCGCCTTCGCGTACTGCTTGCTCAGCAGCCCCGCCATCGGCTCCTCGGGCGGGAAGTCGGGATCGCCATAATAGAAATCGCGATCGGCGTAGGCGAGATTCATCGCTTGGTAGATCGTGTGGATGTACTGGCCGCTGTTGTAACCCATGTCGCGCAGGTCGGCGTTCTCGAGGATGTTGAGTGACTGCAGCAACACCGGCCCCTGCTGCCACTGCGGGAGCTTGTAGACCGTGTGTCCACGATACGTCGTCGAGAGCGGTTCTTCGATCTTGACCCTCCAGTTCGCCAGGTCCTCCATCGTGAAGAGACCTCCTTCCTCGCGCACCGCGCGCACGATCTCCTGCGCGATGTCGCCCTTGTAGAAGCGATCGTAGGCCGCCATGATCGCCTCCTTGCGCGACTTCTTCGCGCGCAGCGCGCCTCTCTCGGCCTCGATCAGCTTGCGGAACGTCGCGGCGAGGTCGGCCTGCCGGAAGATCTCGCCGGCCTGCGGCGCTTCGCGCGCCTCGCCCGGGTGCGTGAGGAAGACCGCCGGCGAATAGCGCCATTCCTTGATCTTCGCCTTGTTCGCTTCGATCGAGTTCGCGAGCTGCGCCTCGATCGGATAACCCTCCTCGGCCATCTGCAACGCCGGCGCGAGCACCTGTTCGAGCGACATCGTCCCGTACTCGGCGAGCATCACGAGCATCCCGCCCGGCGTGCCGGGCGTCACCGCGGCGAGCGGGCCGAACTCGGGCGGGTTCGCCATGCCGCGACTGCGATAGAAGTCGGCCGTCGCGCCGGTCGGCGCCGCGCCGAGCGCATTGATGCCGATGACCTTCTTGAGGCCGGGATGATAGATGAGGGCCTGCGTCTCGCCGCCGCACGAGAGCGTGTCCCACATGGTGCAGACCGCGGCGAGCATGCCGACGGCGGCATCGACCGCATTGCCGCCGCGCTGGAAGATCATCGAGCCGGCGGTCGCGCCGAGCGGCTTGCCGGTGACGGCGACCCAGTGCTTGCCGTGGAGCTGGGGTTTCTCCGTCCGCGACTGCGCGGCGATGGGAAGTGCGAGCGCGGCGACGAGCGCCGGCGCGAGGAAGAGTCGCGGGAAGTTCATGGCGTGGGGGCAGGGGACGCGTGGAAGATGCACGCCCCGCATGGACGGAGCCACGCCGAGCGGCCCGCTTCGGGACGGCTTCGCCCGCCACCGTCACGATGTGCGGGCCCCCCCGACGCTAGTGGAGGTAAGCGCCTATGGCCTACCCCACTGACGCGCGGTACCAATGGACCATGCCCGCTGACCCGCTCTTCCACGCGCGGGGCCTCTCGAAGGTCTATCGCATGGGTGAGATGGAGGTCGCCGCGCTCCGCGGCGTCGACCTCGATCTCTTCCCCGGCGAGTTCGTCGTGATCCTCGGGCCGTCAGGCAGTGGGAAGTCGACCCTGCTGAATATCCTCGGCGGCCTCGACGCACCGACCGCGGGCACCGTCACCTTCCGCGATCACGCGCTCACCGAGGCCGACGAGCGCGAACTCACCCGCTATCGGCGTGAGCACGTCGGTTTCGTCTTCCAGTTCTACAACCTCATCCCGAGCCTCACCGCGAGGGAGAACGTGGCCCTCGTCACGGCGCTCGCTGCCGAGACGGGAGGGACCGCAGCACCGGCCGACCCGGACGAGACGCTGCGGCTCGTCGGGCTCGGCGACCGGCTCGACAACTTCCCGGCGCAACTGTCCGGCGGCGAGCAGCAGCGCGTCGCCATCGCGCGTGCCGTCGCGAAACGGCCCGACGTGCTGCTCTGCGACGAACCGACGGGAGCGCTCGATGTCGAGACCGGGAAGCTCGTGCTCGCCGCGCTGCAGCGGGCCAACCGCGAGCTCGGTACGCTCACGGTCATCATCACGCACAACGCATCCGTGGCCGGGATGGCCGACCGCGTGTTGCGGCTCCGGAACGGTCGGATCGTCGGCGATGAGCGCAACGCCTCGCCGATCGAGCCTGAGCATCTCGCATGGTGAGGCGTCTGCTCGACCGCAAGCTGAGGCGCGATCTCCGCAGCCAGATCGGGCCTGTCGTCGCGATCGCGATCGTCGTCGCCTGCGGCGTGGCGTCGTACGTCGCGGAGCGGACGATGGCGCGGATCCTCTCCACGGCCCAGTCCGAGTACTACGCGCAGGTGCGCTTCCCCGATCTGTTCGCGCAGGTGCGGCGCGCGCCCGACGCGGCGGTCGATCGGCTGCGCGCGATCCGCGGCATCGACCGCCTTGAGACGCGCGCGACCGGTGAGGTCGTGCTGCGCGTGCCGGGGCTGCGCGAGCCAGCGACCGCACGGATCGTCGGGACGCGGCCGCCCGCGGAAGGCACCCTCAACCACCTCGTCATCCGCGACGGGCGGGCGCCGTTCGAAGGCGAGCGCGACGCTGCAGTCGCGAGCGAGGGCTTCGCGGGAGCGAATCACATCACGACGGGCGACACGCTGGGAGCGGTGATCGGCGACGCATGGCGCTTGCTGCACATCGTCGGGATAGGCACGACGGCCGAGTTCGTGTACGAGTTCCGGCCAGGCGACATGCTCCCCGACCCGCACCACTACGGCGTCCTCTGGCTCGACGCGAGCGCGGCGGCCGAAGCGCTCGGCTATGGCAACGAATGGAACGACCTCGGCGCGACGCTCCTCCCCGGCGCCGATGCCGCAGCAGTGATTGCCGCGCTCGACGCCGAGCTCGCGCGATACGGAACGCTGGGTGCCTACGGGCGTGCACGGCATGTGTCGCACGAGTTCGTCGAATCTGAGATCGACGAGAACGAGACTTTCGCGCTCGTCCTTCCGGCGATATTCCTCGGTGTCGCCGCCTTTCTGGTGCACCTCGTGCTCGGTCGGGTCGTTGCTCAGCAGGCCGACCAGGTGGGGACACTCAAGGCGTACGGGTTCCCGGACCGCATGCTCGCGCGTCACTACGCGCTCTACGCGCTCGCGCCCGTCGTGCCGGGCGCGTTGCTTGGCGTCGGGCTCGGCCTCTGGTTCGCCGCGTATCTCGCCGGCGTGTACGCGAACTTCTTCCGCTTCCCGGCGCTCGGGCTGCGCCTCTTCCCCGGCGAGGTGGTGGTCGCGGCGGCGATCGCCATCGTCGTTGCGCTCGTCGGCGCGCTCGGCGCGCTGCGCCGCCTGCTCGCACTTCCGCCGGCACAGGCGATGCGCCCGGAAGCGCCGGCCGCCTACCGGCACGGATTCGTCGACCGGCTGCTCGCGGTGCGCCTTCACTCGCCCATCTGGCGGATGATCGTGCGGAGCCTGGCGCACCGACCGCTCCGCACGCTGCTCGCCGCCCTCGGCGTCGGTCTCGGTGCAGCGGTCGTCGTCGCCGGCAGTTTCGGGTTCGATGCGGTGCGCCGCATGCGCGAGGTGATGTTCTCGCTCGCCCTGCGCGCTGACGTGACCGTGACCTTCACCGAAGCGCGCGGCGGCGACGCACTCGACGCAATCGCACGGATGCCCGGTGTACTCCGCGTCGAGCCGCTCCGTTCGGTCGCGGTGCGCGTTCGCCACGGACACCGCGAACGCACCACCGCGCTCTCCGGCGTGGTGCCCGGCGCCGAGCTGCGTCGCGTCGTCGAACTCGACACGCGGGTCCGCGCGATCGCGCCGTCGGGGATCACGCTGGGCGCGACGCTCGCGCGGGTCCTCAGGGCGAGTGGCGGCGACACCGTCGACGTCGAGTTTCTTGACGGGCGGCGTCGCACCACTCGATTGGTCGTCGCCGCCGTGGTGGACGACATGGCGGGACTCGCTGCCTATGTGCCCGCCGCGGACCTGCCGCAGCTCGTCGGCGTGGGAGAACTCGTCACCGGTGCCGACCTCGCCGTCGACCCCGACTCGATCGATGCACTGTACGACCGCCTTGCGCACGCGCCCGCTGTCCGGAGCATCCAGGTGCGCACCGCCACCCGCGATTCGTTCGACCGGACGATACGCGCCAGCTTCATGATCGTGCTCGTGACGCTCGTCGGATTCGCGGGCGTGCTCGCGACAGGCACGATCTACAACGCCGGGCGCGTGACGCTGTCGGAGCGGGCGCGCGATCTCGCGAGCCTCCGCGTGCTCGGCTTCACGCGGGGCGAGGTGGCGCGCATCCTCTTCGGCGAACTCGCGGTGCTCGGCATCATGGGGCTTCCGGTGGGGATCGTCATCGGCATCGGATTCGCCGCAGGAATCGTGTCGGCCTTTGGAGACTCGGAGCTCTTCCGGATGCCGCTGGTGATCGGCCCCCGCACGCTCCTCGCTGGATTGCTCGTCCCGGCGGCCGCGGCGGCGGCCGCTGCCTTGCCGCTCCGCCGGCGGCTCGACCGTCTCGATCTCATCGGCGTCCTCAAGACGCGGGAGTGAGCATGCGCACACGCCTTCGCTGGTCCGTCTTCGTCACCCTCGCAGCCTTGGCCGTGTTCGGCGTGTGGTGGCGCGCCAGCCGTTCCGCGCTGCTGGTGGAGACCGCCGTCGTGACACGGCAGGTGTTCGAGGAGACCCTCGTCGCGGACGCGCGCACCCGCGTGCGTTGGCACGTCGATGTGACTGCGCCGGTCAGTGGCGAGTGGACGCCGTCCGCGCTGCAGGTCGGGGATCGCGTTGCCGCGGGAGCGCTGCTCGGAACGCTGACCGCAGCCTCCGCCGATCCTGCGAACGCCCGCGCGCTCGCGGCGCAGCTCGGCGTGGCCGATGCCGAGCTCGCCGCCGCGCGCGCCGCTCGGTCCGCCGCCGCCGCCGCGAGCGCGGAAGCAGAGCGTGCACTCGGTCGCGCCGAGCGACTCACCGCCGCCGGTGGCGTGACCGAGGAGGAGCTCGACCGCGCCCGTACGCTCGTCGAGGCGCGCCAGCGCGAGGACGACATCGCGCGCGCGCGCGTGTCGGCGGCCACCTTCGCGCGCGACGCGATCCGCGCCCTTCTCCCGGGCGGCGGCAGCACCGTGCGCGTCACCGCGCCCGGCGCCGGCGTGGTATTGCGGCAGGATGAGGAGCATGCGCGCGTCGTACCTGCCGGTGCTCCGCTGATGATGCTCGGTTCCTCCGGTGCACTCGAAGTCGTGGTCGACGTGCTCAGCACCGACGTCGGGCGCATCCCGACCGGGGCACCGATCCTGCTCTTCAACGGCGCCGACTCGAAGGCGCATGTCCTGCGCATCGAGCCCGCCGCCCACACGGTGCGCTCGGCGCTCGGCGTGGACGAGCAGCGTGTGTCCGTGATCGGCGACATCCATGCGCCCGGCGCACTCGGTCACGACTTCGAGGTGCGTGCGCGTATCGTGCTCGGAAGGCACGATGCGGCGCTCGTCATCCCGAGCGGAGCGCTCGTTCGCGACGGCGACGCGTGGAGTGTCTTCGCGATCGACGCGAACGATCGTGCGCATCTCGTGCGCGTCAAGGTGCTGGTGCGCGGCGCCGAGCAGGCGATGATCGAGGGGATTGCCGAGGGCACACGCGTGGTCGTGCATCCGCCGGAGGCGCTGGAGGAGGGAACGCGAGTGGACCACCGCTGAGCCCGCGGCCGGCCGCGCTCTACGCGAGCGCGAACCTCGTCTGCGCCGTCCGCACCGCACTCACCAGCCGCGCGACATCGTCCGCCGTCGAGTAGACCCAGAACGACACCCGCACCGTCGACTGCACCCCGAGCGCGCGCATGAGCGGCTGCGCACAGTGGTGCCCCGCGCGCACGCACACACCCTCGACATCGAGCATCGTCGAGATGTCGTGCGGGTGCGCGTCGGCGACGGAGAAGCTGACGACGCCGCTGCGCCCCTCGGCCGTCGGCGTGCCGTGCACCGTCACTCCGGGGATCGCGGCGAGCGCGCGCATGGCGTGCGCGGTGAGCGCGACCTCGTGCGCGCGTACGGCGTCCATGCCGAGCGCCTCGAGATAGCCACAGGCCGCGACGAGGCCCACCGCTGCCTCGACGTTCGGCGTCCCCGCCTCGAACTTGTGCGGCAGGACGTTCCACGTCGTGTCGTGATCGTTCACCCACTCGATCATGTCGCCGCCGAAGTGGTAGGGCGGCATCGCCTCGAGCAACGGGCGCCGCATCACCAAGCCGCCGCTCCCCATCGGCCCGCCCATCTTGTGGCCGCTGAACGCGTACGCGTCCACACCGAGCGAGTCGACGTTCACGCGCAGGTGCGGGACCGCTTGGGCGCCGTCGCAGACGACGAGCGCGCCCGCGTGCGGCGACCTCGCAGTCGCCGCGGTGCCGCCCGACCGTTCGCGCGTGATGCGCACGATCTCCTCAACCGGATTGATCGTGCCGAGCGCGTTCGACACGTGCCCGAACGCGACGACCCTCGTCCGCGCATCCACGAGGCGCGCCAGCATCGCGAGGTCCACGCCGCCCGAAGCGTCGAGCTCGCAGATGCGGAACTCCGCTCGCGCCGCGATCGCGAGCTGTTGCCAGGGGACGAAGTTCGCGTGGTGCTCGAGCCGCGTGACGACGATGTTGTCGCCCTTCGCGACGTTCGGCCGTCCCCATGCCGTCGCGACGAGGTTGAGCGACTCGGTCGTGCCGCGCGTGAAGATGAGTGTGTCGGCGTCAGCGACGCCGATGAACCGCGCGATGCGCGCGCGCGCATCGTGATACGCCACGGTCGCGGCCGCCGAGAGCGCGTAGGCGCCACGATGCGGGTTCGCGTTGCTCGTCGCATAGTAGGCGGCGATGGCGTCCAATACTGCGCGCGGCTTCTGCGACGTCGCCGCGGAGTCGAGGTAGACGAGCGACGGCTGCCCCGCGAGCAGCGGGAAGTCGTTGCGGGGCGCGAGCGTGTGCGCCTCGCCATGTTGCGAACTGTTGGCGCTCACGGGGTCCTCCCGTTCGAGACGGTGCGGCCGGCGCTCATCGCGCCCTCCGCACCCAGATCCGTCCTTCGCGCTCCTCGACCTCGAACTTCACGAGGTCGTCCTCGGCTGGCCCGCGCAGCACGCGGCCGCTGCGGCAATCGAAGCGCGCGCCATGCCAACAGCACTCGAGCTCACCGTTCGCGTAGAGCGTGCCTTCGCTGAGCGGGAACTCGCTGTGCGGACAGCTGTCCTTCACCGCGAAGAGCTTCCCATCGAGCCGGCCGACGCAGAGCGCCGTCCCATTCGTGTGCCTCGCGAGCATCACCTGGCCCTCCACGACATCGGCGGCCGCGGGGCCGACGACGGGGACGAATCCTCCACCGGCGGTGGATGCGCCGGGGGCGGTCACTCGGTCGTCGCGGTGGCGACCGCGCCCGCGTTGCCCTGGAGGTCCATCGCCGACTTGAGCGCATGCCAGGCGAGCGAGGCGCACTTCACGCGCATTGGGAATCGCGAGACGCCTCCCAACGCGCGCAGTTGACCAAGCTCCTTCGTCACGGTCGGGTCGGTCTCGACCCCGGTGACGAGGCGGTGGACCTTCTCGAACAGGTCAGCGGCCTCGGCGCGTGTGCGTCCCTTGATCGCCTGCGTCATGAGGGATGCCGACGCCTTGGAGATCGCGCAGCCCACGCCCTTGAACGTCACGTCCTCGACCCGATCCCCCTCGAGGCGGATCCAGACCGTGAGCGCGTCGCCGCAGTTCGGGTTCTTGCCGTCCGCGGTGCATGTCGCCTCCGGCAGCTCGCGGAAGTTCCGCGGGCGCCGGTAGTGGTCCAGGATGATCTCCTGGTACAGCGCGTCGAGGGCGGCGGCGTCGGCCACGGGAGTGCTACTCGAGCCGCAGGTGGGTGAAGCGCTCGAAGATGTCCGTCTCGAGCGCGGTGCGGAGCGGATCGATCTCGATCGTCTCGAGCACCTCCGCCGCGAAGGCGTAGGTGAGCAGCGCCCGCGCGTTCTCGGCGCCGATGCCGCGGCTCTTCAGGTAGAAGAGGGGAAGCTCCTCGAGCCGGCCGATCGTCGCGCCGTGCGTGCACTTCACGTCGTCGGCGAAGATCTCGAGCTGCGGCTTGGTGTCCACGCGCGCCTTCTCGGAGAGGAGGAGCGCCTTGTTCGTCTGCTTGCCGTCCGTCTTCTGCGCGACCGGGTCGACGAGGACCTTGCCGTTGAAGACGCCGTGCGACGCGCCGTCGAGGATCCCCTTGTAGAGCTCGCGGCTCGCGCATGACTCGGCGAGGTGCTCGACGTACGTCTGGTGGTCGGCGTGCTGCGCGCCGTCGAGGACGTAGAGGCCGTTGAGCCGCGCCTCGCCGCCGGTGCCGAGCAGTTTCGTGTAGACGTTGGTGCGCGAGAGTGCGGCGCCCGCGGCGAACGAGAACGAGTGGTAGATCGAGTCGCGCCCCTGCGTCACCTGCACCGTGCCCACGTGGTAGGCGTCGGTGCTCTCGCGCTGGATCTTGTAGTGGTCGAGACGCGCGCCGCTGCCCACCGAGACCTCGGCGACCGCATTGACGAGGTACGACGGCGTGCCGATCGCGGCGTAGCTCTCGACGAGCGTGAGCTGCGAGAGCGCCTCGGCGACGACGAGGAGGCGCGGATGGATCGCGCCGCCCTGCGCCAGTGCGTCACAGACGTGCAGGATGTGCAGCGGGGTCTCGACGACCTCACCCTTCGGCACACGCACGACCACGCCGTCCTGCATGAACGCGGTGTTGAGCGCGGTGAAGGCGGCGCGGTCGAACTTCGCGAGTGTGCCGAGGTGCTGGCGCACCCACTCGGGTTCCTCGCGCAGCGCCTCGGAGAGCGTGCTCACCTGCACCTCGGCCGGGAGCTCGCTGAAGCTCGAGAGCGTGGGCTCGAGGCGGCCGTTCACGAAGACGAGGCGGTGCCAGCTGTCGTCGACGAGCCAGGGCTCGAGGTCGGAGAGCGTGAGCGTCGTCGGCGCCGGCTTGATCGCCTTGAAGGTGCGCTCGGCGATCGGCGTGACGGACGTGAAGTGCCAGTCCTCGTCGCGCGTCGTCGGGAACCCGATGGCGGCGAAGCGATCGAAGGCATGCTTGCGCAGGGTCGGGAGCCAGGACGGCCCCTCGCTCCCGCCATTCGCCGCGTAGGCGGCGAACTGGTCGGCGTACGGCGCGGTCACGGTCAGACGCCCACCGGCTCGAGGAGCCAGTCATAGCCCTTGGCCTCGAGCTCGAGTGCAAGCTCCTTGCCGCCCGAGCGCACGATGCGGCCGGCGGCAAGCACGTGCACGTAGTCGGGCACGATGTAGTTGAGCAGGCGCTGGTAATGCGTGACGACGATCGTGGAGCGGTCCTTGCGGCGCAGCTTGTTCACGCCCTCGGCGACGATGCGGAGCGCGTCGATGTCGAGGCCGGAGTCGGTCTCGTCGAGGACGGCGAGCTTGGGTTCGAGCACCGCCATCTGCAGGATCTCGTTGCGCTTCTTCTCGCCGCCCGAGAAGCCGGCGTTGACGGAACGCTGCATCATCGTCGAGTCCATCTCGACGAGCGCGAGCTTCTCCTCCATGATGTCGAGGAACTCGATCGGGTCCACCTCTTCCTCGCCTCGCGCCTTGCGGAGCTCGTTGTAGGCGGCGCGGAGGAAATAGGCGTTGGTCACGCCCGGGATCTCGACCGGATACTGGAACGCGAGGAAGACGCCGGCCTGCGCGCGGATCTCGGCGTCCATGTCGAGGAGATCCTCACCCTCGTACTCGATCGTGCCGCTGGTCACCTCGTAGCCGGGGTGCCCCGCGATGACCTGGGCGAGGGTGGACTTGCCGGAGCCGTTCGGGCCCATGATGGCGTGCACTTCGCCGGGGTTGATGGTGAGGGAGATGCCCTTGAGGATCTCCTTCGTGCCGGCGGATGCGTGTAGGTCGGTGATCTTGAGCATCATGACTGCGGATGAAGGCTTGAGGATGAATGATGAAGGCCACTGCGATGCCGGGGCGATACTCGACGCGTCAAAGAGAAGGCTGTCGTTCACTTCCAGCCTTCCCCCTTCGGCACTCATCGCCTAGCCGACAGAACCTTCGAGCGAGATGCCCAGCAGCTGCTGCGCCTCGAGCGCGAACTCCATCGGCAGCTCCTTGAACACTTCCTTGCAGAACCCGGCGACGATCAGGCTGATCGCGTGCTCGGCGTTGAGTCCACGCTGCTTGCAGTAGAAGATCTGGTCCTCGCCGATCTTCGACGTGCTCGCCTCGTGCTCGAGCGTCGCGGTGTTGTTCGCGACCTCGATGTACGGGAAGGTGTGCGCGCCGCAGGCGTTCCCGATCAGCATCGAGTCGCACTGCGTGTAGTTGCGCGCGCCCTCGGCCTTGGGCAGCACCTTCACCTGGCCGCGGTAGGAGTTCTGCCCCTGTCCCGCGCTGATCCCCTTCGAGATGATCGTCGACCGCGTGTTGCGCCCGATGTGGATCATCTTCGTTCCGGTGTCGGCCTGCTGCTTGTTGTTCACCACCGCCACCGAATAGAACTCGCCGACCGCGTTGTCTCCCTGCAGGATCACGGAGGGATACTTCCAGGTGATCGCCGAGCCGGTCTCGACCTGCGTCCACGAGATCTTGGCGTCGGTGAGCGCCTTGCCGCGCTTGGTGACGAAGTTGTAGATGCCGCCCACGCCGTCCTTGTCGCCGGCGTACCAGTTCTGCACGGTCGAGTACTTCACCGACCCGCGGTCGAGCGCGACGATCTCGACGACCGCGGCATGGAGCTGGTTGGTGGCGCGCTTGGGCGCCGTGCACCCCTCGAGGTAGCTCACCGACGCGCCCTCGTCGGCGACGATCAGCGTGCGCTCGAACTGGCCGGTGTCGGCGGCGTTGATGCGGAAGTAGGTCGAGAGCTCGAGCGGGCACTTCACGCCCTTCGGCACGTAGACGAACGAGCCGTCGGAGAAGACCGCCGAGTTGAGCGCGGCGAAGAAGTTGTCGGAGTACGGCACGACCGAGCCGAGGTACTTCTTCACGAGCTCGGGATGCTTGTGCACCGCCTCGCCAAACGAGCAGAAGACCACGCCGACCTTCGTGAGCTCCTCCTTCATCGTCGTACCGACCGAGACGGAGTCGAAGATCGCGTCGACCGCGACACCCGTGAGGCGCTTCTGCTCGGTGAGAGAGATGCCGAGCTTCTCGTACGTCTTGAGCAGTTCGGGATCGACCTCGGCGAGCGACTGCAGCGGCTTCACCGACTTGGGCGCCGAGTAGTACGTCTGCGCCTGGTAGTCGATGGGGTTGTATTTGACGTTCGACCAGTGCGGCTCGGTCATCGTGAGCCAGCGGCGGTACGCCTTGAGCCGCCAGTCCAGTAGCCACTCCGGTTCGTTCTTCTTCGCGGAGATTTGGCGAATGGTCTCTTCGGAAAGTCCACGTGGGATCGTGTCCGACTCGATGTCGGTGACGAAGCCGTACGCGTACTCCTTGTTGACCAGCGATTCGATCGATGAAGACATGCGTGATGCCGGTTCAGGTGCCGTGCAATGGATAGACTAGCAATCTAGTCGGAAATCATCCGACATTCAAAAGGCCCCGCATCAAATCGCGTGCTAGTTGGAGCAGCGTGAGAACGGGCGAGCCGCTTCGACGCGTGCTGTGACCCGTCGACTGCCAGCTGCAAACAAATAAGGTCAGAGACAGCGTATGTCCCTGACACGTAAAGAGTTACACGATTGCCTGATGCCTACCCCCCGAGCACCGCCTCCTCGACTGCGCCGAACACCTCGACGCGATTTCTTCCAAGCGCCTTCGCACGATACATCGCCTTGTCGGCGTGCTGCATCGCAATCGTCACCTGCATGCCGTCCGGAAGCGGTGCGATCCCACCGCTGACCGTCATCCACACCTCTCCGTCACCCGTCACGGGGATGTGCGTTTCACCCACCGCCTTCCGCACGCGTTCGATCGCGACGAGCGCCTGCTGCGGTGTCGTGTCGGGGAGCAGCACGATGAACTCCTCGCCGCCGATTCGCCCCACGATCTGCTCCTGGCGCAGCGTCTCCTCGATGCGCCGTGCGACCGCGCGCAGCACATCGTCGCCGATCGCGTGCCCGTGCGTGTCGTTGATGTCCTTGAAGTGGTCGAGGTCGAGGATCGCGATCGCGACCGGCTTCCCGCGGCGACGGCTGCCCGCGATCACCGGTTCGATGTCGTCGAAGAACGACCGGCGGTTCTTGAGCCCCGTGAGCTCGTCCACCATCGCGAGGTCGCTCATGCGCGAGAGCATCAGCTCGAGTTGCATCCCGCTCGCTGTCGCCTCCTGCAGCAGGCGGTCGCGCTCGACGAGGATGCGCACGTTCTCGACGAACTGCATCCAGCTCGTGCGAGTGAACCAGAACGCGCAGGCCATGAAGACCGCGATCGCCCCCGGCAGGATCGGCGAGATCTCCATGAACGTGACCGCCTGCGCGAGCAGCACGAGCATGAACGGGAACCAGAACGCCATCGACGCCTGTGGCGACGACGAGAAGAACGAGACCGAGCCGGCGCAGAGCCCCGACATCAGCATCACGAGCGTCGCCCGTTCCTCGTATCCGCCGGCGGGGTAGAGGATGAACGCCGCCGACGCCCAGAGTGCCCCGGCGACGCTCGAGAAGATGATCGCACGGCGTTCATTCCCCGGGCTCACTCGTGCCGGGCGAGCCCGGTTGCGCAGCCGGCGCCAGCTGAGGATCGGCGGCGTCCAGAGCACGAGTTCCGCCGCGACGAACACCACGAGCAACGTATGAAAGACGTGGTCCCAGTAGACGACCGCGATGAAGGCCGCGAGCAGCGGGTTCGCCGCGAAGACCGTCGGCAACTGCCGCACGCGCGCGATCGCCTGCGAGACGCGGATCTCGCGGAGGAGGGCCTCGGACGGGTTGGGGACGCTGAACCGCATAACCTCCAATGCTATTGCGCGGACAGCGCCCGAGCCAGACTCTCTAGTGGCGGTCCCCCTTCCACCGGAGGTCTCATGCAGTTCCTGCTCGACCTGTGGCTCCCGATCGTCGTGAGCGGTATCGGTGTATTCGTCGTGTCCGCCCTCGTGTGGACGGTCCTCCCGCTGCACAAGAAGGAGTTCGCCGCCATCCCGAACGAGGACGCGGTGATGGCCGCGATGCGGAAGGACAGCCTCCCCGCCGGCCGGTACGTCGTCCCCTGGTTCGGCGAGGGCGAGATCCTGAAGACGCCCGAAGGTCGCGCCAAGCTCGAGGCGGGGCCGGTCGCCTACATCACCATCGCGCCGCGCGGCACGACGGACATGGCTCCGAAGCTCATCCAGTCCCTCCTGTCATCGATCCTCATCTCGGCGTTCGTTGCCTACATCGCGTGGCACACCATCCAGCCCGGCGCCCCCTATCGTCACGTCTTCCGCATCACGGGCATGGCGACCTTCATGGCGTACTCGCTCGGCTATCTCGCCGAATCGGTGTGGTTCGCGAAGCCGTGGAAGAGCATGGCGATCCAGTTCTTCGATTCGGCGCTGTATGGAGCGGTTGCGGCGGGGGTGTTCGGGTGGCTGTGGCCGTGATAAGGTGTGGGTCATCAGTCTTCGGTCGCCAGTGAACGAGTCGCTTCAGTCGACGGCTCGAGACGCAAGAGAGGGGGGCCACCCATGCGGGCGGCCCCCCTCTCACCAATTGCGACTCATGACTGCGAACCGCTGACTGAGAACTGACGACTGACGACCCGCGCGTCGCGCCTCACATCGCTGTCCGCACGCGCGAGACCTCCGCCCGTCCGATCGTCCCCTGATCCGTCCCGAACCACAGCAGTCCCGTCTTCTTGTCGAAGTACATGTGCCGGATGACGTTATTCTCCGGTCGCCCCACTGCCGAGCTGGCGAACCAGCTGCGTGACTTCGGGTCGTAACCGAGGAGCCGCGAGCCCTTGCCGGGGACGCCTTCTGTCACCCAGATGCGATCCTTGTCGTCGGACGCCATGCCATAGGGAAGCGAGCCCGCACCGGCCGGCATCGGGACCTCGGTCACCTCGCTCGTGCGCGGATCCACGCGGCCCAGGAAGCCGCGCGTATAGTCCGTGTACCAGATGACGTCGTCGCTCGTGACCGCGATGCGGCGACCGCGGGCGCGCTCGTTGGGCAGCGTGATCGTCGTGACTTCCATCGTCGCGGGATCGATGTGCGCGATCTTGTTCACGCCGAAGAGGTTGAACCAGGGGACCCCCTTCGAGTTGATCACGATCCCGTAGGGCAGCGTCCCCTCGCCCGTGAAGACGATGCGGTACTTCCCGGTGCGCGTCTCGAGGTGTCCCACCGCGCCCGATCGCTGTGCGGTGAACCAGATGTCGCCCTTCGCGTCGAAGACGAGCGTGTGCGGGTCGCGGACGCGCGGGTCGGGGAGCGGGAACCGCGTGATCTCGCCGGTCCGCGGGTCCAGGCGTCCGATCATCCCGTTCCGGTTGCCCGAATACCAGATGTTCCCGTCCTGCGCGACGATGAGGTTGTGCGGATTCGTGCCCGGGTCGACCTCGTACTTCTTGAACTCGCCGGTGCGCGGGTCGAGCCGCGCGATGTAGTTCGCGGTCTGCCCCACGAAGTAGGTGAAGCCGTCGGGACCGACGTACGGATCGCGTGGCCGTCCCTCCGCGCCCCACGGCACCTGCCATTCGGCAGCCGGGACCGGCGCCTCCTGCGCGAGGAGTCCCGTGGCCGGCGCGTGCGCGACCGCGACCAGCGCGAGTGCGAGTGAGAATCGGCGCGGCGAGAACAACGACTGCGTGCGCATGCAGGCCTCCTTAGCGATTGTTTCCCCAGTTCACGATCGGCAGGACGCGGCGTCCCGACGGATTGTCACGCACGATGTTGACGAGCCCGACCTGCAGACCGTTGAGCGAGTGCGCGAAGTTGACTACGCCGATCGCGAGGCCGTGCTGGTGTCCCTCGACGTAACTCACCGTCGCGACGCTCAGGTATCGGACGTCGGCGCCCGGGTAGGCACGGAAGTGGACGGGAGCGATGACGACGCCCGACACGTCCTCCGATCGCACGTACGCGCCGATGGCCAGGCCGTCGATCGTGGGCGACCCGACGCCGAGGATCCCGGCCGCAGCGCCGTGAATGCGCTGGCCGGCGCCGACACCGAGTCCGCCGATCGCGATGCCGCGGATCTCGCCGCCGACGCCCGCACCGAGGCCGCCGACCAGAATCCCGCGCGCGTCCCCTCCCACGCCGATGCCGAGGCCGCCCAGCGCCGCGCCGCGAAGGCTGCCGCCGATGCCCGCACCGAGGCCGCCCGCCAGGATGCCGCGCGCATCGCCGCCGGCACCGACGCCGAGCCCGCCGACCGCGAATCCGCGGACGCTACCGCCTGAGCCGACGCCGAGTCCGCCGACCGTGATGCCGCTGACCCCACCGCCGGCACCGATCCCAAGCCCGCCCACGGCGATGCCGTGCACGCGACCACCCGCGCCGATCCCGAGGCCGCCGAGCATGATGCCACGCGCGTCACCTCCCGCTCCCGCGCCGAGTCCGCCGACGAGGAGGCCATGCGCGTCCCCATCGACCTCCACGCCGGCGAGACCGATGCCTGCACCAGTGAGGTCACCCGCGCTCGTCAGCGGAAGGCCGAGCGCGAGGCCGCTGATCGACCCAAGATCGGCATCCTCGTGGGCGCGCCAGAGCGTGATGTTCGCGCCGCGCACGCGGTCGACCTCGCTGTCGCGGAAGTTGATGCGGACGCCATCGACGCGCGGGTGGTTGCCGATCGAGATGAAGCGGCGAGTGCCGTCGCGCTGTTGCGCGGAGAGGAGGGCGGGCACGACGGCGGCCAGGACGGCCGTGAGGACGGAGCGACGGAGTGACATGCGCGTGGGCTGGTCGAGGTGGCTGCTGCTGACTGCGGGCACCTACGGCCCGCGTACACCGCCCGGTTTCGCCCGTTCGCGGCGCTTACCGGTGCGCCCCGAGTGCCCGCATCGCGCGGCGCAACACCGCCTGTGCCATCGTCACCTTGTACCCGTTCCGCGCCAGCGGTGTCGCGTCGTACATCGCGCGCTCGGCGAGCGCGTCGACGCTGTCCTCGTCGAGATCGCCGCTCGCAACGTCCTCCTCCACCGAGAGCGCGACGCGCCACGGTCCGAGTCCCAGCCCGCCGAGCGCCATGCGCACCGAACCGTCGATGCGGCGCGCCGCCGCGCACGAGACGAGCGCGAAATCCCACGCGCCGCGCTGGATCACCTTCTCCCAGTGCTGCGTGCCGTCGGCCGCGGCGGCGGGGAGCTCGATCGCCGTGATCAGCTCCCCGGCCTCAAGGGAGATCTCGCGCAGCGGGTCGTTCGCCGCGCCCTCGAAGAGTTCGGCGATCGTGCAGCTCCGCAGCGCGCCCCGCGCCCCCGCGATCTCCACGCGCGCATCGAGCGCATCGAGCGCTACCGCCGGATCCGACGGATGCACCGCCCTGCATGCGCCACCGCCCGTGATGCCGTGATGTTCGTGCTCGCCGGCGACCGCTGCACACTGGTCCCCGCCGTTCTTGAAGCACGCGACGCCGCGCCGGAAGTACCAGCAGCGCATCCGTTGGCCGAGGTTGCCGCCGAGCGTGCCCATGTTGCGCAGCGCGGGACTTCCGACCGCGCCGGCGGCGGCCGCGAGGAGCGAGAAGTGCGCGCGCAGTCCGTCGTGCGCCGCGACGTCGGCGAGACGCGCGCCCGCACCGACGCGCGCGGAGCCGTCCGCGCGCAACACGATGTCGCGTGCACCGGGGAGGTCACGCACGTCCACCGCGCGCGCGAGTTGCACCACACCCTCCTCAACGCACGGCAGCAGGTCGGTCCCGCCGCCGAGCGCGTGCGCGCCGGGCTCTGCCAGCGCGGCGAGCGCGTCGGGCAGGGAGGCGGGGCGATGATAGGTGAAGCTCGTCATATTTCGCGCGTGCGAATGAGAACGTGCCCTGGAATGATATCCATCGTGGCGGCCGCGCTTGGCGTGTCGGCCGCGGTGTCGTCGGCGCAGCAGGTCGAACCGGTGCGCGCCGACAGCGTGCGTCCGTATCTCGTCTTCGCTCCCGCAGGCGAAACTTGGTTCGTCGCCGTGAACCGCGGCAAGCGGATGCTGCTCGATATCGGCCGCGTGGATCTCGAGGTGCGGAAGGACAGCGCCGTCGCGGCGGCGTATCGCGAGGCCGTCGCGCTCGCCTCGCCGTGGCGCGTCGGGGACTCGTTCACGCTGCGCGCTCCCTGGGGTGCTGAAGAGGTTCGTGCGCGTGCGTACGACTCGTGGAACGGGCGCATCGTCCTCGTGCTCGAGGGCTCAACGCTGATGGACAGCGTTGCGCAGGGCCGGTCGAGCGTCGCCGCTTCGGGATATCGCCCCGTCGCGAAATCCGGTCCGGACGCGCCTCCGTCGCCCTCGGCACCGCCGCCTCCCCTCGCTGCTACCGCGAACGGAAGAGCGCCATGCGCTCGGCTGCCCATCGAGGGCTCGTCTGCCGAGCGCGTGAACTTCGTGCGCGATTCGCTCGAGCAATCGCTGCGCGCGCTCGGACCGCCGATCTACGAGCGGCTCGTGAAGCGGGTGACGGCGACATCTTCACGCGTGAGCGGCTGCTTCGGCGCGCGCGGCCGCGTGCTGCTCGCGGTGAGCCTGCGCGCGAACGGCGCCGAGTGGGCGCGCGAGCGCGTGGTGATGCTCGACCTTGCAGGGCGCGCGACGTCGGTCACGGTGGATGACCTTCGCTTCCGTGTCCACGATCTGCTGCATGTGGTCGACGTGGACGGCGACGGCGTGGATGACGTCGCCGCGGTGGGGCGCGCCTTTCGCGCGGGCGGCACGACGCTGCTACGCTACGACGAGCGCCGGCAGCGGCTCGTGCGGCTCGCTGCCGGCTTCGTCTGGGAGGACCTCTAGGGCGCGGCCGGCGCCGGCTTCGGCGTGGCGAGCGTGAAGACGACGTAGTCCCCGAGCTTGCGCCGCGACTTCGCGTCGACGGAGTCGAGATCCTCGACCGGCACGAAGCTCACGACGGCAATGCGCGCGCCGGGCAGTCGCGAACGCACCCGCGCTGCGGTGCCCAGGCGATAGTCAGAGTGGAACGACCCGTTCGCGTGGATCACCATCGCCTGCCGCGAGGTGTGCGCCAACGCGATCGCCTCCCCCATCGTCTCGTCCTTCACGCACTGCGCTTCGTAGGTGCGCCAGACCATCTGCTGCACCTGGTCGGGCGTGAGCTGCATCCCGTGCCCGCTCATGTCGCCCATCGTCGCCTTGAAGCGCGTCCAATAGGCATCGCGCGGGCAGTCGAGCGACTTGGCGACGTACGAGCGGTCGGTCGCGGAGAGCGAATCGAGTGAAAAGAGTCCGTGTCGTGCGACACCCGATGCGAGCCGGCGCGGGACGTTGCCTGCGACGACCGGCCAGCCCTTTGCACGAGCGTATTCGACCATCGGGCGATAGTCGGTGACATACCTCGGCCACGGTCGCGACGCCGCGAGGAAATCCTCTTCGCTGCGCTGGTCGGCGAGATAGCCGTCGAGGGTCGGTTGCACATCGCGTTCGAACATCTCGAGCGCGAGGACGATGGGGCCCGAACGCCGGCGCGCGATGGCGTCCAGTGTTGCAGCCTCGAGCTGGTGCGTGCGCGGATCGTCATGCTGCTCGCCGAGGAATACGATGTCGGCCTTCGCGAGCGCGACGCCCATCGTCTCGAAGTCCACGAAGCGCTTGTGCTTGGTGTCGTAGACGCGGTGCGCGGCATAGCCGCCGGTCGAGGACTCCGCGGTAAGCGGCCGCGCCTCAGCGGGCGTGGACGGTGCTTGCGCCAAGGCGGCGGAGGTCGCGAAGCTGAACGTAATGAATGAGTTAGTCAGTATTGTGCGCATTAATCTGTATATTGGTTAATGTTGAAGCTTGCCGGGCCGTAGTCGCTGGATTTTGGTAACTCGGCACTGTGAATTCGGTACGGTTGCGGCTACGCTATAGCTGCGCACACGTGACAACGCCACTGAACACTAAGAAATAGCACACTAATATTGCTTATGCTAGGATCAATGCGGTTGCTCGAAGACGCTTCTGGCGAACTTGGTCGCCTGGACGCCGCATCGGCAGGCGCTCCGGAGTCGATTCAGACCGCGCTGAGGCTCGGCACCATCGCCGAACTCGCCTGCCTCGACTCCCGCCAGCCCACCACCTCGTTCGACCGCCTCGCTGCCGCCGAAGGCGATCCGTTGCACGACGCTGCGCTGCCGGCGTCGATCCTGCATTGGCGCGACCTCCTCGTCGCCGAAGAAGCGCGGATGAGAGGTGGAGCCGTCCTCAGCGCGCCGCGCTTCGCGGTCGTCGCGCCGACCCTCGCAAGTTATCCGGACCGGCCGCGGCTGGAAGCGATCTGGCGAGAACCGGGACTCGCGCGCCCAGTCCTGCACCGCGCGCTCGACAGCGCAGCCTGGGCGCCCGACGTCGCTCTCGGGGAGGCGACCGCCGCACTCCTGCTCTGCGCGGGAGGGTGCGCCGAGCAAACGAGGCTCTTGCCCTTCGCAGACGTCGCGCCAGCCGAACGCGCCGCAGCCGTCGCCGAATGGCGCGGGGATCGCAAAGAGCGCTGGACGCTTCTCGGGCTCGCGGCAGTGGCGCGCCGTGCGCGCCGTGTGCGACTCGCCATCGACGAAGCGGTCCATTCGTTGCCGGCCGAGGACGCGCGCCTCGACGAACTCGGTCGCGCGGCGATCACTGCGCGCCGCGCGCTCGCGGAGCTGCGTCGCGTGTTCGTGACGTCGATGCCAGCGCTTTCCCAGGCGCTCGAGCTGTCGAAACCGGCGGCGAGCGACGCCCTCGATCGCTTGGTCTCGGCCGATCTCGCGCGCGAGCTCACCGCGCGCGCGCGCGACCGTGTCTTCGCCTACGAGGCGGCCTGCGGCGTGGCGACGACGCTCGCGCCCACCTCGTCCTGACGGGCCGTCTCCTCGATCATCGCGGTGATCTCCTCGAGGATCGACCGGCCACGGTCACGGACGGTGCGCGTGCGCAGCACCTTGTACTGCTCTTCCTTCGACATCGCCTGCGACTCCGCGCCCTCGAACCACGCCTGCAGCTGGGTGGTTCGCGGCCCCCACCACGCGCGCTCGACGTAGCGCTCGTCGAGCAGCAGGACGATCGGGATCGAGCGCGTGCGTCCGTTCGTCAGGTGCCGGTCCATCAAGTCGACGTGCTCGTCGCGGCGGATGATCCGGTGGTCGAGGTTGGGCGCGCAGGCGGCGAGTGCGTCTACCCACGGCAGCGTGTTCACGCTGTCACCGCACCAGTCCTCGCTGATGCTCAGCAGGTGCCAGGTGCGTCCGGTGGCGGCGATGCGCGCGGCGTGCGCCTCGGGGGCGGCGGCGCTCCGGCGCGTGATCGCGAAGAGGTCGGCGTTCTTCGCCGCCCCCGAGACCATCTCGGCGTAGGAGAGGCCGTGCTCGAAGGTCTCGGCGAGCGATGTCATGCTCTGAGCATCGTCCGTCCGGTGGGTCGAGGACATCGGGTGAACCTTGAACGCGTGTAGGGAGACAACCTGCCACACGGCGTGACGACCGTCGTCGGCGCTCGTTACACTCTCATGATGCGTCCCGTGCTCGTTCTTGCCATCTTCGCCGCCATCGGGGGCTGCGGTGGCGCGCCCCCCGACACCCGCCCGCGCCCGCTCACCGACGCCGAATACCTCGCGTCGCGCGAGCTCATGATCCCCGTGCATGGCGTGAAGCGCCGCCAGCTTCGCGACACGTACAGCGCGCCGCGCAGCGGCGGCCGGGCTCATCTCGCACTCGACATCCTCGCCAGGAAGGGCACCCGCGTGCTCGCGGTGGACGATGCGATCATCCTGCGCATCACGCGCAACGACCTGGGCGGGAAGGTCATCTACCTCACCGACCCCGCTCGCCGCTTCGTGTACTATTACGCACACCTCGACGAGTGGAAGTACGGACTCGTCGAGGGCGGGCGCGTGCACCGCGGACAGCTCATCGGCTCGGTGGGAAGCACGGGGAACGCGCCGACGAATGCACCGCACCTGCACTTCCAGCTGATGCGGATGGGGACCGGCAACCGCTATTGGGCGGGCGAGCCGATCAACCCGCTCCCCTACCTCCGACGCACGGGACGCGAGAAATGACGATGACCGGGAAGGAACGCGCCGCACTGCGTTCGGAGTGCAACCGCCTGCGTCCGACGGTGCATGTCGGAACCGAAGGGCTCTCGAACACGCTCACGGAGGCGCTCGACGACGCGCTGCGCACGCGCGAACTCGTGAAGGTCGCGCTCAACAAGAGCGCCGACGTGACGGCGAAGGAAGCGGCGCGCGAACTCGCGGGCCGCGTCGGCGCCGAGGTCATCCAGACGATCGGCAAGACGGCGACGTTCTATCGCAAGAACCCGCGCCTCAAGCGGAAGCCCGGCACGCAGCCCTGGCGCGAGTGAGCCGCTAAGGGCCCTTCGGATCCGCGCGGGAACGGCTGGCGGGCGTCAGCCCTCGCGCAGCGCCTCCGCAGGGTCCACCTGCGCCGCGCGCCGGGCCGGGATCCACCCCGCGAGCACGCTCACCGAGGCGAGGAGCAGGATCGCGCTCGTGAGCGTCGTCGTGTCGTGCGGTTCGAGGCCGAAGAGCAGCGAGGTGATGAAGCGCGATGCCCACCAGCTCGCGATCCCGCCGATCACCATCCCCATGACGACGAGCGATCCCGTGCGCCCGAGGATGTTGCTCATGACGTTGCGCGGCGTCGCGCCGAGCGCGAGCCGGATGCCGATCTCCCCGCGGCGCCGCACGACGGTGTACGCCGTGATACCGTAGAGGCCGATCGCGGCGAGCAGCAGCGCGAGCGCGCCGAAGAAGCCGGAGAGCACCGCGATGAGCTTCTCCTGCGCGAGGGCGGCGTCAATGTAGCTCTCGAGCGGGCGGTAGGTGACGGCGACGTCCTTGTTGACGCCCGTGATCGCGGTCGTCAGCGCCTTCTGCAACGCCATGGGCTGCGCGCTCGTGGTGCGAAGCGTGAGATGACTGCTGCCCTCGGCCGACGAATCCTGAGCCAGTGCGCGGTACAAGGTGGGCCCGAATGCCTCGCGCGGATTCCGATAGACCGCATCGACGACGATGCCGATGATCTCGATCGTCTCCGACGGCCGGTCGGGATAGGCGGTCGTGCGGACGCTGCGGCCGATCGGATCGACGCCCTCGAAGTACTTCCGCACGAGCGACTCGTTCACGAGCCCGACCAGCGGCGTGCCGACGCGATCGCGCGTGTCGAAGTCGCGCCCGCGCCGGATGGTGGTGCCGTAGGTCTCGAACCAGCCGGACGTGACGTAGTTGAAGTCGACCGTCCGCTCCTCCTCCGTGAGGTCCGGTCTGTCGGGGAACTCGAGGGCGTCGTTCCACGTGCTGCCGCTCACCGGCGTGACAATGGAATACGCAGCGTGGGTGACGCCGTCCACGCCGAGTGCCGCGACCCGGACGTCCTCGAAGAGGTTCTTCCGCGCCACCCCGTCGAGTCCGGTGCGCTCGGCGCTGACGTCTACGACGAGCGCACCGCGCGGCTCGAAGCCGAGCTGCACATCGGCGAGCGCGACGAAGGTGCGCACGAAGAGGCCCGCGCCGACGACGAGGATGAGCGAGAGCGAGACCTGCGCGACGACGAGCGAGTTGGAGACCGCGCGCTGGCGCGCTGAACCGCTGCTCCCGCGACCCTGGTCCTTGAGCGCGTGCATCGGTGGCGTGCGCGCGGCGAGCAGCGCCGGCCCCACGCCGAAGAGGAGCGTCGTGAGGATGGTGACGGCGGCGGTGAAGCCGAGCATGCGCAGGTCGATGCCGAGGTCGAGCGTCGTGCTGAGCGAACGCGTCGCGATCTGCGCGACGATCAACCGGCTCGCCCACACTGCGAGCAGCAATCCGAGCGCCGCGCCGGCGGCGGAGAGGATGAGGTTCTCGGTGAGCAGCTGGCTCGCGACGCGGAGGCGCGAGGCGCCGAGCGCGGCCCGCAGCGCGAACTCGTGGCGCCGCGCCGAGGCCCGTGCGAGCATGAGGTTCGCGATGTTGCCGCAGGCGATGAGGAGCGTGAGTCCGACGACCGCGGCGAGCGCCCACAGTGGCTTCGTGTACGACGAGCGCAGCGACGAGACGCCCGCCGCGGCGCGGTGGAGCTTGAGCGGCTCCTTCAGGTACCGCTCCTGGCTCTCGGGGCGATAGTTCTGCGGCATCGTCGCCTCGCGGATCTGCGGCTGCATCGACTGGAGGAGCGCGCTCGCGATCTCGGGCGTCTGCTCGGGGCGCAGCCGCACGAAGACGGCCATCCACCACGTCGACCGGCGGTCGAGCTTGCTGCCGCTGCCGTTGACGAGCGGTTCGGTGCCGATCGGCACCCACACGTCCGACGCGCGCCCCACCTCATGGCCGAAGAAGGACCCCGGCGCCACGCCGATGATCGTGTAGTTGATCCGCGAGAGCGCGAAGGTCCGGCCGATGACGTCCCGCGCGCCGCCGAAGCGCTGCTGCCACACGCGCTGGCTGATCACGACCACCGGCCCATCAGGCCCACCGCCGCGCGCGTCATCCTCGACCGTGAAGAAGCGGCCGAGGATCGGCTGCACACCGAGGACGTCGAAGAAGCGTCCGCTCACAAACTGCCCTTCGATGGCATCGACCTCGCCTCCCGTCGCTGCATCGAACCGCACGCCGCCGGCGGCGAACGCGCCATCGAAGCGGTCTTGCCGCTCGCGCACCTGCTCCCAGATCGGGTTCGTCCAGTATCCGCGCCCTTCGGCGTAGCCCAGGACCGTCAGCCGTTCGGCATGCGCGACCGGCAACGAACGCAGCATCAGCGCGTCGATGATCGAGAAGATCGCGGTGTTCGCGCCGACGCCGAGCGCGAGGGAGAGCAGCGCCACGCCGGTGACGAGGGGCGACGAGCGCAGCGAGCGCAGGGCGGTTCGGATCGCGAGCATCGGCGGGAGGGCGAGGGGAGTTGTGACCGGCCTTGCGTTGGACAGCCGCCGGGACCGCGGCGTTGGCTGCGCGTCAGCGCGCGAGCGCCCCGAGCACGCGCCACGGCGTGAGCGGCAGGTCGTTCAGCTCGACGCCGATCGCATCGGCCACCGCGCCCGCGATCGCCGGCGCGGTCGGGATGATCGCCGGCTCGGCGATCCCGCGCGCGCCCGTGTGGTTGGCCTTCGGATCCGCGCCGTCGAGGAACGAACCGTCGATCACCGGGACGTCGGCGAGGGTCGGGATCTTGTAGTCGTGCAGGCCGACGTTGAGCGGGAGGCCGAAGCGCGCGTCGAGCTTCCGTTCCTCGAAGAGCGCGAAGCCGAGGCCCTGGATGATCCCGCCCTCGAGCTGCGACTCGGCGAGCGTCGGGTTCACGATGCGACCGGCGTCGTGCACTGCGACGATGCGAACGACTCTCACCACCCCCGTCTCGACATCGACCTCGACCTCGGCGAACTGCGCGCCCGTCGTGACGATCGCCGCGTCCTGCGGATTGGGCCCGCGCGAACCGTGCCCCTGGATCATCACGTTGCCGAGCTTCGACATCACCTGGCCGAAGGTCATCGAGCGGTCGGTGTCGCGCACCATCACGCGGCCGTCCTTCGTCTCCAGGTCGCCCGGGCTCACGCCGAGCATCCCCGCGGCGGCCTCGAGCAGCGAGCGCCGCGCATCCTCGGCGGCCATGCGCACTGCGGGCGCGAGTGAGGCGACGGTCATCGAGCCCCACGAGTTGCCGCCGTATGGCGTGCTTGCCGTGTCGCCGATGACGGCGCGCACGGCAGGGAGTCGATGACCGAGTGCTTCGGCTGCGACCTGGGCGAGGACGGTGCGCGTCCCCGTGCCGAGATCCTGCGAGCCGGCCATCACGTCGACGGAGCCATCGCTGTTGAAGCGGATCGTGCAGTAGCAGGGCGGGCCACCGCCGGTGGACCACACTTGCGCCGCGACGCCGAAGCCGCGCTTCAAGTGCGTTGCGGTCGGCTTCAGGTCGTTGCGCGTCGCCCATCCGAATCGACGTGCGCCTTCCTCGTAGCACTCGGCGAGGCGGTTGCCGGTGTAGGGGCGATCCTTCTTCTGGTCGCGAGTCGCGAGGTTGCGACGGCGCAACTCGAGCGGATCCAGCTTGAGCTCATGCGCGAGCGCATTCATCGCGATCTCGAGCGCCACCGAACCCTCGGCGTGGCCCGGCGCACGGAAGGCCGCCATCGCCGCGGTGTTCACGAACGCGAACGATTCGCTCGTGCGCACGTTCGGGCAGGCGTAGAGCTCGTGGAAGATGCCGCCGGGGCCACCCTCCCAGCCGCCGATGCCGAGCGGGATGCGCGCGTCGAGGTCGATCGCGACGAGCCGGCCGTCCTTCGCCGCGCCGAGCGTGACCTTCTGCCACGAGCTCGGGCGATTGCCCGTGTCCACCTGCTCGCCCTCGCGGTCGACGCAGCACATCACCGCCCGCCCGAGTCGTCGCGCGAGGATCGCCGCGACGTAGGTGTGCGCGCCGGCGTAGTTCTTCGCACCGAAACCGCCGCCCATCGCCTCGCAGATCACGCGCACATCGGTGAGCGCGAGGTCGAACGTCTTCGCGACGTTGTCGCGCACGCGGAAGATCCCCTGCGTGCTCTCCCAGATGGTGAGCTTCTCGCCCTCCCATTCGGCGACGGCAGCGTGCGGCTCCATCGCGCTGTGCAGCACGCAGGGCGTGGTGACCTCGCGCGTGACAGTGACGGCGGCCGTCGCGAGTGCGGCGACCACGTCGCCGCGCGATTCGACTTCAGGCTTCCCACCGATGAGGTTGCTGTCGAGCTTCGGGCGTACGGGGCCACTCGCGAGTGCGCCGTCGACGGTGACCGCGAACGGGAGCGGCGCGATCTCGACGCGCACGAGCTTGGCGGCAGCCTCGGCGGCAGATTGCGTCGTCGCGCACACCGCGGCGACCGGCTGGCCGTGGTACGTGACCTCGGAGTTGAACAGCCGCGCGCGCTTCGGCGCGTCCGCTTCGAGGATGACGTCGAGCACGCCGGGATGCGCGCGCGCCGCGCTCACGTCGATGCTCGTGATGCGCCCGCGCGGGACGGTCGCGCGAACGATCGCCGCGTACGCCTGGTTCGGGCGACGGACGTCGGTCGTGTAGCCGGGCCGTCCGGTGGCCTTGAGCATCCCGTCGGTCCGGAGCGCTCGCGCGCCAACATGCGTGAGCTGTGCGTCCGCACCCCATGGCTCGGGCTCGAAGGCGGGCACCTCGACGACCCGCTCCTCGGTGCGGCCCTCGACCTCGACGGTGGTGCTGACGAAACGCCTCTTCTGCTCAGCCACGCGCCGCTCCGCGCATCGTGGCGGCGGCACGGCGCACCGCGCGCACGATCTTCGGATACGTGCCGCAGCGGCAGAGGTTCCCGCTCATCGCCGTGACGACCTCGGCGTCGGTGGGATCCGGGTTCGACGCCAGCAACGCCGCGGCGGCCATGAGCTGTCCCGGCGTGCAGAAGCCGCACTGCGCCGCATCCTCGGCGACGAACGCTTCCTGGAGCGCATGCGGACTACCCGCTGCACCGAGTCCCTCGATGGTGCGGATCTCCTGCCCGTCGCAGCCGTTCACGAGCGTGAGGCAGGAGTAGACCGGACGCCCATCGACGTGCACCGTGCAGGCTCCGCACTCGCCCCGGTCACAGGCGCGCTTGGTCCCAGTGAGCGCGAGCGTGTCGCGCAGGAAGTCGAGCAGGGTCACTGACCCAGCGGGGTCCGCCGAGACAGGTTGGCCATTCACGATGAGGTGCACGAGTGGGATTTAGGGGGGCATCCGAGCAGTGTCCAGCGCGGGCCCAGCGGTTGCGGAGTGCCCTCCCCAGGAGTCCCTTCCGCGTTATCTTCCGTGGCAGTCAAAGAGCGACCGCGACCCTCCCGAGGATGCCATGCCGTACGTGATCACCGAAGCCTGCATCAACACCAAGGACAAGTCCTGCGTGGACGTCTGTCCGGTGGACTGCATCTACGAAGGGCCGGACATGCTGTACATCCAGCCCGACGAGTGCATCGATTGCGGCGCGTGCGAGCCCGAGTGCCCGGTGACGGCGATCTTCCCGGAAGAGGACGTGCCGGCGAACCTGAAGTCATATATCGCTTTGAATCGCGATGTGTTTCTGAAGGAGCCGAAGCCGGGGCGGCCGACGCGCTGAGGCGAGTACGCCTCAAACAGTTCACAGTAGACAGTAGGGGCGCCGGACTCAGTCCGGCGCCCCATTATGCATTCCCTCGCTGCCTGCTGTTCACTGTCCACTGTCTACTGTCTACTTCCTACATCATGCCATTCGGGAAATACTCCATCTTCGCCCAAAAGATGCCGAGGATGATCGCATACTGCCCGAACGTCGACACCTCCGACCGCCACGCCTCCGCCCAGTAGAACTCGCCGCTGGCACCCGCAGCGGGCGGCGTGGGGATCCAGCGCGGGGTGCGCGTCTTGTAGTCGAGGTACTCCTGCCCGAAGATGCTCTCGAGCACTCCCTCCTCGTACCGCACGATGTAGAAGTACTCGAGGGCGAAGAGGAGGATCGCGATCGGGAGGAACCAGAGCACGCCCGAGATCGTGATCACGCCCATCCAGATCAGGAAGTTGCCGACGTAGAGCGGATTACGGCTCCAGGCGAAGGGGCCGTGGTTCACGAGCTTCTGCACGTCGCGCGAGCGGCGGCGCGTCACGGTTCCCGCGGTCGCGACGCCCCAGAGGCGCCAGCCCTCGCCGAGCACCATCAGCACCGCGCCGGCGAGCGTCATGCGCACCGACATCGCGCCGCGCGAGAGCAGCGGGATGAGCAGGAAGGGGACGGGAAGCCAGCCGCGATTGCGGAAGAGCACGGCACCGATGCGCGCGGCAGTGGTCTGCTCGGCGGCACTCGGCGGAGGGGAGGTCGGCGTGTTGTTCAGACGGGTGATCCGGGTCGGGTTGGGCCAGTCCGAATGGTGGCCCGCAAGAAGTCGGAGAGCAAGGCGTTGAACACCTCCGGACGCTCGAAGTTGCTCACGTGCCCGGCGCGCGGGATGATCTCCAGCCGGCTCCCGCGGATGGCGGCGTGCATCGCCTGCGATTCGGCCAGTGGCGTGATGACATCCTCCTCGCCACAGACGATGAGCGTAGGCACGCTGATCGTCGCCAGCGTGGCGGTGGAGTCAGGGCGATTCATCAACGCCTGAAGAGCGTCGACGATCGCCGGCACGGGTGACCGCCGCATCATCGCGTCGAGGGCCGCCACCGTCGCGGGCTGCAGCGTGCGCGTCGTCTTGCCGACCATGCCGGTGATCATGCGTTCGGCGATCGCACCTGCGCCCTCGGCGTGTGCGAGCGCCTGCATCTCGCGGCGCTTCGCACGCGCCTCATCGGTGTCCGCGCCCCCGCGAGTGTCCGCGAGCACGAGCCCGCGCACGCGCGAGGGATGACGCCGCCACACGGCGAAGGCGAGGTAGCCACCCATCGAGACGCCGCCGACCACCGCGCGCTCGACGTGCATCGTGTCGAGCAGCGTCGCGACCCAGTCGGCCCAAGCGTCCATCGCTGGTGATGGCACCGGCCCGCTCTCGCCGAAGCCCGGGAGGTCGGGCGCGATGAGTCGAATGCCTTCCGCCGGTGCCGAGAGCTGCGGCGCCCAGAGGGATCGGTCGTGCGGGTAGCCGTGCAGCAGGAGCACCGGTTCACCCGCGCCAGCCTCGTCGAGGCCGACTGCGCCCAGCGACGTGCGCACGATCATGGCGACCCGCCCATGGTGGTCACGGTGGCGTCGGCACTTCGGGCTCGGCCATCGCCGCCATCACCTTCGACCGGCGCACCGCTGCGAACTCCTGCGTCGGGACCGGTTTCAGCTTGTCCTCGACGACGAACATGCGCACGAAGACGACCGCGGTCGCGAGCACCGGGATCGCGACGAAGAGGCCGAGGAAGCCGAAGGTGTAGGCCATCAGCACCTGCGTGACGAGCGTGAGCGCCGGTGGCAGGTCGAGCTGTTCCCGCATGAGGTACGGGATGAGCACGTTGTTCTCGACGAACTGGATCCCCCAGTACACGCCGACGACGATCAGCGCCATGCGCGGCGAGTCGACGAGTCCCATGAGGATCGCGGGGATCGCGCTGAGCGTGGGGCCGATGTTGGGGATGAACTCGAAGATCCCCGCGATCACGCCGAGCGGCAGCGCGGCGGGCACACCGATTATCGCGAGCAGGATCGTCGTGACGACGCCGATGACGAGCATCGCGATGAGCTGCGTGCCGAACCAGGTCTTGAGCGCACCGCCGAGCGCGTCGAGCAGCTCGGCCACCCGGTCGCGGTGCGCCAGCGGGACGAGCAGCAGTACGCCGCGCTTGTACGTGGCGGGTTCGCTCGCGATGTAGAGTGCGATGAAGATCACGAGCATCGTCGCGGCGAGGATGGCGACGGTGGACTGGAGCACGCCGAGCGCGAACGAGGAGAGGTCGGTGGCGTGGCTCGTGATCGCGTTCATGATGCGACCCTGCGTCTGGGGGTCCTTGATCGCGGCGGACACCTCTCCGGAAGCGTCCGTCGCGCCGAGTGCGCTGTCGGCGGCCGCCTTCACCGCAGGCGCGATCACATCGAGAAGGGCGGGCTGCGACTTCGCCATCCAGTCTTCGAGCTTGTTCACCGCCTCTGGGAGCTTGGTGCGCAGCTCGCGCGACTGCGTCACGAGCGTCGGGCCCGTCCACGCCGCGACGAGCAGCAGCGACAGCACCGTGCCACCCACGACGAGCGCCGCCGCGACGGTGCGCTTCATCCGGACCTTGCCGGTGATCCAGTCCACCGCCGAACTGGCGGCGAGGCCGAACAGCACGCCGAGGAAGACGGTGAGGACGAGCGCGCGGGCGGACCAGAGGAGCGCCACTCCGGCGAGAACGCCGAAGAGGGTCAGCGCAGCCTTGACGAGGTCGATGCGCGAGAGCGGGGCGGACGGGTTGGCGTCGGTCACGGCGGGGGAGTGGGGTCGGGAGGGAATCAGTCGCCTCGAGTGGGACCCGGCAAGCCCGGAATTGGTGCCGGACCGCTAGATTGACGGCGCATGCCGACGACCACCGCCCTCACGTGACACCCGCCGCCGCGCCGACCGCGACCTACCTCGACACCGATGCCGCGGTCGGGAGATGGCTTGCATCGATCCGCAAGTCGCCGATCCTCGCGCTCGACACCGAGGGAGCGAGCTTCCATCGCTTCATCGACCGCATCTACCTGCTGCAGCTCTCCACACGCGACCAGCACGCGATCATCGACCCGTTGCCCATCGCGGCGCCGGCGCTGCTCGGCGAGATCGTCGAGGACCCGAAGGTCGAGGTCGTCTTCCACGACGCGGACTACGACCTGCGCCTCCTGCGGCAGGACTACGGCTGGCAGATCCGTAACGTCTTTGACACACGCGTCGCCGCGCAGCTCCTTGGCATCAAGGCGTTCGGCCTCGCCGCGCTGCTCGAGCGGTCGTTCGGCCTCAAGCTCGACAAGAAGCACCAGCGCGCCGACTGGTCGATGCGCCCGCTCACCGCGGACATGCTCGACTACGCCGCGCAGGACACGATGCACCTGCTCGGCCTGCGCGACATCCTGCACGACGAACTCGTGCAGAAGGGACGGCTCTCGTGGGCGAAGGAGGAGTTCGCGCGCCTCGAGACGATCGCGTGGGGCGCCGAAGAGTCGGGCCAGGCGTTCCTCAAGGTGAAGGGCGCGCGCGACCTCACGCGCCGCGAACTCGCGATCTTCCGCGAACTCGTGCAGTGGCGCGATGCGACCGCGCTCAAGCTCGACCGCGCGACCTTCCGCGTGGTGAGCAACGAGGTGCTATTCGACGCGGTGCGCGTCGCGCCGACGAGCAAGGAAGCGCTCGGCAAGCTGAAGGGAATGCCGCGCGGGATCCTCGAGCGCGCGGGCGACGAGATCCTCACCGCGATCGAGCGCGGCCAGGCCGTGCCCGAAGCGGACCTGCCTCGCTTCCCGAAGGCGGCGCGCTGGGACCGCGACCCCGAGTTCGACCATAAGGTCGGAGCGCTCAAAGCGGTGCGCGACGAGGCCGCGACGCGGCTCGAACTCGATCCGGGTGTGCTCTGCTCACGCGATCGCATGGAACTCGTCGCACGACTGCTGCCGGCGGAGTCACTGGCCCTCGAGGCGATCCCCGAGTTCCGGAAGTGGCAGATCGCCGAGCTCGGCGAGGGGTTCGTGAAGGCGCTCGCGCCGTGGCGGAAGAAGGACTCGCCTTACCGCGACTGACTCAGAAGCCGAGGTACGCGCGCACCCGCGGCTCGATGCGATCGGGCGTCCACGGCGGCGACCAGACGAGGTTCATCGTCACCGCGCCGACGCCGGGCAGCGACTTCAACTGCCCCTCTGCATCGGTCATGATCTCGGGGCCTGAGGGGCAGCCCGGCGACGTGAGCGACATGTCGATCGTGATGTCGTTCCCCTCGACGGTGATGCCGTAGATCAGGCCGAGGTCGAGGATGTTGAGGTTGAGCTCGGGATCCTTCACGCGACGAAGGGCGAGCTTCACCTGATCCTCGGAGATCGCGCCGCTGCCCGAGGCGGCGGGCGACGCTGCGACCGTGGGTGCGTCCGCAGGCACCTTCGGCGCGGCGTGCGCGCTCGCGCCTTGCGCGGACGACGAATCCGCCGGCTTCTCGCCGGCGATGGGCAACTCGTTGTGGTTCACTGACGCTTCGCCTTCGTGGTGGGACGCTTCGGGAGGGTACGGCCGCGAGTCCAGTCCGCAGCCTGATCCACCCGGAAGCTACGCGGCCACGCGACCTGGCGCAGAAGCGGCTCGTCGGTGACGGCGAGTGCCGCCGCGTCGGCGAGGTCGTGCCGCACGTCGGCGATGATGATCCCCGGCCGGCGTGCCCGCGCGGCGTGCACGCGGTTCGTGAGCAAGATGACGAAGAGGTCGCGCTCCGGGTCGATCCAGAGCGACGTCCCCGTGTAGCCGACATGCCCGTACGCCGTATGGCTCAGGTATTCGCCCGCGCCATGCTCGCCCGCCGAGACCTCCCAGCCGAGCGCGCGATGACTCGCGACCTCAGTGGTGAACTTCCGCACCGTCTCCTCACGCACGAGACGGATTCCGTTGTACTCGCCGCCGTTGAGCATCATCTGGGCGAATACGCTGAGGTCGGTCGCGGTTCCGAAGAGGCCCGCATGGCCGGCCACGCCACCCAGTGCGAACGCCGCCTCGTCGGCGACCTCGCCGAGCACGGGATAGCCGCGCGGCGGCGTCACTTCGGTGGGTGCGATGCGCGAGTGGAGCGCGGCGTCGGGGCGCCAACCGGTGTCGTCCATGCCGAGAGGAACGAATATGCGCGCCTCGGTGAACTGGTCGAGCGACTGCCCGCTGATGCTCTCGACGACCCACCCGAGGAGGTCGGCGCCGAGATCGGAATAGTTGAAGAGCTGTCCCGGGCGCTGTTGCAGGCGCGTCTCGAGGACCTGCTGCTTCGCCTCGGCGGGCGTGCGAGCGGTCTTCCAGAGCTGGCGGCCCGGAGGCATGCCCGAACGGTGCGTCAGCAGGTGCTCGACCGTGACGTTCTCCTTCCACTGCCCCGTGAACTGGGGCAGGTAGCGCTGCACGGGCGCCTTGAGGTCGAGCTTGCCTTCGTCGTACAGGATCATCGCCGCGGTCGTCGTGGCGACGACCTTGGTCAGCGAGGCGAGGTCGTAGATGCTCTCGTCGGGGATGACGGCGCGGCTGGTGCTGGTCCACCCGAGGCGGCCATAGCCCTTCTGCAGGACGGCGAAGCCCTTCCGTCCGACGATGACCGATGCTCCCGGGTACGCACCCGCCGTGATGCCGCGACGCACCACATGGTCGACCGTCGTGAGGCGGTCGGCCGACATGCCGACCGCACGCGGGGCGGAGGCGGGGAGGCCTCGGCCTAGCGTCAGTACGGCGGTCAGGGTGACGAGCGGCAGGAACATGCTGGACGGGCGATGCGGGGAAACGGACGGGGATGCGGGATGAACGGGCGGAACGGGTACGGGGTGCTGCGGGGTGCTGGGAGCGGCGGGTACTGCGCGGCGTTTGACCGCTACTGTTGACGGTCTCCTTCCTACCTCCTGGCTACTTACCCGCGCTGGGCACCCCCGGCTACTGCCGACGCCCCGGCGCCCTCAATCGTCACCCCCCTGTCACACCGTGAGAAGGGTTGCAGGAAGTGGGCCACTGGGGCAACCCTTTCGTCCTTCCCGGGTGACTGACCTCACGCAACGGCATGGCCACCGACCCCCTCACCATCCGCCGCGCCATCAATGGCGACGAGGCGGCGCTGCGCGCCCTTTGGGTCGAGCACGCGCCGCGCATCGACGCCGTGGTGCGCCGCCTGGTCGGTGATCCCGACCAAGCGGCGGACATCGCGCAGGAGGTCTGGATCCAGATCTTCCGCGCGCTGCCCTCGTGGCGGGGCGATTCGCAGTTCTCCACCTGGGCGCACCGCATCGCGGTGAATCGCACGCTCAATGCGCTGCGCTCGGTGCGGCGGCTCGCCAAGCTCGAGACGGTGATGGAGGACGACACCGTCGCGGTGGAAGACGACATGGACCGCAGCTTCCTCGCGCAGAGCATCGACGAGGCGGTCCAGCGGCTCTCCCCCGGCGCTCGCTCCGTCTTCGTGTTGCACGACGTCGAGGGCTACACCCACGAGGAGATCGCCCAGGAGTTGGGCATCACCTCGGGCGGCTCGAAATCCCAATTGTTCAAGGCACGCGCGAAGCTTCGCCGGCTGCTCGCGCATCTCGTGGACGTCTCCTCGCCGGCGAAGGACCAAGCTGATGTCTCATCTCTCGACTGACCGACTCGCCGCGATCGCGGACGACACGCCCACCGCGGACGAGGCCACGCACCTCGCCGGCTGCTGGGATTGCCGTGCCGAACTCGCCGCCTACCGCCGCCTCGTGCGCATGAGCGCGATGGCGCCGCTGCCGACCGAGCCGCTCACCGCCTGGTCGCGGCTCGCGCCGCAGCTGCGCGCTGAGGGGATCATCGTCGATGCCGCACGCATCGAGCGCGCGAACGCGTCGCCGCCGCTCGGCGGTGCGACGGTCGTGCCGCTCGCTTCACGCCGTCCGCTCGTGCAGCTGTGGGCGATGCGCGCGGCCGCGGGACTCACGCTGCTCGTGGGTGGCGCCGCGCTCGGTCGCGTCACTGCTCCGCCGCAGGACCCGATGTTCGCGTCGACCCAGATCCCCTCCGCGCCTGCGTTCCAGACGGCGGACGATGCGGTGCGCGCGCTCACCGTCGCACAGCAGCAATACCAGACAGCGGCCGCCTTCCTGGCCGCGCAGGACACGTCGAAGCGCTTCATCGGGATGAACGGCGATTCCTATCAGGCGCGCCTCGCCGCGCTCGACGAGATCGCCGCGGCCACGCGCGCCGCGCTCTACCGCGCGCCCCAGGATCCGATGCTGAACCAGTACTACCTCACCACGCTCGGCGCCCGCGAGGCGACGCTGCGGCAGATCGGCGCGACCCAGCCGCGCCGCGTGGACAGCTACTGATGCGAACGTTCGTCCGTGCGTCCTTCGTGACGGTGCTCGCCCTCGCCGGCGCATGCGAGGCGTCGGCGCAGCAGCAGCGCGTGAACGTGACGCAGCGCATGCCGATGGGCGCGCGCGCTGACTCGGCCGTCACGCGCATCTTCAATGCGGAGCTCGCCGAGGTGAAGCGCATGGCGGGCGATTGGCGCGAACGCGAACAAGTGCTCATCACCGCGTTGCGCGCCACGCCCGATTCGGACTTCCCCGCGCGCCGGCGTCTCGAGGACGACCTCAACGAGCACGTGCGCCTTGGCTTCGCGATGATGAGTGCGATCGAGGCGCGCTGCCGAGATGGCGCGGGCGTGCCGCGCACCGGGTACCTCGGTCTCAACTTCGAGAGCTTCGCGCGTGCCGACTCCGCCGGCGTGATCGCGGTCGACTCGAGCATCACCCGGTCGATCACTCCGAACTCACCCGCCGACCGCGCGGGGCTGCAGGCGGGCGACAAGCTGCTCACGATCGGCGGGATCGATCCGGCGCGAGTCGCCGAGATCGGCGACATGCTCGTGCCCGGCCGCTCGCTCACCGTGCGCTACCTGCGCGACGGCGCGGCGAAGGAGGTCACGCTCACTGTTGCGCGTCGACCGGAGAGCTTCGGCATTGCGTGCCGCCAACTGCAGGAAGTGATGCTTCCGATGCGGATCCCGGGCCGCCTGATGCTGCGCCGCGCCCCCGATGGCGGCCTCATGGGCGACGGCCCGCTTCGCCCGGTGCCGCGTGACTCGGAACCGCAGATGGCGTTCATCTTTGAAGTGCGCCCGGGACTCAAGATGTCGACGGGCTACTTCGCCGGCGCCGAGTTCCGCATGCTCGACACAGACTGGCAGGAGCGGCTCGGCGTGAGGGAAGGCGTGCTCGTCTCACAGGTCGCACCGGGGAGCCCGGCCGCGTCGAGCGGACTCAAGGGCGGTGACGTCGTGACCGCGGTAGGACGCAGGTCGATCAAATCGCCCGACCAGCTCGTGCACGAGCTCGGCGCGACGGAGGGATCAGAGGTCTCGCTCAGTATCATGCGCGGGCGCGATCGGCGCACCGTCACGCTGAAGCTCGGGCCGCGCTGACGGCGCGCGCTCAGGGCACGCGCACGCTTCCCGGTGGCAGTTTGTAGACGAGGCGGACCGTGGCACGGTCCGCCTCGCTCAATTCCGTCACGCGCACCGTCGCCGCCATGATGTTCGTCTCGTCGGCGCAGTGGCCAAGCCCGAGCAAGTGCCCCACCTCGTGCCGCGCGACGGCGCGCAGCGCTGGCAGGTCGAGTGCGCGGCCGTCGGGCTGCGCGAGCGCGAGCTCGATCGACGCGCCGACGATCCAGCCGTGCTGGTCGTGCACCCATCGCGTGCGGCCGGTGGTGCGGCTCTCGTACTGCGCGACCCACGTGATCAGCACGTCGGCGCGGGCCGAGTCCTCGGTGAACGAGAACGCGACTGGGATGCCGACCTGCGTCCACGGATCGAATGCCTCGGTGACCGTGCGCGGGAACTCCGCTTCGCGCGGACCGAGCGGGGCACGCTGGATCCAGACGCGCAGCGGTTCTCGCACGCGGTCCGACCAGCGATAGTTGATCGAGTCGCGCTGGCCGAAGAGCTCGCCGATGTACGTGCCGAACGAATAGGCCTGGAGCGCAAGGCGGATCTCGTTCGGGTCGCGCACGGGGGCGGGGAGCGTCGACTCGCGCGTCTCGACCGCAGTGCCGAGATCCTCGGCGGCGCGCAGGATCGAGTCGGCGAAGGCCGAGTCGGCGAGGAGACGCGCGGCTTGGTCGAGCGCGGCGTCGAGGCGTGCCGATTCCTCGGGCGCCACGCACGCGAGTGTCGCGCATACGAGCACGATCCGCACGCGCCTCACGCGTCGCCCTCGCGCAGGAACGCGAGCGCTGCCGCGAACGTCGGCTCGGGATTCTCGAAGAAGGGCATGTGCCCCGCCTCCGGGATCTCGACAAGCCGCGCGTTCAGGATGAGTGCGGCCGACTTTCGCGCCTCTTCGACAGGCAATGCGTCCTCCGTTCCGTGGATGAGCAGCACCGGCGCGCGCACGGAAGCATAGCGCTCCCGCCAGGCGAACCCAACTCGCCCCGGCCGCGCCACGACCGCCGCCCCGACCGCGGAATGTGCGACTGGCGGCGAGAAGGAGTCCATCGAAGGATCGTGGAACCAGGCGGCGTACATCGTCCGGCTGTAGAGGCCGAGCCGCTCGGCGTCGGGCTCGTGCAGCGCGCGCGGGTCGAGCTGCGCGAGCTTGCCATATGCCTCGGTGGCGCCGCGCGCCGCGAGATGGGCGAGCGCGGTCTCGTGCAGGCGGTCGAGCCAGCCGCTCGTCGCCCCCACGGCGTCGAAGGCGACCACGCGCCGCACGCCGCCGGGATTCTCGGCTGCGGCGAGCAACGCGAGGCCACCGCCCCACGAGTGGCCGGCCAAGTCCCACCTCGCGATGCCGAGCGCGTCACGCAGCGCGATGATGTCGAGTACATCGTGCTCGATGCGCGCAGCTCGGGCACCGGGCGGGGACGGCGTGAGGCCGCGGCCGCGCTGGTCATACAGGAAGACCTGGCGTCCGTCGGCCAAGGGCGCGAGGGCGGGCCACAGCAGGCTGTGCCCATAGATCATCCCGCCGTTGATGACGAGCACCGGAGTCGCTCCGGGGACTGCGGCAGTCCTCCAGACGGCGAAATCGAGTCCGCGCGCCTGGACGGTGTGGCGTTCGAGCGCGGGCGCGCGCGGGCGTCCGCGCCGCCAGGCGAGGAAACGGTCCTTGGCGCTTGCGACGGTCATCCGAACGAGCGGGGGTGGGCGTTCCACATTCGGCTGGACGATAATCGTCCGTCGGACGGCCGGAGCTTGACATAGGGGGAGGGGGTATACATCATCCGGTTGCTCAGCACCCGATCCAGGCTGATTCCCCCATGTCCACCGCCACCCAGACCACCCGCATCCCCATCACGGGGATGACCTGCGCCGCCTGCCAGGCGCGCGTGCAGCGCACGCTCCAGAAGCAACCGGGCGTGCAGGATGCGACCGTGAACCTGATGATGGGCAGCGCGACGGTGACATTCGATCCGGCCTCGGTCTCGCCCGACGCGCTCGTGACGGCGATCCGCGAGACGGGCTACGGCGCGGAGATCCCCGCCGAGGAGCGTAGCGCGTTCGAGGAGCAGGAGGCTCGCGACCGCGCGACCGCCGACGAGTTCTCGGGACTCCGGCTCAGGGCGATCGCGAGCGGCGCGATCGGCGCCGCGGCGATGATTGCGATGCCATGGATGCACCACTACGCATGGGCGCCCTGGCTGCTGCTCGTGGTGACGACCGGTGTGATGCTCACCGCGGGGCGGCATTTCTACGCCCGTGCCTGGTCCGCGCTGCGGCACGGCGCATCGGACATGAATACGCTCATCTCCGTCGGCACGGGTGCGGCCTGGCTCTACTCCCTTATCGCCACCGCCACGCCGGGCTTCTTCACGTCGCGCGGCGTGCCGGCCGACGTCTACTACGAGGCAGTGATCCTCATCATCGCGTTCATCCTCACGGGGAACGCGTTCGAGGCGCGTGCGAAGCGCAACACGGCGGTCGCGCTGCGAGCCTTGGTGCAGCTCCAACCGCGCACCGCGCGCGTCCTTCGCGGCGAAGTCGAACACGACGTCGCGATCGAGCACGTCGTCGCCGGTGACGTCGTGCTCGTGCGACCCGGCGAACGGATTCCCGTCGACGGCACCGTGCTCGGCGGTGAGAGCGCGGTCGACGAGAGCATGCTCACCGGCGAGTCGATGCCGGTCGCGAAGCACTCCGGTGACCGCGTGATCGGCGGGACGATGAACGGCACCGGCGCGTTCCACCTCTCGGCGACGACGCTCGGCGCCGACTCGATGCTCGCGCGCATCGTGCGCCTGATGCGCGATGCGCAGGGAACGCGCGCGCCCATCCAGCACCTTGCCGATCGCATCTCCTCCGTCTTCGTCCCGACGGTGATGGTGCTCGCTGCGCTCACCTTCCTCGCCTGGTTGCTGCTCGCCGAGTCGGCGCCGGCGGTGCGTGGGTTCGCGGCCGCGGTGTCGGTGCTGATCATCGCCTGCCCCTGCGCGATGGGCCTCGCCGTCCCGACGGCGGTGATGGTGGCGACGGGACGCGGCGCCGAGCTCGGCGTGCTCATCAAGGGTGGCGAGGCGCTGCAGCGCGCCGGCGAGCTCACGACGGTCGTGCTCGACAAGACGGGCACGGTGACCGAGGGGAAGCCGTCTGTGACCGACGTGGTCGTCGCGCCGGGCTCGTCGGTCGACGCCGCACGGCTCGTGTCGCTGGTCGCGTCGCTCGAGCGGAGCTCTGAGCATCCGCTCGCCGAGGCGATCGTCGCGCGCGCGCGCGCCGACGGCACGCGACTGCGCCTCGTGGAGTCCTTCGCCTCCGTGATCGGCCGCGGCGCGACCGGCGTCGTGGACGGTGTGGCGCTCGCGGCGGGCAACGCGGCGCTCATGGCCGATTACGCGATTGACATCGCGTCGCTTGCGGCGGACGCCGAACGGCTCACGAACGCGGGCCGCACCGCGATCTACGTGGCAACCGACGGCGCACTCGCCGGTCTCATCGCCGTCGCCGATCCGATCAAGGGGACGTCGCGCGAGGCGATCGCGCAGCTCCACGCGATGGGCCTCGAGGTCGTCATGCTCACCGGCGACCACGAACGCACGGCGCTCGCGATCGCACGCGAAGCGGGCATCGACAGGGTCGTCGCAGGCGTGCTTCCCGACGGAAAGGTCGCCGAGATCCGTGGGCTGCAGGCCGCGGGGAGGGTCGTCGCGATGGTCGGAGACGGCATCAACGACGCACCGGCGCTCGCGCAGGCGGACGTCGGCATGGCGATCGGCACGGGGACCGACATCGCGGTGGAGGCGGGCGACATCGTGCTCATGCGCGGCGACCTGCGGACCGCCGCGCAGGCGATCCTCCTCTCGCGCCGCACCATGAGGACGATGAAGGAGAATCTCTTCTGGGCCTTCATCTATAACGTCGTCGGCATCCCCATCGCGGCGGGAATCCTCTACCCCGTCGCCGGATTGCTGCTGAGTCCCGTCATCGCCAGTGCGGCGATGGCCTTCAGCTCGGTGAGCGTCGTAGGGAACTCATTGCGACTGCGCCGCGCCTCCCTCGTTTGAGCACTTCATGGAACTCGGCATCTACACGTTCGTCGAAGCGACTCCGGACGCGAAGACCGGCCACCTGATCTCCCCCGAGGAGCGGCTCGCGCACCTCATGGAGGAGGTGACGCTCGCCGATCAGGTCGGCCTCGACGTCTTCGGCGTGGGTGAGCACCATCGCCCGGATTACGTCGTGTCGACCCCAGCCGTGGTGCTCGCGGCAGCAGCGATGCGCACCAAGCGCATACGCCTCACGAGCGCGGTCACCGTACTGAGCTCCGACGACCCGGTGCGCGTCTTCCAGGAGTACGCGACCGTGGACCTGCTGAGCCATGGCCGCGCCGAGATCATGGCGGGGCGCGGGTCGTTCATCGAGTCGTTCCCGCTCTTCGGCTACGACCTCCGCGACTACGACTCGCTGTTCTCGGAGAAGCTCGAACTGCTGCTGCGCATTCGCGACGACGATCGCGTGACGTGGAAGGGACAGCACCGCGCGCCGCTGCAGGACCAGCCGGTCTACCCGCGTCCTGCGCAAGCGCCGATCCCGGTGTGGGTCGCGGTGGGCGGCACGCCGCAGTCGGTCGTGCGCGCCGCGACGCTCGGACTG
>Ga0137353_1000006_pt1 | contig 59674 bp, 53 predicted proteins | sample EasRivERMLT760_2_FD_104759 | JGI IMG/M metagenome (GOLD analysis project Ga0137353, IMG submission 104759) | Soil microbial communities from meander-bound floodplain in the East River, Colorado, USA - East River MetaG ERMLT760_2 | ecosystem: Environmental > Terrestrial > Soil > Floodplain ...
CTACCTGCCCGAGGTCGTGATCGCCGCGGGGCGCGAGGTGCCGCCGCTCCCCGACGGCGTGCCGGTCGTCATGCTCGGCGACGTAGACCCGACGATCGCGGGGCCGGGACGCGTGCGCGTGCTCGACCCCGGCGTCGAGGCCGCGGAGGTGCTGCGCATCGCCGAGTCGCTCGCGGCGCAGACGGGCCTCGCGGGCGCGACGGTGCTCGTGGTCGACGACGATCCGGGCATGCTCGGCCTCCTCGGCGAGGTCGGCGAGAACGAGGGGATGTTCGTGCGCACGATGACGAGCGCCGAGTCGATCCTCACCGTGCTCGCGGAGGATCCGCCGGCCATCCTGCTCCTCGACGCGGCGCTGCCGGGCCTCGATGGGGTGGCCGCGACACGGCGCGTGCGTGCCGACCGCCGGTTCGCCGACCTCCCGATCATGATCGTCTCGGCGTCGGTCGAGGCGTCGTTGCGCGAGGCGGCCTTCGCCGCCGGCGCCGACGACTTCCAGTCGAAGCCGATCGTGCCGATGGAGCTCTCGCGCCGCATCGGGCGGCTGCTCGAGTTGCGGCGCCAGCGGCAGCTCGCGCGCGGCATCCATCCCGCGACGTCGCTGTGGCTCCCGGAGCGCACGGTGCGTGCGCTCGACGAGGCGCTCAATGCGGCGGCGCAGGAAGGACGGCCGATGGCGATCGCGCTGCTGCGGCCGCGCGAGCAGCCCGCCGGACTTCGCGGCGCCGCGCTCTGGCATCGTGAGTGCACGATGCTCGCGGCCGCTCTCGGCGTGGATGGCGCGCGCTGCGGCTTCATCGACGAGACCGGCCTCGCCGCGATCCTCCCGATGGACGCCGCCGCCGCGATCGCGCGACTCGAGCCGTTCGCGGAGGCGGTGGAAGGGGAGCCGATCGAATGGTGCGCGGGGATCGTCGAGCAGGTCGCCGACGCGGAACGCGGCGCGCGCACGGTGGTGCATCTCGCCGAGGAGGCGTGGCAGGCGGCGCGTGACTCGGGCGACCGGATGCACCGCTGGGACACGGCCGATTCGGGCATCGCGCCCGACGTCGTGGTGGTCGAGGACGATCCCGCACTCGCCGACCTGCTCGGCTACGCACTCGCGAGCCGCGGCCTCACGCACCAGGTCTACCAGAAGGGGCCCGACGCACTCGCCGGCCTCCTCGCGCTCAAGGTGCGCGGCCGTCGTCCGGTGGTGCTGATGGACATCGACCTGCCCGGGCTCGACGGCTTCTCCCTCTTCGAACGCCTGCGGCTCGAGCGGCCGCGAGACTTCCGCGTCGTCTTCATCTCGGTGCATGCGTCCGAGGGCGACCAGCTGCGCGCCCTGCGCGCCGGGGCGCTCGACTACATCGTGAAGCCGGTGAGCCTGCGCGTACTGATGGCGAAGATCGCCGTCTGGCGCGCCCAGGACGAGCAGACCTGATGGCGGTCCTGATCGCGGGCTCGGTCGCGATCATCCAGGTGATGTTCCTGGTGCTCCTGCTGGCGTTCCTCATCGTGCGCCGCCTCTACGATCGCCGACAGCGCGCGGCCTTCGAGGCGACCAAGGGTCAGCTGGCCGTCCCGCTGCGCAACTGGCTCGTCGCGGGCGGACATCCCGAGCCGGTGGTCGCCGTGCTGCGCGAGATGCCGCGCGGGACATCGGTGGGATACCTCGCGCTGCTCGCACGCCAGACGATCCCGGATGCCAACCGCGACGAACTCGCGGTGGCGCTGCGCGGCGAGGTCTGGCTGCGGCATGCGCTGGACCAGGCGTACTCGCGCTGGTGGTGGCGCCGCCTCGAGGCCGCGCGCGCTCTCTCGATCATCGCGGAGCCGCGCGATCGCCACCTGGTGCTCGCGCTCTTCTTCGACGAGCACCCGGCGGTGCAGGTCGCGGCGGCCGGCGCGCTGCCGCGCGTCGCCGACGCCGAGGTGATGGGGAAGGTGCTCGACCGTCTCGACGGACTTCCGAAGGTCGTGCGGCACTACGTGACGTCGGTGCTGCGCCGGTCGCAGGGACTTGTGGGGCCGCTGCTCGCCGAGCGGATCGAGAAGGGCGCCGACTTCGCCGCACTCGCCGCGTGGATCGAACTCGCCGAGGCGATCGCCGAGACGCGATCGGTGGCGGCCGCGCTCACGCGCGCCGACCACCCGGCGACGGCGGTGCGCCGCACGATCGCGCGCGCGCTGCGACGCATGCCGGGCCCCGCGACGGAAGCGGCGCTCGTGAAGCTCCTCGCCGACCGAGACGCGACGGTCCGCTCCGCGGCGGCGCGCACGCTCGGCGAACTCGGGAGCCGCGGCGCCGTGCCGTCGCTCGTGCCGATGCTGAGCGACGGCGTGTGGCTCGTGCGCGTGCGGGCGGCGGTGTCACTGGCGCAGCTCGGGGAGCGCGGGCGCGCGGCGCTCCGCGCCGCGCGCGCCGGCGAGGACCGCTTCGCGCGCGACATGGCCACGATGGTCACCGGACTCACGGAGGGGGCGATCCTCGAGATGGGCGACGCCTGATGTCCACCTGGCTCGGCGACACCATCCGTACGGTCATCTGGTCCGCCGACCATGTCGCGCTCGTCTACCTCGCCGTGCTGAACACCGCGTACGCGGTGCTGCTGCTCCTCGCGATCCCCGAGCTCTGGAAGCACTGGCGCCTCGCCGCCGACGAGCACCTGCAGCGCCTGCTCGCCACCGAGGCGCTGCCGCCGCTGAGCCTCCTCGTGCCCGCGCACAACGAGGAGGTCACCATCGGGTCGAGCCTCCTCTCGTTCCTCACCCTCGAGTATCCGCACCTCGAGGTGGTGGTGGTGAACGACGGGTCGACCGACCGCACGATGGCGGTGCTCACGAAGGAGTTCGACCTCTACGAGATGCCGCCGGCGTTCGCGATCGCCGTGCCGACGAAGCCGGTGCGCGCGTACTACCGCTCGCGGCTGCACTCGCGGCTGCTCGTGATCGACAAGGAGAACGGCGGCAAGGCCGATGCGCTCAACGCGGCGATGAACGCGGCGCGCCATCCCTTCGTCGTCGCGGTGGACGCCGACACGATCATCGAGCCCGACGCGCTGTTGCGGCTCGCGCGGCCGTTCCTGCTCAATCCCAACGTCGCGGCGGTGGGCGGCACGATCCGTGTCGCGAACAGCTGCACGGTGGAGTTCGGCCGCGTGACCGACGCGCGCGTCGATCCGCGCTGGCTCCCCGGCTGCCAGGTCGTCGAGTACCTGCGCGCCTTCCTCTTCGGACGGATGGGACTCAACGCGCTCGGGGCGAACCTCATCATCTCGGGCGCGTTCGGGCTCTTCCGCAAGGAGTACCTGCGCGCGATCGGCGGCTACCGCACCGGCAACGTCACGGAGGACATGGACCTCGTCGTGCGGCTGCACCGCTGGCTGCGCGAGAAGAAGATCGACGCGCAGCTCCCCTTCGTGCCCGACCCCGTGGCATGGACGGAGGTGCCCTCGACGGTGCGCGTCCTCGCGCGACAGCGCGAGCGGTGGCACCGCGGGCTCCTCGCGACGCTCTGGGAGCACAAGGTGATGCTCTTCAACCCGAAGTACGGGCGCATCGGGATGATCGCGATGCCGTTCTACGTCTTCGGCGAGCTGCTCGCGCCGGCGGTCGAGGCGTTCGGCCTCCTCTCGCTGATCCTCGGCGTCGCGATCGGCGCGGTGAACGCGCAGTTCGCGCTGCTCTTCCTCGCCGTCGCGATCGGCTATGGGATGCTGCTCTCGTTCTGGGCGATCGTGCTCGAGGAGCTGAGCTTCCGCCGCTACAAGCGGCGCGGCGACTTCCTGCGCCTCCTCGCCTTCGCAGTGATCGAAGGGATAGGCTACCGGCAGCTCACGGTGCTCTTCCGGCTCATCGGCTACTTCCGCTACTACCGCGGCGTGGAGACCTGGGGCCGCATGACGCGCGAAGGGATCGGCCGGCAAGCCGGGGCCGCGTAGGCCGCGTTCAGCGCGCCGCCGCGATCTCCTTGCGCAGTCGCTCGAACAGCACCGCCTCCGAGTCGCGCGTCTTCACGTAGGCATCGGCCGCGCGGATCCCCGCCGCGCGCAGGTCCTCGGGCGAATACTCCCGCGCCGAGAAGAGGAGCACCGGCATCCTGCGCAGGGTGGGGTGCTGACGCAGCTGCTTCGAGAAGGTGAAGCCATCCATGCCCGGCAGCGCGAGGTCGAGCACGATCGCCGAGACGCTCTCGCGCTCGAGGGTCACGAACGCTTCCTCGCCGCTCGAGACGGCGATGGGGCGTGCGATCGGCTCGACGAGCGCGATGAGCACGTCGCGCATCGAGGCGTCGTCCTCGACGATGAGCACCGAGCGTCGCGGGTCCCCGTCACCCGGCGTCCCGTCCGCGCGCACCGCGAGGGCGGGGAGCCGCACCCAGAAGACCGTGCCGCCGCCTTCCGCCGCCGCGAAGCCGATCCGCCCGCCGTGCCGCTCGATGAGTCCGCGCGCGATGTTGAGACCGAGCCCCGTGCCGCCGCTGCGGCGCTGACCCGCATCGCCCGCCTGCTGGAAGCGGCCGAAGATACGCTCGGCGAACTCGGGCGGGATACCCGGGCCGTGGTCGCGCACGCGCACCATCACGCCGTCGTCCGCCGGCTCGACCGAGACGTCCACGCTGCCGCCCTGCGGCGAGAACTTCACCGCATTCGAGAGGAGGTTGGTGAACACCTGGATCAGGCGGTCCGGGTCGCCGACGATGTCGGCATCCAGCGGCCCGCTCGTGATGGTGATCGTCGTCGCGTGCTCGCGCGCGAAGGCGTCGAGCCCCGTGATGGTCGCCTCGATGAGCGGCCGCAACCGCAACGGTTCCCTCCGCAGCGCCACCCCGCCCGCGTCCATCTTCTCGACGTCGAGGATGTCGTTGATGAGCCGGATGAGCCGCTCGGTGTTCGTCATCGCGATCTGCAGCAGGTCCTTCGTCTTGGCGGGCAGCTCCCCCGACTTCCCGCCCAGGATGAGTCCGAGCGCGCCGCGCATGGAGGTGAGCGGCGTGCGCAACTCATGGCTGACCGTCGAGACGAAGTCGCCCTTGAGCCGCTCGAGCTCCTTGAGCCGTTCCACGTCGTCCTGCAGTTGCAGCTCCCGCCGTTCGGTCGAGGCGGCGAGTTGCTCGAAGGTGCGGGCGAGGAGCGCCATCTCTCGATTGGGCGCGGTCGCGTGGTCGGGGAGCCGCGCATTGCCGTAGGCGCCGGCCTCGATCGCGCGCGCTGCCGTCGTCACCTGTCCGAACGCCAGCGCGACGAGCCGCATCAACAGGTTGAGGAGCAGCAGGAGGACCACGAGGCCCCCCGTCGACGTCAGGAACGTCGTGAGATCGTCGCGCGTCGCGGCCTCGTCGACGAGGATCGTCGTCGCCTGGGCGTCGTCCTGCAGGTCGCGCATCATGCGCGTGTGCGCCGCAAGCGCGGAGTCCATGAAGACCGCGCTCCGAAGGAACCTGAGCGCGCCCGGCCCCCGGCCGTCGAACGCGGCGAGGCCGCGCTCCCGGCGCATCGCGAGGTTCGGGGCGACCGCCGAGTCGCGCCAGGCCGCGAGGCGCTCGCGCATCTCGGCGAGGTCCATCTCCACCGTGACCGACCGCGCCTCCTCGAGCAGCCGCGCTGCGTTCGACTCGAAGTCGATGCTGTCCGCGGAGTAGCGCGCCTTGTACGACTCGTCTCCCGTGAGCAGGTAGCCGCGATGGTCGCGCGACAGCTCGCTCAGCGCGTGACCGATCTCGCTCGCCGCGAGTTCGGCGCGCTGGAGCCGGAAGAGCTCCTCGTTGCGCGCGAAGGCCTCGGCCTGCTGGCGTTCTGCCGCACTCCTCGACGCGAGGAACCAGAGCAGGCCGACGATCATGCCGATCGCCAGCAGCTGTCCGGTGAAGGGCATGGACCGCCAGAGTGCCAGCGGGGTCCGGGGGCGCGTCGTGCGGGTGGTCGAGGGCATGTTCACCCGACGAATTCCCGCGTCTGGACGGCACAGCACAAGAGGGGCGGCGTCGTGGTAAATTGCGGGACCCGCTCCTCCGACCGCATCCCGCCCATGACTTCGACGCCGCTCCACGCCCTGCACGCCGCCGGCCAGTCCATCTGGCTCGACTACATCGACCGCACGATGCTCGGCAACGGCGAGCTCACGCGCCGCATCCGCGACGACGCGCTCACCGGCATGACCTCCAACCCGACGATCTTCGAGAAGGCGCTCGCGACGGGCACCGCCTACGACGCGCAGCTCTCCGCGGCCTCCGGGAGCAAGGGCGCGTGGGAGCTCTTCGAGCTCGTCGAGACCGACGACGTGCGCGTAGCCTGCGACGCCTTCGCGGGCGTGTACCAGGCGTCGGGTTGCAAGGATGGCTTCGTCTCGATCGAGGTCTCGCCGGGCTCGGCGCACGACGCGAACGCGACGATCGAGGAGGCGCACCGCCTCTGGAAGGCGGTCGATCGCCCGAACGTGATGATCAAGGTCCCCGGCACGCCCGAGGGTTGCGTGGCGCTCCGCCGCCTCATCGCCGACGGCGTCAACGTGAACGTGACGCTCCTCTTCGCGGTGGACGCGCACGCGCGCGTGATCGAGGCCTACCTCGGCGGCCTCGAGGACCGCGCCGCCAAGGGCGGAGACGTCTCGCACGTCGCGTCGGTCGCGTCGTTCTTCGTGAGCCGCGTGGACAATGCCGTCGACGCGACGCTCGAGAAGCTCGCACAGTCGGGCACGATCACCGCCGAGCGCCTCGCGGCGCTGCGCGGCCGCGCCGCCGTCGCCAATGCGCGCCGTGCGTACCGGCTCTTCCAGGAACGATTCAGCGGAAAGCGCTGGGAGGCGCTCGCCGCGAAGGGCGCGCAGCTGCAGCGTCCGCTCTGGGCGAGCACGAGCACCAAGAACCCGGCCTACCGCGACGTGCTCTACGTCGAGGAGCTCGTCGGTCCCGACACCGTGAACACGATGCCGCCCGCGACGCTCGAGGCCTTCCGCGACCACGGCATCACCAAGCGCACCGTCGACACCGGGCTGGCCGAGGCGGAGAGCCTGTTCAAGGAACTCGCGACGCTCGGCATCTCGCTCGACGCGGTGACCGACAAGTTGCTGAGCGAGGGGCTCGCCTCCTTCCAGAAGTCGTTCGACACGCTGGTCGCCGGCATCGAGCAGAAGACCGCGGCGCTCGCGAAGTAGGCTCCTCCTCCCCAGCGCCAAGGAAGACCGTGCGTCCCGACATCACGAAGATCGTCTGCACGATGGGGCCGGCGTCGGCCAACCCCGACATGATCCGCAAGCTCATGCTCGCGGGGATGAACGTCGCCCGGCTCAACTTCTCCCACGGGACGCATGAGGCGCACGCGCGCACCGTGGCGACGATCCGCGGCATCGCCGAGGAACTGCACCGGCCGGTCGCGATCCTCGGCGACCTGCAGGGCCCGCGCATCCGCATCGGCACGCTCACCGAGGCGCGGCAGATCACCGAGGGTGATGCACTCGTCCTCGCCCCCGAGGACGTCGCGCGAGCGGGGGAGATCCCCGTCACCTACGCCGACATCGCCAAGGACGTGCGACAGGGCGGGACGATCCTCGTGGACGACGGGCTCCTCGCGCTCCAGGTGACGGGCATCGATGGCCCGCGCGTCGCGGTGAAGGTGCGCTACGGCGGGCTGCTCAAGTCGAACAAGGGCATGAACCTGCCCGGGATCGACGTCTCGGCCCCCTCGCTCACCGAGAAGGACCGCGCCGACATCCCGTTCGCGATCGAGCAGGACCTCGACTACCTCGCACTCTCCTTCGTCCGGCGCCCCGAGGACATCACCGAGCTTCGCGCGCTCCTCCCGAAGGGGATGCTCATCGTCGCGAAGATCGAGAAGGACTCGGCACTCGACCGCATCGAGGACATCCTCAAGGTCACCGACGCGGTGATGGTCGCGCGCGGCGACCTCGGCGTGGAACTGCCGTTCGAGGAGGTGCCGCTGCAGCAGAAGCGGATCATCGGGCTCGCGGCGCGCTACGGCCGGCCGGTGATCACCGCGACGCAGATGCTCGAGTCGATGATCCAGAATCCGCGCCCCACGCGTGCCGAGGCGAGCGATGTCGCCAATGCGATCCTCGATGGCACCGATGCGGTGATGCTCTCGGCGGAGACCGCCGCCGGGCTCCATCCCGAGCTGGCGGTGCAGGCGATGCGCCGCATCGCGAGCGCGGCCGAGGAGGCGCCGGTGCTGCGCGGGCAGGGGATCGATCGCGTGACGCCCGGCTCGGCCTCGGTGGAGGAGACGATCGCCTCGGCGACGGTGACCGCGGTGCGGCTGCTCGGCGCGCAGACGATCGTCGTGATCAGCAAGAGCGGCGCGTCGGCGCGCGTCGTCGCGGCGCGGCGGCCGGGCGTGCGCATCGTCTGCCTCACCGACAACAAGCGCACCTATCGCCAGCTCGCGATGGTCTGGGGCGTGGTGCCGCTTCTCGTGCCGCACTGCGACACGTACGAACAGATGGCGGCGATCGCGCGCGAGCGGCTGCGCGAGCATGGCTACGCCAAGCCCGGTGACAGGATCGTCGTCACCGCCGGCGTGCCGTTCGACATGCCGGGCACGACCAACCAGCTCAAGGTGGAGACGGTGTGAGGCTCACCTTCCTCGGCACGGGTACGAGCTTCGGCGTGCCGCAGGTGGGGTGTGCGTGCGCGGTCTGCCGCTCGGACGATCCGCGCGACAAGCGGACGCGCGTGGGCGCGTACGTGGAGTCGGGGGGAACGCGACTGCTCATCGACACGCCGCCGGAGCTGCGCCTGCAGCTCATCGCGGCCGGCATCACGAAGGTCGACGCGGTGCTCTACACGCACGAGCACGCCGACCACACGCATGGCATCGACGACGTGCGCCCGCTCTCGTTCGGCGGCGCGCTCCCGATGTACGGCCCTGCCGAGACGCTCGCGGTGCTCGAGGACCGCTTCCCATACATCTTCGATCAGTCGACGAAGCCGCTGCCGGGCACGAGCCGGCCCGAGGGCACCGCAACGCCGCTCACTGCGGGCAAGACGATCCGCATCGGGACGCTCGACGTGACGCCGTTCGAGGTGCCGCACGGGCGCACGCGGGTCTTCGGATATCGCATAGGGCCGCTCGCCTACGTGACCGACGCGAAGGAACTGCCGCCGAGCGCCGTCGAGATCCTGCGCGGTGCGAAGGTATTGGTGCTCAACGCGCTCTTCCGCCGCACGCACCCGACGCACCTCTCGGTGTTTGAAGCGGTGCACGCGGCGCGCCTTGTGGGCGCCGAGCGCACGTGGCTCACGCACCTCACGCACGAGACGGCGCACGCCGAGCTCGAGGCCGAACTCCCCCCCGACATCCGGCCCGCGTACGACGGGCTCACCGTGGAGATCCCCGTCGCATGACGATCCAGCTCGACGTCTCCGGCATGCTCGCCCGCGCCGTCCCGCACGGCGCGACGCCGGACCGCATCGCGTCGCTCGCGCCGCGACTGAGCGCGGCCCATGCCGGCCTCCTCGCCGACGCGGCGAAGGGCATCCTCGGTTTCCGCGAGCTCGAGGCGCAGGCGGCCGAGCGCAAGCGCGTCGTCGAATGGGCGAACGCGAATCGCGCGCAGCTCGACGATGTCGTGGTGCTTGGCATCGGCGGCTCGGCGCTCGGCGCGGTGGCGCTGCGCACGGCGCTGCTGCCGCGCGACTGGAACGCGCGCACCAAGGAGCAACGCGGCGGACGCGCGCGGTTGCACGTGCTCGACAACGTCGATCCGCGCTCGGTCCGCGGCCTGCTGGAGATCGTCGACCTCAAGCGCACACGCTTCCTCGTCATCTCCAAGTCGGGCAGCACCGCGGAGACGATGTCGCAGTATCTGCTCGTGTGCGAGCGGCTCAAGGCCGCCGGCATCCCGGCGAAGGACGCCATCGCCTTCGTGACCGACCCGGTGAAAGGCGTCCTCCGCCCGATCGCCACGAAGGAGGACATCCCGACATTCGAGGTGCCGGCGAACGTCGGCGGGCGATTCTCGGTGCTCTCGCCGGTGGGGACGCTGCCCGCTGCGCTGCTGGGCATGGATGTCGATGCGCTCGTCGCAGGCGCCGTCGCGATGCGCGACCGCTGCGCGACCGACCGATTCCGTGAGAATCCTGCACTCGCGTTCGCTGCGCTGCAGTGGAGGGCGCACACCGAGGCGGGGCAGGGGATGCACGTGATGATGCCGTACTCCGATGCCTATCGCGATGTCGCGCCGTGGTTCGTGCAGCTCTGGGCCGAGTCGCTCGGCAAGAAGACGGGCGCGGGGCAGAACGTCGGCCCCACACCGATCGTCGCCGTCGGCGCGACCGACCAGCACGCGCAGGTGCAGCTCTTCATGGAAGGACCGGCCGACAAGACCGTGACCTTCATCGACGTGGACGAACCCGAGGGCGGTGAACTCACCATCCCGAAGGACGGTCCGGCCGAGCTCGCCTACCTCGGCGGTCACGGTTTCGCCGAGCTGCTCCGCACCGAATGCCGCGCGACGGCCGGAGCGCTCGCGACGATGGGCCGTCCGACGATGACGCTCAAGGTCAGCCGCGTCGACGCCTGGCACCTCGGCGGCCTCTTCATGTTCTTCGAGCTCGCGACGATCTACGCCGGCCAGCTCTACGGCGTGGACCCGCTCGACCAGCCCGGTGTCGAGCTCGGGAAGCAGCTCACCTACTACCAGTTCGGGCATCCCGAGTGGCAGAGGATGAAGGCGACCTGGGATGCACTGCCGCACGCCGATCCCGACTGGGTGCTGTAAGGCATCTTCGCGTTGCCCGGACCCGCGGCCGGGCCCAAATTGACCGCATCGAACTGCTGCGCGCCGCGGTCGCGGCGCGCTCCTCCCACCTGACCTTCCGATGTCCTCCTGCCCCGCCTCAGTCCGAAGCGCGCTCGGCGCCGCGATCACGATCGACGACGGCCAGGTCGCCGTGAAGGACATCACGGCGCTCGCGTCCCCGCTCATGGACGGGCTCGTGCGCCTCGCGGTGTTCGGCGACGAGGCCGAGAAGGAGTGGGCGCGCTGGGTGATCTGGGAGGCGGCGCGCGCCGTCGGCACCTTCTCCGCGTCCATCCACGACTTCTACATGGCGCGCGGCCGCGGTGAGGTGAAGGGCGTCACCGTGCCGGCGATGAACATCCGCGGTGCGACGTACGACACGGTGCGCTCGGTGTGGCGCACGGCGCAGAAGCTCGACGGCGGGGCGATCATCCTCGAGATCGCGCGCTCCGAGATCGTCTACACCGAGCAGCGGCCGGCCGAGTACATCGCGGTGATCCTCGCCGCAGCGCTGCGCGAGGGATACCGCGGGCCGGTGTTCGTGCAGGGCGACCACTTCCAGGTGAACGCGAAGAAGTACAAGGTCGACCCCGCGACCGAGGTCGCGGCGGTGAAGGCCCTCGCGACCGAGGGCGTCGCGGCCGGCTTCTACAACATCGACCTCGACACCTCGACGCTCGTCGACCTCGCACACCCGACGCTCGACGCGCAGCAGCGGCTCAACTTCGAGGTGGGGGTGGAGCTCACGCGCCACGTGCGCGCCCTCCAGCCCAAGGGCGTGACCATCTCGCTCGGCGGCGAGATCGGCGAGGTCGGCACCGAGAACAGCACGGTCGCCGAGCTCCAGGCGTTCATGGACGGCTACAACCGCACGCTCCAGGCGCAGGCGCCGGGGACGGTGGGCCTCTCGAAGATCTCGGTGCAATCGGGAACGTCCCACGGTGGCACGGTGCTCGCCGATGGGTCGATCAAGGACGTCGCGCTCGACTTCAAGACGCTGGAAGACCTGTCGCGCGCCGGCCGCGAGAAGTACGGGCTCTCCGGAGCGGTGCAGCATGGCGCATCGACGCTCACCGATGACGCGTTCCACAACTTCCCGAAGACCGAGACGGCGGAGATCCACCTCGCCACGGGCTTCCAGAACATGATGTACGACCTGATGCCGTCCTCTTTGAGGGACGAGATCTACGCCTGGCTCAAGGTCAATGCGGCCGACGAGCGCAAGGCGGGCGACACCGACGAGCAGTTCTTCTATAAGACCCGCAAGAAGGCATTCGGCCCCTTCAAGCGGCAGCTGTGGGACCTCCCGGCCGACGTGAAAGCCCGGATCGCCTCGGCCTATGACGCGAAGTTCGGTTTCCTGTTCGAACAACTCGGCGTCAATGGAACAGCCGGGGCTATCAGGCGGTATGTGACTGGTCCGGCCGTCCAACGTCCGGCGCCCGGCACGGGTGGACCCGCCGTAGAGGCGGCTCCCGACGATGCCGAGGCGGGCGAGTAGGACGGTGCGGCTCCAGCCTCACCCGTGCCCCCACGCGCGCGCTGCGCACTCATAAGGAGTCCGACCATGAAGAAGCTGATCCTCGCAGGAGCCCTGGCGTTCGTCGCCGTGGGTTGTGTCTCGAAGTCCGAGTACGACAAGCAGATGGCGCAGGTCGCGTCCATCTCGAGCGAGAAGGACTCGCTCCTCAAGGAGGTCGTCGCCACGTCGCAGTTCATCGCCGAGGTGAACGGCGAGCTCGACAAGGTGAAGAACAACCGGCCGGTCGCGAACACCGCGGGCGAGATGGAGGCGATGTCGCCGACCGCCGCGCGCAGCGCCCTCGTCGAGCGCGTGAAGAGCCTCACCGAGCGCCTGCGGGAGTCCGAGGAGCGCCTCGCCCAGAGCCGGCGCCGCGTGACCCAGCTCACCTCGAGCAGCACGACGATGCAGAAGCAGATCGCCTCGTTCGACTCGACCATCGCGTCGTTCCAGGTCATCATCGACAACCAGAAGGCCGAGATCGTCCACCTGCTCGAGCAGGTGCAGACGCTCACGACCGAGAACGGCACGCTGCGTGAGGCGAACAACCAGCTCGAGGTGCAGCGCGTCGCACTCACCGAGTCGAACACGTCGCTGACCGCCGAGACGAACACGGTCTACTGGGTCGCCGGCAAGAAGGACGACCTGCTCCAGCGCGGGATCATCGAACAGCGCGGCGGCATGCTCGGCATCGGCAAGACGCAGGTGCTCGCGCGCACGCTGCAGACGGGCGAGTTCACCTCGATCGATCGCATGACGGTGCTCGAGATCGCCCTGCCGAACCCGTCGAAGTCGTATCGCATCATCACGTCGAACGACATGACGGGCTTGGAAGTCCCGCCGACCGATGGCAAGTTCAAGGGCACCATCCGGATCAAGGAGCCCCAGGTCTTCTGGCGCTCGTCGAAGTTCCTGGTCCTGATGGAGCTCTAACCGGGGGAAGGCATGGCGGAGCAGAGCGGCAGCGAGCCCACCGTCGTCGTCGAACGGCGGTCGGGCGGCGGGATCGGACTCTTCCTGCTCGGCGTCGCGGTGGGCGCCGGGATCGCACTGCTCTACGCTCCGCAGTCGGGCGACGAGACGCGGCAGGACCTGCGTCGCGGCGCCCGGCGGCTCCGCCGGAAGGCTCGCGACCTGGCGGAGGATGCGAAGGACAAGGCACATGAAGTCGTGCAGACCTCGCGGACCGCGGTGCGTGACGCGGCCCACGAGGCGCGCGAGGCCCTCGAACGGCGGCTCGCACGACACGGGCGCGCCGGCGAGGCCGAGGACGGCTCGGGCGACGGCGTCTGATCGCGTTCTGGCGGTTCCTGCGTGATGTCGTCCGGCGCGCCGACGCGGACGACGCGCTCTTCCTCGCCGGTGGCGTCGCCTTCAACGTCCTGCTGGCCGGGATCCCGTTCTTCCTGCTCCTCGCCGCGGGACTCGGATTCATCCTCCAGCAGGACCCCGAGGCCGCGTCGAGGGTCGTCCAGGCGACCCTGCAGAACCTGCTGCCTGCGCAGCTGGTCGCGGGCGGGTCGATCCTCGACCCCGTGCTCACCGACGTCGTGCGCACGCGCGCGCTGGTCGGGCTCAGCAGCGCCTTCCTCTTCCTCTGGTTCGCGTCGCGCCTCTTCGCGACGCTGCGCGGCGTGCTCGCCTTCGTGTTCATGCACGGGCGCGACCGCACCTACCTGCACGGCAAGCTCGTCGACCTGCAACTGATCGTCGTCTCGGTGCTGCTCATGACCTTCTGGGTGAGCCTGAGCGCCTGGGTCGTCGTGACGAGCGGGCGGATCGGCCAGCGGCTCGAGGCGGCGGGTGCGCTCGAATCGGCGATGAGCAGCGTGACCGAGTTCCTGGTGCGCTTCCTCGCGCTGATCATCCTCATCGGCGTCTTCACGTCGCTCTATCGCTGGCTCCCGCGGCGCGTCACCGACTGGCGCGCCTCGGTCCTCGGCGCCGCCGTGTCGACGATGCTCTTCGAGCTCGCGCGCTGGTTCTTCGCCTGGATCTGGCTGCACTTCCCGCCGAACTCGCTCTATACCGGCACGCTCGGCGCGATCATCATCGTCATGTTCTGGACCTACTACGCGGCGCTCATCTTCGTCCTCGGCGCCGAGGTCGCGCACGTCGTCGAGATGCGCCTCGTCGAGGCGGGCCGCATCGAGCGGCGTTCGATGCTCACCGGCGAGTACGCCACCACCGCCCAGGCGCGCGCCGCCGCCCACGCCGCCCCCGCACGCAAGACCGACACGCCGTGACCGACTACATCGACATCCGCAGCGACACCGTCACCAAGCCGACGCCGGCGATGCGCCGCGCGATGGCCGAGGCCGAGGTGGGCGACGACGTCCTCGACGGCGATCCCACCGTGAAGCGGCTCGAGGCGCGTGTCGCCGAGATGCTGGGCAAGCCGCAGGCGCTCTTCTTCCCCACGGGGACGATGGCCAACCAGGCGGGCATCTGGCTCAATGGCGAGCCCGGCACCGAGATCTACTGCCACGACGATTCGCACATCGTGAACTGGGAGATCGCCGGCGTCGCCGCGCTCGCGGGGATGCAGGTGCGCATCGTGCGGGGCGGTGCGACGATGGACGCCGATGCGCTGCAGGCCTCGTTCCGTCCGTACTCGGTCCACGCGCCGCGCGCGTCGATGGTCTGCATCGAGAACACGCACAACGGCGCCGGCGGGATGGTCACGCCGCTCGAGAAGATGCGCGCGATCCAGGCGACGGCGACCGCGCAGGGTCTCGCCGTGCATCTCGATGGCGCGCGCCTCTGGAACGCGCACGTCGCGACCGGCACTCCGCTCAAGGACTTCGCGGGGTGCGCCGCGACGGTGATGGTCTCGCTCTCGAAGGGTCTCGGCGCGCCGGTGGGCGCCTGCCTCGCCGGCGATGCCATACCGATGAAGCGCGCCTGGGAGGTGCGCAAGCGATTCGGCGGCGGCATGCGCCAGTCGGGCATCCTCGCCGCGGCGGCGTTGCACGGGATCGAGCATCACCTGCCGCGCATGCACGAGGACCACGCGCGTGCGCGCACGCTCGCGAACGCGCTCGCCGACGTGCCCGGCGTGCGCGTGGTGCCACCCGACACGAACATCGTGATGTTCGACCTCACCGGCGGCCAGACATCGACGCAGGTGGTCGCGCGCGCGAAGGCGGCCGGGCTCCTCGTGACCGACTGGCATCCCACGCGCGTGCGCGTGGTGCTGCACCTCGACATCGACGATGCGGCGATGCAGCGCGCGATCGCGGTACTCGCCGTGGCGCTGCGACCGTGAGCGCGCTGGACGAGGGCCGCGCCGGCGACGCGTCGCTGCGGCTCCTCGCGGCGGGCGAGCGCGAACTCCAGCGCATCGTGCTCGACATGCACGACGGGCCGGTGCAGGACATCTTCGCCGCCGTCTCGCACCTGCAGGTGCTCCAGCGCGAGCTCACCGACCGTCCCGAGGAGGCGCGCCGCGCAGGGCAGGCGGTGCAACTCCTCGAGCGCGCGCTCGGCGAGGTGCGCACGCTCATCGGCGTGTTCCGGCCGCCCGGCTTCGAGCGGCGCGACCTCGGCGCCATCCTCGAGGGGCTCGCCGTGCAGCACGAGGCGATGACCGACCAGCCGGTGGAGCTCACGATGGCCGCCGACCTTGGCGACTGCGCGCTGCCGACGAAGATCGCGCTCTACCGCATCCTGCAGGAAGCGCTCGCGAACAGCTTCCGCCATGCGAAGGCGACGCGCTCCACCGTGCACGTCGGTCGCCGCGAAGGCGAGGTGCACCTCACGGTGACGGACAACGGGCGTGGCTTCGTCGCGCCGCCCGTGCTCGCGGCCGAGGAAGGCGTGGGCGTCGAGGGCGGGCACTTCGGGCTGCGCGGCATCCAGGACCGCGTCGCGATGCTCGGCGGGTCGTTCTCGCTCGAGAGCACGCCGGGGCAGGGCACCGTGCTGCGCGTCGCCGTGCCGGCCGTGCTGTGACCCTGCCGATCCGCATCCTCCTCGCCGACGACCACGCGATCGTGCTCGAAGGATTGCGCGCGCTGGTGGAGGGCGAGCCCGACCTCGAACTCGTCGCCGCGACGACCGACGGGATCGCGGTGCCGGGGCTCGTGCAGAAGCACTCGCCCGATGTCGTCGTGCTGGACTACGAGTTGGGCGGCATCCGTGCGACCGACATCATCGCGGAACTGCGCGGCCGCGGCGACCCGCCGCGCGTGCTCGTGCTCACCGCGTACCACGACGGCGAGACCATCCGCTCGGTGCTCGAGAGCGGCGCGGAGGGACTCGCGCTCAAGACGGCGTCCCCGCAGCAGACGATCGCCGCGATCCGGCAGGTGGTCGCCGGGCAGCTCGTCTTCCCCGCGGCGGCGCGTCGGTGGCTCGAGGCACGCGGCAAGGGTGGGGGCGCCGACGAACTCACGGCGCGCGAACGCGAGGTGTGGGGATTCATCGCCGAGGGGCGGACGAACGTGCAGATCGCCGCGCAGCTCTCGCTCTCGGAGAACACGGTGAAGTTCCACGTCCAGCACCTGTTCCAGAAGCTCGGCGTGAAGAACAGGACCGAGGCGGCGCTGCGGCACGGGAAGCCTGCGCGGCCGGGTCCGCCGCCGCGCTGACGGGTCCGCCGTCTCGCCGAGGATCCGCGCCGCGCTGATGCGCTGGGCAGGCGGCCCGCGGCGGGAAAAAAAGGAGCGCAAGCGGACGGACGCCCCCCGCGTCCGCCGCCGCGCCACTTGATGCCAGCCTCTTTGCCGGAGGTGACACCCAGTCGGGGAGAGTCTAGAGGGCCCTGGGGTGTGGCAGAACGCCAATCAGGATGGCTCGGGGCCACCCATCCGGGTGGGTTCTGGAGCGTTCCTGGGCTCGGCAAGGACCGGATCGGGGAGTGCCGTCGGGCCCCGGCGCCCGGTTACATTGAAGGCGTTCCAGGTCCCGGGGGGCTTCGGCCCGCCAACTCCGCCAGGGCCGAAAGGCAGCAACGGTACGTGGTGTCCGTCGTCGCTCCGTCAGGCCTGGAACACTCGCGCGGGTGAGCACCTCTGGTGCTCCCCGCGCGTCTTTTTGTGCGACACGCAGGGAAGGCAGCGACGTTCACCACAGAGAGGCAAAGAGGACACAGAGAACTGCGACTGCAACTGCAACTGCTATTGACCACAGGGAGCACAGGGGACACAGGGGGCTCGGCGCGCTGATGCAGGCGCCGAGCCCCCTCAAGTCTTTTCAAGGTTGAACTGCAACCACGGCGGAGGCACGAAACCCCCTGTGTCCCCTGTGCCCCCTGTGGTGAAGAAGGCCGTTGTCGTTGTCGTCGCCGTTCAGCAGTCCTCTGTGTCCTCTGTGCCTTGTGGTGATGCAGTTGCAGTTCCGGTATCGGAGCCGAGCGGCCGCCAGCCGCCGCGACTAAATTCGGGACCATGTCCCTCGCGCTCGCCCGGAAGTACCGTCCGCGCCGCTTCGCCGACGTAGCCGTTCAGTCCCACGTCGCGAACACCCTGCGGAATGCGATCGCCGGCGACCGGTTGGGCCATGCCTACCTCCTCTGCGGCCCGCGCGGCACGGGCAAGACCACACTCGCGCGCGTGCTCGCGATGGCCCTCAACTGCGAGGCCCGCCGCAGCGACCGCGAACCCTGCGGCGAGTGCGCCTCCTGCACGCGCATCTGGAGCGGCGGTGCCTCGCTCGACGTCGTCGAGATCGACGCCGCATCGAACCGTGGCGTGGACGACGCACGCGAGCTGCGCGAGCGCGCCATGTACGCCCCGTCCGGCGAGGACCGCTACAAGGTCTACATCGTGGACGAGGCGCACATGCTCACGCGCGAGGCGTGGAATGCGCTCCTCAAGATCCTCGAGGAACCGCCGCCGCGCGTCGTCTTCGTCTTCGCGACCACCGAGCCCAACAAGATCCAGCAGGCCGCGGCGCCCGTGCTCTCGCGCATGCAGCGCTTCGACCTCAAGCGCATCGGCCCCGCCGACGTGCGGGAGCGGCTCACCGCCGTCCTCGCGCAGGAAGGCATCGAGGCGCAGCCCGATGCGCTCGCCATGCTCTCGCGCGCCGCGGACGGCTCCATGCGCGACGCGCTCTCGCTCACCGACCAGGTCCTCTCGCTCGGCGGCGACTCGATCACCGCCGCGCGCGTGCGCGAGGCGCTCGGGCTCGTCCACGAGGACGAGCACCTCGCGCTGCTCGACCTCGTCGCCGAGCGGCGCGCGGCAGACGTGTTCGCCTCCGTCGCGCGCCTCGCCGACCATGGCGTGGACTTCGCGATCCTCCTCGCCGACTTCGCGGACCTCCTGCGCGCGCAACTGGCCATCGTGCTCGGCGGCACGCTGCCCGACCTCTCCGATCGCCTGAAGGAAGAGCTCCCGCGGCGCGCGAAGCACTTCACCGCCGGCGACCTGCTGCGCATGCTCAACCTCGTCGTCGAGGTGGAGCCGCACCTCAAGCGCAGCAGCCAGCAGCAGATGCTGTTCGAGACGCTCCTCGTGCGCTTCGCGCTGCTCGACCGCACGATCGACCTCGAGGCGGTACTGCGCGGCGTGCCCCAGGGCGGCGGGTCGTCATCGCCGGCACCGCGCAGCAGCGCGCCGTCGCCGCAGAAGCTGATGGACTCCGCGCCGCCGACCCCAGCCGCTGCCGCGAGCCCCGCCGCGACCACGCCCGCGGGGCGCATCGCGCCGCCGGCCCCGCCGCGCGTGAGCGAGGCAGCGCCACCGCCGCGCCGCGCTGCGCCGCCGTCCGCCTCGTCGAGCGCCGTCCCCGAGGTCGCCGACCGTCCTGCGCCGCGCCGCGACCTCCTGCCGCTCGAGATCAACCGCGTCGCCGAGCACTGGGACGCGGTCGTCGACAGCGTGAACGCCGAGCATCGCGCGTTGCTGCTCTCGAGCACCCTCGCGCACGCGACCCCCACCGCGGTCACCGCGGGCGGCACGGTCACGCTCACCGTGGAGTCGGACGCGCACGCCGACATCATCACGGGAGGCGAGGCGATCATCGTCGGCGCGCTCCGCCGGCGCTTCGAAGGGGTACAGAAGGTCACGGTGCGCACCATCGCCCCCGAAGGCGACCGCGCCCCCAAGCGCCTCAACGAAGGGGCGGTGAAGGCCGACCGGATGGCGATGCTGCGCAAGCAATCGCCGCTGCTCGACGCGGCCGTCGACGCGCTGGACCTGGAACTGCTCGACTGACGCGGCGGGTTCGTGTTGGCGGGGCCGCCCTTGCTGCCCTAACTTCCCCCGACCGCAGACCCAAGCCCAACTGGTGGGATCGTGGATCTCCTGAAGATGATGCAGCAGGCCCAGCAGATGTCGGGCAAGCTGCAGGAAGTGCAGGACGGCCTGTCGAAGCTCTCGGTCACGGGATCGGCGGGAGGCGGACTGGTGACGGTCGAGGCCGATGGCCGCGGCACGGTGAAGCGCGTGTCCATCGACCCCAAGGTCGTGAACCCCGCTGACGTCGAGATGCTCGAGGACCTCGTCGCGGTGGCGGTGCAGGAAGCGCAGAAGAAGGCGAAGGACGCCGCGGACGACGAGATGAAGAAGCTCACGGGCAGCCTCGGGCTGCCGGGGCTCCCGTTCAAGATGCCGTTCTAGGCCGTGTCGGCGATCGACGACCTCGTCACCGAGCTCTCACGGCTGCCGACGATCGGGCGGAAGTCGGCGCTGCGGCTCACGTATCACCTGTTGCGGCAACCGGCGGAGCAGAGTCGGCGTCTCGCCGAGGCGCTGGTGACCCTCGCCGAGAAGGTGCGCCCCTGCTCGGAGTGCTTCAACCTGACGGAAGCGGACCGGTGCGCGATCTGCGCCGATCCGCGGCGCGACCGGACGGTGGTGTGCGTGGTGGAGGAGGCGTCGGACATCCCGGCGATCGAGCGGACGGGCGAGTTCCGCGGCCTCTACCACGTGCTCGGCGGACGGCTCGCGCCGCTGGACGGGGTGGGGCCTTCTGACCTCACGGTGGGGGCCCTGGTGACCCGAGTCACGGGCGGGGGGATCGTCGAGGTGATCGTGGCGACCAATCCCAAGCTCGAAGGTGAGGCCACCGCGCTGTATCTTCAGGAGCAGCTCCGGGCGACCGGAGTGACGGTCAGCCGGCTGGCGCGTGGGCTCCCCATCGGGGGCGACCTCGAGTACGCGGACGGCGTGACGATCGTGCAGGCGCTGGCGGCGCGGCGGGCGATGTGAGCCGCGGCGCGCAGGGGGCGGGACGCGGCTTCACACTCGCATAGGAAGGGAGCATGGCCGTCGGTTCGGCGAGCTGGTCATTCACGGAAGAGGACTTCAACGCGATCACGACGACGTTGAACAAGTTCCTCGGCGAGACGAACGCGCGCTGTGCGCTGCTCGTCGATCGCTCGGGGCAGCTGGTCGCGACCGTGGGTGAGCAGCCGCAGTTCGACCCGACCGCCTTCGCGACGCTCACCGCCGCCGATTTCTCGGCCAACGCCCAGCTCGCGCAGCTCATCGGGGAGAGCGACTTCAACTCGCTCTTCCACCAGGGCGAGAAGGAATCGATGTACCTCGCCGACGTCGCGCGGCGCGTCATCCTCGTCGCGCTCTTCGACAACCGCACGACGCTCGGCCTCGTGCGCCTCAAGATCAAGGACACCGTGCTCGAACTCACGAAGCTCTTCCACGAAGTCTTCACGCGCGGCAAGTCGGCAGCGCAGCAGCCCGGCCTCCTGGCCGGTGCTGATGACGAGATCGACCAGCTGTTCGGCTAAGGGGAAACGCGCATGTCGATGATCAACTACGCCTCCCGCGAGATCAACTGCAAGATCGTCTACTACGGTCCTGGTCTCGGCGGGAAGACGACCAACCTCGAGCACGTCTACGGCAAGGTGAAGCCGGACACGCGCGGCAAGCTCATCTCGCTGGCGACGGAGACCGAGCGCACGCTGTTCTTCGACTTCCTCCCCGTCGACCTCGGCACGATCCGCGGCTTCAAGACGCGGTTCCACCTCTACACGGTGCCCGGCCAGGTCTACTACAACGCCTCGCGCAAGCTCATCCTCAAGGGCGTCGACGGGATCGTGTTCGTCGCCGACTCGCAGGTGGAGCGCATGGAGGCGAACCTCGAGGCGATGCAGAACCTGTATGACAACATGGCCGAGTACGGGTACGACCTCACGAAGATGCCGTTCGTGATCCAGTACAACAAGCGAGACCTCCCCAACGCCGCGCCGCTCGCCGAGCTGCAGCAGACGCTCAACCCGGGGTGGGAGGTCGCCGACTCCGCGCGACAGAAGGTGACGCCCGACCCGTGGCACGAGGGGGAGAACCTCATCGAGCAGCTCCCGTCGAGCGAGTGGGTGGAGCGCGCGGTCTACTTCGAGGCGGTCGCCGTCACCGGCGACGGCGTCTTCGATACGCTGAAGGCCGTCAGCAAGCTGGTGCTCAAGACGCTGGCGTGAGCCAGCGCCGGCACCGGCGGGACATCCCCGCGTGAGCCTCAACCTCCCGAACACCATCTCCGCGGCGCGCATCGTCGCGTCGCCGCTGCTCGCGCTCCTCCCGTTCGTGCCGTCGGTGCCGGTGCGCATCTTCGCGTTCGCGCTCTACCTCGTGACCGCGATCTCCGACCACTGGGACGGCAAGATCGCGCGCGCGCGCGGCCTCATCACCGACCTCGGCAAGCTCCTCGACCCGCTCGCCGACAAGCTGCTGCTCCTCGGCACCTTCGTGCCGATGTTCCTGCTGCAGGCGCACCCCGACGACGCGCTGCTGCGCCTCTTCCCCGCGGTCGCCGAGCGATCGGCCTACCCGTTCATCACGTGGGGCGTGGAGGCCTTCTGGTTCCCGTGGTGGGTGCTCGTGCTGATCATCGGGCGCGAGGCGTTCATGACGTGGTTCCGCGGCTTCGCGCAGGCGCGCGGCGTCGTGATCGCGGCACAGCGCCTCGGCAAGTGGAAGGCCGGATCCCAGTACACGTGGATGGGCGCCTCCTACTGCTGGTTCTGGCTCAAGTTGCTCTACGAGCAGCAGGGCTGGCACGGCCCGATCGCGATGTTCTGGGCGCAACTGCTCGGCGGGATCGGCATGGCCGCGCTCTGCGTCGCCTTCCTCCTCACGCTGATCTCGCTCGGCGACTACCTCGTCCGGCACGGCAGCGTCTTCTCGGCGCCACGGCGCGCCTAACGCGATGGATGTCGAAGTCGTCTCCATCGGCGACGAGCTGCTGCTCGGCTACACCATCGACACGAATGCCGCGCACTTCGCGCGCGAGGCCGCCGCGCTCGGCATCCGCGTGGTGCGCCGCGCGACGGTGGGCGACGGGGCCGACGAGATCGCGGCCGGCGTGCGCGAGGCGCTCGAGCGCACCGGCGCGGTGATCACGAGCGGTGGCCTCGGTCCCACCGCCGACGACCTCACCAAGCCGTCGGTCGCCGCGATCTTCGGCCGCGCGATGTACCGCGACGAGTCGATCATCGCGTCGCTCAAGGCGCGATGGAAGGCGCGAGGCTGGCCGGGTGAGCTGCCGATCGCCAACCATGCGCAGGCGATGATCCCCGAGGGCGCGACGATCCTCGAGAACCGCCACGGTTCGGCGCCAGGCATCTGGCTCGAGGACCAGCGCGGCCGCTGGGTGGCGATGCTCCCCGGCGTGCCGCGCGAGTTCCGCGGCATGGCGAAGGACACGCTGCTCCCGCGCCTGCTCGCGCGCGGCGCGGGCGGCACGGTCGTGCGCTCGCGCACGCTGCGCACGACGGGCATCGCGGAGTCGGCGGTCGCCGATGCGCTCGCCGAGCATGCGAAGGACCCGCTGGGCGTCTCGCTCGCGTACCTGCCGGGCTGGGAGGGCGTGGACCTGCGCCTCACCATGCGCAACGTCACCGCGGATGTCGCCGACGCGAAGCTCGCGGCGGCCGCGGCAGTGCTGCGGGAGCGCGTCGGCAAGTTCGTCTACGGCGAGGATGATTCGGATCTCTGCGTGCTCGTGCTCGAGGAGCTGCGCGCGCGCGGGATGCGCATCGCCGTGGCCGAGAGCTGCACGGGTGGCATGCTCGGCATGCGGCTCACGGCCATCCCCGGCTCGAGCGACGTGGTGCTCGGCGGCGTGATCGCCTACGACAACGCCGTGAAGATCTCGCTGCTCGGCGTGTCGCACGCGAGGCTCGAGGCGCAGGGTGCGGTGAGCGAGGAGACGGCGCGCGCGATGGCGAGTGGCGTGCGCACGCGGCTCATGGCGGACGTCGGCGTGAGCATCACGGGCGTTGCCGGGCCAGGCGGCGGGACACCGGAGAAGCCGGTCGGGACGTTCTGCGTCGCGGTGGATGTGCGGGGCGAGGTTCGCTCGCTGCGGACCGCTGGAGTCGGGGACCGGCACGAGATCCGGCAGCGCGCCACGCAGGCGGCGCTCAACCTGGTGCGGAAAGCGCTCGCGGGCTGAGTGGATCCACCACTCTCAACTGCCGCGGCGAAGCCGCTCGCGTGTCCGGGAGCTCAGCCGCAATGAGGTGATGTCGGCGTGGTGGGGCACACGGGCGATCCTCCCGCGTGCCCTCTTTACTTTTTCGCCGAGCCGAGCGTAGCGTATGGCCATGCCGCTCCTTGAGTCACGCCGCTGGACCGCGGACGACGTCCGCGCGCTGCCAGACGACCGCAATCGGTACGAGTGCATCGACGGCGAGTTGCTCGTGACGCCGTCCCCGAGCTACGACCACCACCATGTCGTGGCGGCGTTCGTGCGCGTCCTCGATCGGTACGTGATGCCGCTGCAGTCACTCGATGTGATCTGGTCGCCGTCAGACGTCGAGATCGAGCCGGGGACGCTCGTGCAGCCCGACTTGTTCGTCGCCATCTCGCGGCGGCCAGGCCGACGGATAAGGGACTGGCGAGAGATCGCGGGGCTCATGCTGGCAATCGAAGTGCTCTCGCCGTCGACCGCGCGCGTCGACCGCGGACGGAAGCGGATGTTCTACCAGCGGGCCGGAGTCGGTGAGTACTGGATCGTCGACCCGGATGCGCGACTCGTGGAACGCTGGAGGCCTCGCGACGAACGCCCCGAGGTGATCCGCGAGAGTCTCGAGTGGCAGCCCGAGGGTACTACGGAACCGCTCAAGATCGACCTGCCGTCACTCTTCGCGGCAGCGCTCGACGATTGACCGGCCGCCCGGAGAGGACCAGCGGGCCTCTCCAGAGTGCGCGTCAGGTCCTGTGCTCGCTCTCCGCCGAAACGGCGCCCCTCCCCCGCCCGTAGGGCCCCTAACCCCGTGCCGGGACTGCAATTCCGGCACTTCGGGCGTGGCACGGCCGTTGCCCCTCTACCGGGTGAGCGGCGACCTTTCCTCCCATGACCGACGAGAACGTGAACCAGGACCCCACCAAGACCTCCTCCTTCGAGAACGCGGCGATCGACCCGGCGACACTGCAGGCCAACTCCGAGGCTGACGCCAACGGCGCGTCCGACGAACAGGCCTCGGAGAACGAGGAGGTCGGGCTCGTCACCTCGGCGCTCGAGCGCGAGGTGGAGGTCCAGAAGGACAAGTACCTCCGTCTCTTCGCCGAGTTCGAGAACTACCGCCGGCGCGCGGTGCGCGAACGGCAGGAGGCCGAGCTGAAGGGGATGCAGAACCTGCTGCGCGGCCTGCTCGAGACGATCGACGACGTGGCGCGCTTCGCGCATGTCGATCCCGCGACGAGCGACGCGAAGACCATGGTGGACGGCGTCGCGATCGTCGAGAAGAAGCTGCTCAAGTCGCTGGCCGGGCACGGCCTCGAGGTGATCGACCCCAAGGGCGTGCCCTTCGACCCGAACTTCCACGAGGCGATCACCACCACGCCCGCTCCCACCAAGGAAGAGGACCACCTCGTCGCGCAGGTCTACCAGGTCGGCTACGTCCACAACGGCACGCTCCTCCGTCCCGCCCGCGTCGTCGTGATGCAGTGGAACGGCTGACCGCGCTCGCCACCTAGACCTCCCATGGCCCAGAAGGACTTCTACGCCGTCCTCGGTGTGAACGCCTCGGCCACCGCCGACGAGATCAAGAAGCAGTACCGCCGCCTGGCGAAGCAGTACCACCCCGACACGAACAAGGGGGAAGCCAAGGCCGCGGATCGCTTCAAGGAGATCTCCGAGGCGTACAACGTCCTCGGCGACAAGGAGAAGCGGAAGCAGTACGACGAGATGCGCCGCCTGGGCGCGTTCGACCCGTTCACTGCGCGGTCGCGCAACACGGCGCGTCCCGGGGCGGGCGCGGCCGGTTCCTCGGGCGCCAACGCGCGCGTCGAGGACTTCGACATCGGCGGGCTCGGCGGGCTCGGCGACCTGTTCAGCTCGATGTTCGGCGGCGGGCGCGCGCGCCCGAGCGGACCCGAGAAGGGGCAGAGCGTCGAGACGACGCTCGAGATCCCGTTCAAGGTCGCCGTCACCGGCGGCAAGGTGCCGATCGAGCTCGAGGCGAACGAGGAGTGCGGCACCTGCAAGGGGACCGGCGCGGCCGCGGGCGCGAAGATCCAGACCTGCCCCGAGTGCCGTGGCAGCGGCAGCATCTCGTTCGGGCAGGGCGGCTTCGCGACGGTGCGCCCCTGCCCGATGTGCCTCGGCAAGGGCCAGGTGCCGACGCAGAAGTGCCCCGCGTGCAACGGCGCGGGCGCGTCGCGCACGCACAAGAAGGTGCTGATCACGGTGCCCATCGGCACCGAGAGCGGTTCGAAGATCCGCCTGAAGGGCCAGGGCGGTGCGGGCCTCCGCGGCGGTCCCGCAGGCGACATCTTCATCACGTTCCAGGTGAAGGACGATGCCGCCTACGAACGCGAGGGCCTCGACCTCGTGATCCGGGCACAGGTCAACATCGCGCAGGCGACCCTCGGCTCGAAGGTCTCGGTGCACACGATCGACGACCGCAAGGTGACGATCACGCTGCCGAAGGGGACGCCGAGCGGGAAGCGCTTCCGCGTGCGTGGGCAGGGGATCGCGCGCGACGGGAAGACGGGTGACCTCCTCGTCGAGATCATGGTGACGGTGCCCGAGACGCTGACGCCGGAACAGGAGCGGCTCATGAAGCAGTTCGCCGCTGCCGGCAATCTCGAGTACTGACGGCGGCGCCGTGACGCTGAGCGCGGGCGCGAGCGCGGAGCGGCCCAAGGGGACGCTCGGGCCGCGGCCCACCGACGACGCGCGCCGCGCCGACATCGCGCGGATCCGCCGGTACGCGACGCTGCTCCTCGTGGGCGCGGCCGTCGTCTATGTCGTTGCGCACCTGCTCGAGCCGCGCTTGTGGTGGATGGGCTACGTGCGCGCGACCGCCGAGGCCTCGCTCGTCGGCGGGCTCGCCGACTGGTTCGCCGTCACGGCGCTCTTCCGCCAGCCGCTCGGACTCCCGATCCCGCACACCGCGATCGTGAAGCGACAGAAGGACCGCATCGCGCGCGTGCTCGGCACGTTCGTGCAGAACCACTTCCTCACGCCCGAGGTGATCGCGCAGCGGCTGCGCGCGCTCGGGATGGCGCAGCGCATCGGGGAGTGGCTCGCCGACCCCGAGAACTCGCGCCGCGTCGCGGGCCAGGTCACGCAGGGCGTCGTGACGACGGTGCAGAAGCTCCCCGCCGACGGATGGCAGGGCGGCCTCGTCGACGAGGGCGTGAAGCTCGTCACGCGCGCGGTGGAGAACTCGGGCGATGCGATCTCGTCGACGGTGCGCGAGCAGATCCGCGCGAGCCTGCCGCGCCTCACGCCCGCGATCGCGATCGACGCGATCCACAAGCGCGTGATGGCCGCGCTCGACCGCTTCCTCGACGATGTCGCGGCGAACCCGCAGCATCCGGCGCGCGCGCGGCTCGAGGCGGCGCTGCGCGATGCCCTGGAGAACTTCAGGCGTTCCGCCGAACGCCCGCTCGATGAACAGGCGGCCGCGCCCGACGCGATCAGCCGGCTGCTCACCTCGCTCGGCACGCACCTCCTCGCCGACGGCGATGCGCGGCGCGACCTCGAGGAGCGCATCACCGAGGTCGCGGCCTCGCTCGTCGAGGAGCATGGCGCGCAGGTCGCGGCGCTCATCGAGCAGACGGTCGCGGGGTGGGACCCGGACCTCGCGGCCGAGCGCATCGAACTCGCGGTCGGCCGCGACCTCCAATACATCCGGCTGAACGGCACCCTCGTCGGTGGCCTCGCCGGACTCGCCCTCTACACGCTCAGCCGGTTGTTCTGAGCGAGGCGCGGTGCTTCTTCGTCGCGAAGAAGATCACCGTGGACACCGCGATGGTGGCGGCGAGCACCTTCGCTTCGTCGAGCGTCGTCGACGTCAATAGTCCGGCGATCGCGAGGCAAGAGAGGATGGGGATCGTCGCACCGCCCGGCATCACGAACGGCGTCGCGCCCTCGATCCGCACGCCGTCCTTGCGAAGCTTCCACGCGCCGACCGCGCAGCCGAGGTAGCAGAGCAGCGCCGCCACGTTCGAGATCACCGCGAGCGCACCGAAGCTGCTCCAGATGCTGAAGACGCACGCCAGCGCGAGTTGCACGATCACCGAGACCCACGGTGTGTGGAACTTCGGGTGCACTGCGGCCATGCCCTTCGGCAGGAACCCATCACGGCCGAAGGCGAAGAGCGAGCGCGGCGACGCGAGCGACATGCCGCTCAGGTAGCCGAACGTCGAGACCACGACGGCGATGATCAACAGCTGCCGCCCCCAGCCGCCGAGCGCGATGGCGGCCGCGTCGGCGAGCGGCGTCGGTGCGCCGGCGAGCGCGGGCCCGAGGATGCCCTGCGCGACGAGCTGCACGCTCATGTAGAGCACCGTCACGCCGCCCAGGCCGAGGAGGATGCCGCGGGGCACGGTCCGCGCCGGATCCTTGAGCTCACCGCCGACGACGAGCGCGGACTCGACGCCGGTGAACGCGAAGAGGAGCACGATGGAGGTGCGCAGCACGTTCGAGACCGCCGGCGCCTCGGTCGGCTTGAGGTACGCGGGATCGATCGCGAAGATGCCCACCGCGATGAGCAGCAACAGCGGCAGCGTCTTCACGACGATCATCAGGGTGTTGAGTCGGTTGCCGTGCTTCACGCCGACGATGTTCACCGTCGCGAGGAAGGCGAATGTCGCGACGAGCCCGGTCGCACGCCCTGCCGGTGACGCGAAGAGCGGCAGCAGCTTCCCGAGGTTCTCCATGAAGATCGTCGCGACCGCGCCGAACGCGGTGATGCCGACCATCCAGGTCATCACGCCGGTCATGTAGCCCGCGAACGGGCCGAACGCGACCTCGACGTAAGCGTAGGGGCCGCCGGTGACCGAGACGCGGCTGCCCGCCTCGGCGATGCAGAGGCCGATGAGCCCCATCACGACGGCGCAGACGAGGTACGCGATGGGCGCGTTGGCGCCGAGCGTCTCGCCGACCGCGGCGGGGAGGCGGTAGATGCCGCCGCCGATCATGATGTTCGCGATCGCGGCGGCGAGCCCGAAGGCTCCCACCGCGCGCACGAGGCCCCGATCGCTCGGAGCGGAGGTCGTGGTCATCGAGTCGGTCCCGGAGCGAGTGAGGCGTTCAGGCGGCGACGGCGGCGGGCGGTTCATCGGGGAACTCGCCTTCCCAGCGCGCCATCACGGCGGTGGCGAGGCAGTTGCCCAGCAGGTTCACGCTCGTGCGCGCCATGTCCATGATCGCATCCACGCCGAGGATGATGGCGATCGCCTCGAGCGGCAGGCCGAACATCGCGAGCGCGCCGGAGAGGATGACGAGCGACGCGCGCGGCACGGCCGCGACGCCCTTCGACGTGAGCATGAGCGTGAGCATCATCACGAGCTGCTGCGAGAGCGGCATGTCGATGCCCGCCGCCTGCGCCGCGAAGACCGACGCGACGGCGAGGTAGAGCGTGGAGCCGTCGAGGTTGAACGAGTATCCCGTCGGCAGCACGAACGCGATGATGCGCTTGGGGATGCCGAACTTCTCGAGGTTCTCCATCGCCAGCGGCAGCGCGGCCTCGGAGCTCGCGGTGGAGAACGCGAGGAGCCACGGCTGCTGCACGAAGCCCCAGAATCGCCTGATGGGGACGCGCGCGAGGATGGCCACCGGGAGCAGCACCACGAGCAGGAACACGACCAGCGCGCCGTAGAGCGTCGCGACGAGCATGAAGAGTCGCGTGAGCACGCTCCAACCGCTCACCGAGACGGTCACCGCCATAGCCGCGCCGACGCCGACCGGCGCGAAGGCCATCACGAGGCCGGTGAACTTGAACATCACCTGCGCGAGCGAGTCGCAGAACTCGAGCATGACCTCCTTCGGGCGGCCGGTCACGCGCGAGAGGCCCACCGCGAAGAGGATCGCGAAGACGACGATCTGCAGCACCTCGTTCCTCGCTGCGGCATCGAAGAAGCTCGCCGGGAACATGTGCTCGATCACGCCGGTGAACGTGATCTTGGTCGCCGCGTACTCGGTGCCCGCGGTGGCCGTGGCGCCGGTGAGCGAGATGCCGGCACCAGGCTTCACGAGGTTCACCGCGATGAGGCCGATCGCGAGGGCGAGCGTGGTGACGACCTCGAAGTAGACGATCGACCGGAACGCGAGCCGCCCGACCTTCTTCATGTCATCGCCATGGCCGGCGATGCCGACGACGAGCGTGCTGAAGAGCAGCGGCACGATGAGCGTCTTGATGAGGCGCAGGAAGACCGCCGAGGCGGCCTTGAGCCCCACGATCAGGTTCGGATTCTCCTCGGCAGGGAAGAGGAGCCCCACCGCGAGGCCGATCGCCATCGCGATGATGATCTGGACTGTCGGGGAGATGCCTTTGCGCGGCGCCATGGGCGCGGAAGTGGCTTGAGCGGTCATCAGTCGCGAGTCTGGGGGAACGAGGGGACGCGGCGGTGGCCTGCTGGACCACGGAATGTACGCCTGCGGCCCCTGGTCCGCTGGCGCTGCGCCTAGCGCGGCGCGAAGTGCGCGCTGAAGTGCCGCAGGAAGCGCGGCTCCTTCGTGATGCGGTAGCCGCGCGTTCCCTCGCGGCGGCGCAGCACCTCCTCGAACGTCTCGGCGACGTACTCGATGTGGCTCTGCGTGTAGACGCGCCGCGGGATCGCGAGCCGCACCAGTTCCATCGCCGCGGGGACGAGGGCGCCGTCGGCGTCGTAGGTCCCGAACATCACCGAGCCGATCTCCACGCAGCGGATCCCGGCGAGTGCGTAGAGCTCGCAGACGAGGGCCTGGCCCGGATACTGCTCCACCGGGATATGGGGATAGAGCGCCTTCGCGTCCACATAGACGGCATGCCCGCCGATGGGCCGCATGAGCGGCACGCCGAGCGCGTGCAGGTGTTCACCGAGGAACGTGGTGCTGCGGATGCGGTACTCGAGGTAGTTCGCGTCGAAGATCTCCACGAGGCCGATCGCGATCGCCTCCATGTCACGCCCGGAGAGCCCGCCGTACGTCGAGAACCCCTCCGTGATGATGAGGAGGTTGGTGCAGGCCGCGGCGAGCGCCTCGTCGCGCAGCGCGAGGAACCCGCCCATGTTCGCGAGGGCGTCCTTCTTGGCGCTCATCACCGCGCCGTCGGCGAGGGCGAACATCCGTTGCGCGATCTCGCGGTAGCTCAGGCCGTCCATCCCCGGTTCGCGGTGCTTCACGAACCAGCTGTTCTCGGCGATGCGGCAGCAGTCGAGGACGAAGAGCACGCCATTCGCCCGGCAGAGCGCCGAGACCTCGGCGGCGTTCGCCAAGCTCACCGGCTGGCCGCCGCCCGTGTTGTTGGTGACGGTGAGGATCACCGCGCCGACGTTCGCCCCGTACGTCCGCAGCAGGTCCTCCAGCGCCACGACGTCCATGTTCCCCTTGAACGGATGCTCCGCCTTGGGGTCGCGGCCGATCGCGATGGGGATGTCGATCGCCGTCGCGCCGGAGAACTCGATGTTCGCGCGCGTCGTGTCGAAGTGCGTGTTGGAGATGAAGACCTTCCCCTTGCCGCCGAGGTGCCCGTAGATGATCCGCTCGGCGGCGCGCCCCTGGTGCGTGGGGAGGATGTGCGCCATTCCCGTGAGGTCGAGCACCTCGCGCTCCATCCGCTTCCACGAGCGCGAGCCGGCGTAGGCCTCGTCGCCCTGCATCACGCCGGCCCATTGGTCGACGCTCATCGCCGACGTGCCGCTGTCGGTGAGGAGGTCGATGATCACCTGGTCGGAGTCGAGGAGGAACGGATTGTAGTGCGCGGCATGCAGCGCGGCCGCGCGCTCGGCCTCGGAGCTCAGGCGGATGGGCTCGACGCTCTTGATGCGGAAGGGCTCGATGATGGTGCGGTGGAGCATGAGGAGACGATGCCGCGGCGTCGCTCCGACGGCAGTCGGGACATCACCGCCGCGAGGTCGGGGAATCGCCTATCGTGCCGGGGCACGAAGTCAGGCCGCGCGCACCGGCAGCACGCGCCGGCTCGCCGCGATCACCCCGCCGCCGAGCACCGTCGCGCCGTCGTAGAAGACCACCGACTGCCCGGGCGAGATGGCGTGCACCGGCGCGTCGAGCGCGACCTCCACCGCGTCGCCGTCCACGCGGACGACATGCCCCGGCACCGGTGGCGCGCGATGGCGGATGCGCACCTGGATCGCGTCGCCCAATGCAGGAGGTGTCGTGACGAGCCAGTTCACCTCGCGTGCGACGAGCCCGCGCCCGAGCAGCGCCTCGCGCGGACCGACCACCACCGCGCGATCCTCGGGCCTGAGCGCGATGACGAACATCGGCTCGCTCGACCCGCCCGGCAGTCCGCGGCGCTGGCCCACCGTGTATCGCGCGAAGCCGTCGTGCGTGCCGACGACCGTCCCGTCGAGCGTGATGATCGGCCCTGCGGAGAGCGCCGGTGCGTCGGCGGGGAGTTCGCGCTCGAGCACCTTCACGTAATCGCCATCGGGGACGAAGCAGATCTCCTGGCTCTCGGCCTTCTCCGCCGTGAGCAACCCGAGGTCGCGTGCCGCCTGCCGCGTCTCCTCCTTCGTCATGTGGCCGACGGGGAGGATCATCCGCGACAGCACCGCGCGGTCGATGCCCCAGAGGAAATAGGTCTGGTCCTTCGATTCGTCCACGCCGCGCTGCAGGTGGCCGTCGGCGATGCGCGCGTAGTGGCCCGTCGCGACCCACTGTGCGTCGATCGCGTCGGCCTTCTCGAGCAGGTCGTGGAACTTCGTGAACGTGTTGCAGCGCACGCAGGGGATCGGCGTGCGCCCCGCCGAGTACTCCGCCACGAAGTCGGCGACGACATCGCGACCAAAGCGGTCCTGCAGGTTGAGCACGTAGTGCGGGATCCCCAGGTACTCGGCCACGCGGCGCGCATCGTTCACGCTGTCGAGCGAACAGCACGGCTTGTCGGGCACCTCGCCGCCGTCGTGGAAGAGCTTCATGGTGATGCCCACGACGTCGTAGCCCTCGCGAACGAGGAGGGCGGCGGCGACGGAGGAGTCGACGCCGCCCGACATCGCGACCAGCACCCGCTGCTTCGTCACGAGACCCCGGCGAGCCCGCGCGCCTTGAGGATCAGGGCGGGGAAAAGCTCGGCCACGCGATCGATGTCGGACGGCGTCGTGAGTGCACCGAGGCTCAGGCGAACCGCGGCGCTGGCAAGGTCCGCGCGGACGCCCATCGCGGCGAGCACGTGCGAGGGCGAGATGCTCCCGCTCTGGCACGCCGAGCCCGCCGACGCGGCGACGCCCTGCAGGTCGAGCGCCATGAGCAGCGACTCGGAGTCGGTGCCGGGGACGGAGACGTTGAGGATGTGCGGCGCGCGCTGCGCGCCGCGTCCGTGCACCATCACGTCGGGGACGCGCGCGACGAGCGCGGCCTCGAGACGGTCGCGCAGCGGCTCGAGTTCCTTCCAGTGCTGCTCGCGCTCGGCGACGGCGAGTTCCATCGCGCGGGCAAGGCCGATCGCCGACGCGACGTTCTCGGTGCCCGGGCGACGGCCGCGGTCCTGCGAGCCGCCGAAGAACAGCGGCTCGAGCGGCGTGCCGCGGCGGATGTAGAACGCGCCGATGCCCTTGGGCGCGCCGACCTTGTGGCCGCTCACCGACGCCATGTCGAACGGGATGGTCTTCGCGTTGACATCCACCTTGCCGAACGCCTGCACGGCGTCGGTGTGGAAGAGTCCGCCTGCGGCCTTCGTGAGCCTGGCGAGCTCGTCGATCGGCTGGATGACGCCGGTCTCGTTGTTGATCCACATCACCGAGGTGAGCGCGAGCGCACCGGCGCCGATCTTCGCGGTCGCATCGTCGAGATCCACCGCGCCGCCGCCGTTGATCCTGAGCAGGCGCTCTTCGGCCCCTTCCTTCGCCGCCTTGTGCACCGACTCGAGCACGGCCTTGTGCTCGATGGGCGTGGTGACGATCGCCTTCTTCCCTTCCGCCTTCAGGACGCGCCATCCGCCGAGCACGGCGAGGTTGTCGGCTTCGGTGCCGCCGCTGGTGAAGCAGACCTCGTCGGAGGCCGCACCGAGACATCGTGCCACACGTTCACGGGCCTCGTCGAGGGCCGCGCGGGCCTCGCGACCCCAGCGATGCGTGGACGACGGGTTGCCGAAGCGCGCGGAGAAGTACGGGGTCATCGCCTCGAGGACTTCCGGGCGGACCGGCGACGTCGCGGCGTGGTCGAGGTAGATGGGGGCTGGGCGCATCCGTTGAAATATAGGGGGGACCGGGACGGATTTCGCGGTCCCGAACGCTCCTCAGCCGCAGCGCCTTCCGCCCGACGGGCGGGCCCCGGAACGGACCGCTGCGGACTCGGCCATGAGCCGGCCGCGACGGGTATTCTCGTAGTACCGCGAGCCGGGACAGTGGTACACCTTCGACGCCGTGTTCACCCAGACCTGGACGTCGCCTGCGGTGACCGGCGCCGCACCCGACTCTTCCATGAGCAGGTCGCCCTTCGTGAGCACGGGGACGATGCTCAACACCGGATGCAGTTCGATCCCGTTGGGCGCGCGGCCGGTCTGTCCGTGGATATGCGGTCGAAGAAGGCGACGCCTTCGATCTCCACCTCGATCCCGCCGGGAAGGGAGTCGATGACGCGGCGCGCTTCCGCGTATCGCGAGGCGTGACGACTCCCGAGCGCGCACGCAGAGTCGGGGATCTCGGCGATCATCGTCTTCGTACGGTCACCGACGTCCGAGAGCACGAGGTGGATGTCGCCGTCGTTCTCCTCCGACGCATGCTTCGCGAGGAAGGCGCGCACGCGGAACGTCCGGCGTTCGAGCGGCAGCCGTCCGTTGGCCGGACCGAGTTCCGCCGGCGCTGGAAGCGCGCCGAGTGCGGCGACGGTCGTCGGGACCGCACGAAGATCCACCCGCGCCGTATCGCGGTCGCGCAGGATCTTGACGTTCCATCGTTCGACGCCGCAGGCTGCCTGCTGCGCCGGCGACGCCGCAGGCAGGAGCAGCGCGAGCGCCGCGATGGACAAGCGGATCCTCATGTCCTTCCCTCCGTGTGTCATCGCACGTATCGTCGGACACCGGCCACCGACTGGAGGTGCCATGTCGCTCTCGATCACTTCTCCCGCGTTCACCGATGGCGCCGCGATCCCGGCGCGCTTCACCTGCGACGGGGATGACCGCTCACCACCCCTCTCATTCGCCGGCGTCCCCGAGCGGGCGCGCAGCCTCGCGCTCATCGTGGACGATCCGACGCGCCCGATCCGAAAGCGCCGAAGATGACGTACGTGCACTGGGTGCTCTTCGACATCCCGCCCGGGACGCGCGACCTCGCGGAGGGCGTAGCGCCTGCAAGCCTGCCGGCCGGCACGCGCGAAGGGAAGAATGACTGGAAGCGCACCGGGTACGGTGGCCCCTGTCCGCCGATCGGGCGTCATCGGTATGTGCACAAGCTCTACGCGCTCGACACCGTGCTCGGCGACCTGGGCGCACCGACGAAGACCGAACTGCTCGTCCGGATGGAAGGGCACATCCTCGCGCGGGCGGATCTGGTCGGCACCTACGAGCGCCGATGACGACTCATTCGCCCGGGTGCATGTACTTGAACGCAGTGGCCGCCGCCGCAGCGCCGATCACCGGTCCCACGACGTAGACCCAGAAGAGCGGAGTCGCCGGTCCGGCGACCATGCTCTCGATGATCGCCGGCGCGAGCCCGACCGCCGGATTGAACGCGCCGCCGGTGATCGGACCCATCGCAAAGGCGCCTGCCGTGACCGTGCCGCCGATCGCGAGTCCGAAATAGCTGTTGCCGGCCGCCGCCTTCACGGTCGCGACGCTCAGCACCACCCACGCGAGTATGAAGGTGAAGATCGCCTCGCCGGTGAGCACCTTGAGCGCGCTCGCGCCTTCCTTGGGCGCGACGTGCATGGCGACGCCGAGGAACTTGTAGACGAGGAAGGCTGCGACGAGGCCGCCCGTGAACTGCGCGACCATGTACGGCAGCATCTCGCGCGCGGGCAGCGCGCCGCGCATCCAGGCGGCGACGGTGACCGCGGGATTGAAGTGCGCCCCCGAGACCGGCCCGCCGGCATAGACGGCGACGGTGAGCGCGAGGCCGATCGCGATCGGCGCGGTGGCGCCGTCCTGCAGTCCGGCGAGGCCGATCGTGAGGACGAGCACGAAGGTGCCGATGGTCTCGGCGAGCAACTTGGCGGTCATGGTCGGGTCGACGGAAGTGGGAGGGCCGATGAATTATGCACCAGAAGCTACCTCGCACACGGCAATCGAGCGGCAGGGTGGCGCTGCCTCCTTTCGCGACAGTACAGGTCGATGGCGCGCGCGCGCCGCGGCTTCACGTCCCCGAGCCGTGCGAACGACGTGTCGAACAGCGACAACTCCCGGACACCAGAGTGCGTTCCGGCGCGTGACAGGCGCATCCGAGCCCCGTTCAGACGAAACAGGCTGGCCGCCGCGTCCGTCACGGGAATCGCGACGCCGAATGCTTCTACCATCGGAAGGGATGATTGACCGGCGAACGGGGACTTCCGGCCGACCGACCGGACGTCAGCGGTGGCAAGACCCGAAGAAAGTGTGAAGAAACGGGACAAGAACGCTGATACGCGGGATCGTGATGCTGTGACTCGCTAGTCAGAGGCTGTGAACCACAACTCGCACGCGATGACCTGCAACTCGCACGCTGCCACGCGAGTCCAGCAAGCGATGCGCTGAGTCCAGCAAGCGATGAACCGAGTCCAGCAAGCGATGAGCTGAGTCCAGCAAGCGATGAGCTGAGTCCAGCAAGCGATGAGCTGAGTCCAGCAAGCGATGAGCTGAGTCCAGCAAGCGATGAGCCGAGTCCAGCAAGCGATGAGCCGAGTCCAGCAAGCGATGAGCCGAGTCCAGCACGCGATGAGCCGAGTCCAGCACGCGATGAGCCGAGTCCAGCACGCGATGAGCCGAGTCCAGCAAGCGATGAGCCGAGTCCAGCAAGCGATGAGCCGAGTCCAGCAAGCGATGAACCGAATCCAGCAAGCGATGAACCGAATCCAGCAAGCGATGAACTGGGTCCAGCAGGCGATGAACTGGGTCCAGCAAGCGATGAACCGAGTGCAGCAAGCGATGAACCGAGTCCAGCAAGCGATGACCTGAGTGCAGCAAGCGATGACCTGAGTGCAGCAAGCGATGACCTGAGTCCAGCAGGCGACGACGCTCCTCTAGCGCGAAGCGAGGAGCACGGCCAGCACGATGACGGCGATCAGGGATCCGCCGGCCAGGGCCCAGGGCACCCAGGCGGGTATGCGGGCCACCGCACGGCCGACGCTGCTGAGGCGGAACGGCGCCGCGGCGAGGTCGAGCGCGCGCGCGACCTCGGTGCCCGAGCGCGGCCGGTCCTCCGGCCTCTTCGCGAGGCACTGCATCACCATGCGCGCGATGTCGGCCGGGGTATCGGTACGCCGCGTGGCGATGGGCTCCGGCGCGCGGTTGCGATGCGCGTCCATCACGACCTGCGGCGAGCGCCCCGTGAAGGGCGGATGCCCCGTGAGCATCTCGTACGAGACGACGCCGAGCGCATAGATGTCCGCGCGGTGGTCGAGCGAGTCGTCACCGGCGGCCTGCTCGGGCGCGATGTAGGTCGGCGTGCCGAGACTCATGCCCGGCGTCGTGATGCGCAGCGCCGCCGAGTCGGTGGTCACGTCCTCCGCGGCGCGCTGCAGCGCCTTCCCGATGCCGAAGTCGAGCACCACCGCCTGTCCGTGGAAGAACATGATGTTCTCGGGCTTGATGTCGCGGTGCGCGATGCCTTCCTCGTGCGCGTACGCGAGCGCGCCGGCCACCTCGCAGATGATCCGCCGCACGTCGATCACCGCCATCGGCCGCTCGCGCGACATGCGTGCGCGCAGCGACTCGCCCTCGACGAGCGGCATCGTGTAATAGAGGTGCTTCCCGGCCTGGCCCGCGGTGAGCAGCGGCACGATGTGCGGATGCTGGAGTCGCGCGGCGAGCTTGATCTCGCGCTTGAAGCGCTCCGCGGAGAGGGTGGCCGCGAGCTCCGGCATGAGGACCTTGATCACGACGTGCCGCCCGAGCGCCGTCTCGGTCGCGACGAAGACGCGCGACATCCCGCCGCGTGGCAACTCGCGCTCGATGGTGTATGCCGCGCCGAGCGCGTCCTGCACCTCGGCCTGCAGCCGCTCGTCCAGCATGGAGGGCCTCCGGGTGACCGCTCGAATCTACGCGTTCCGCTGGTGAGTCGCGCGGGGCGGGCCTAGGTTCCGCGAATGCCTCTCGACTCGCGCACCGGCATCTCCTTCCTGATCGTCCTCGCACTCGCTGCGTGCGGTGGGGCAGACGGCGGGATCCCCGAGCCGGGCGTCGCACGCGCGCTCGCAGAGGCGCGCGCCGCGTCCGTGCACGACCTGCGCTACGCGGTGCGCCTCGACATCCCAGTGACGCGCGACTCGGCCGTCCGTGGCCGCGTGGAGGTCCGCTTCGACTGGGACGGCAGCGGCGACCTCGTGCTCGACTTCCGTGCACCGTCGGCGAACGTGGGCACGGTGCTCGTCGATGGGGACACCGTCGTCCCGCGCCTCGTCCCCGACCATATCGTCATCCCGGCGGCGCGCGTGGGTCGCGGCGCGCATGCGGTCACGGTGGAGTTCACGAGCACCGATGCGGCGCTCAACCGCAGCGACGAGTTCCTCTACGCGCTCTTCGTGCCCGACCGTGCGTCGACCGCGATCCCGGTCTTCGAGCAGCCCGACCTCAAGGCGCGCTGGACGGTCACGTTGCGCATCCCCGCGGCGTGGGAGGCGGTGACCAACGGCGCCCTCGTCGCGCGCGACAGCGTGGTGGGCGCGGAGCGACACGAACTGCGCTTCGCGGAGACGCAGCCGATCAGCACCTATCTCGTCTCGTTCGCGGCGGGGAAGCTCCAGCACGTCACGGCGACGCGCGCGGGGCGCACGTTCACGATGTGGCACCGCGAGACCGACGCGAAGCGCGTGGCGCGCAACACCGACGCGATCTTCGACCTGCACGCCGCGGCGATCGCGTGGCTGGAGTCGTACACGGGGATCGCGTATCCCTTCGGCAAGTTCGACTTCTTCGCGGTGCCGAGCTTTCAGTTCGGCGGCATGGAGCACCCGGGCGCGGTCTGGTACCGCGCCGACGGCCTCTTCCTCGACGAGGCGCCCTCGCGCACGCAGGAGCTCGGCCGCGCGAGCCTCATCTCGCACGAGACGGCGCACATGTGGTTCGGCGACCTCGTCACCATGCGCTGGTTCGACGACGTCTGGATGAAGGAGGTCTTCGCGAACTTCATGGCGTCGAAGATCGTCGCGCCGTCGTTCCCCGACGTGGACCACGCCCTGCGGTTCTTCCAGTCGAACCACACGACGGCGTACGGCGTCGACCGCACCGCCGGCGCGAATCCCATCCGCCAGGACCTCGCGAACCTGCGCGACGCGGGCTCGCTCTACGGCGCAATCATCTACCAGAAGGCGCCGGTGGTGATGAAGCAGCTCGAGGCGCTCGTCGGCGACTCGACGTTCCACGAGGGGCTGCGCATCTACCTCGCGGACCACCGGTTCGGCAATGCGACGTGGCCCGAGCTCGTGGGCGTGCTCGACTCGCTGTCGAGCGAGGACGTGACGAGCTGGAGCCGCACCTGGGTGGAGGAGCCGGGCCGTGCGCGCGTGCACGTGCGGTGGACCGGTGGACGGCTCGCACTCGACCAGCATGACACGTGGAGCGAGGTGCAGCGCCACGTGGGCGACGCGGGGCCGGCCGATCCGGAGCGCGAGATGGCGGGCGACCGCCGCCTGCGCTGGCCGCAGCGCATCACGACGCTGGTGGCGTGGGGATCGGACACCCGCCTCGTCTCGGGATCGATCCGCGGTGACTCGCTCGCCATCATCGTCGACCGGGCGCCGCGTCGTGAGCCCGACCTCATCCTACCCGGCGTGGACGGAGCGAGCTACGGCCGATTCCCGCTCGAGCCGCGCACGCGCGTCGCGCTGCTCACGCGCGCCGCCACGCTCGCGACGCCGCTCGAACGCGCCGTCGCGTGGCAGGCGCTGCAGGAGGAGATGCTCGACGCGCGGCTCGCGCCGCATGCGTTGCTCGACGCGGCACTCGCGGCGCTCCCCGCCGAACGCGACGAGCTCGTGGCGTCGCAACTCACGGGGATCGTGCGCGGCACGTATTGGCGGTACCTCTCCGACTCGGCGCGCCGCGCCGCCGCGCCGGCGGTCGAGCGGACGCTGTGGGACGCGCTCGACCGCGCGCCGACGCCGGGACGGAAGGGCGCGCTGTTCAGCGCGATCATCGGCGTCTCGCTCACGGCGGAGGGACTCGCGCGCCTCGAGCGGATCTGGCGCAAGCAGGAGAAGCCGCGCGGGTTCCCGATGTCGGAGTCGCAGCAGATCTCGATCGCCGAGGGGCTGGCCCTGCGCGGGGTGTCGAACGCCGAGTCGATCCTCGATGAGCAGGAGAGACGGATCACGAACCCGGATCGCAAGGCGCGCGCGCGCTTCATGCGCGCGGCTCTCTCGGCGGACCGCGCGCGTCGCGACGCGCTCTTCCAGAGTCTCGCCAAGGTCGAGAACCGCCGGCGCGAGAGCTGGGTGCTCGACGCGATGGGCGCGATGAACCATCCGCTCCGCGCCGCGGATGCGCTGCCGAACCTCAGGGCGAGCCTCGCGCTCGCCGAGGAGATCCAGCGCACGGGCGACATCTTCTTCCCGCTCAGCTGGCTCAATGCGACGCTCGGCGGCCACCACTCGGCCGCGGCGCTCACCGTGGTGCACGAGTTCCTTCGCGCGCACCCCGACATGAACCCGCGCGTGCGCGGCAAGCTCCTGCAGGCGGCCGACGACCTCGACCGGTCGGTGCGCGCGATCGCGACGTGGGAGGGCGCGCTCCGTCGCTGACCGCCAGGCGTGGGAGGCGCGCTCCGTCGCCGACGGCTACGCGGCGGGATACCGCGGATTGACGGTCATCTCCTCGAGGAAGCCGGGATGGCGGCGGATGAGCACCAGGCCCGCGAGCAGCACGGCGAGCGAGTTCGCCGCGATGATCGACCACCAGGGGAGGTTCGCGCGGAGCGGCGCCGTGAGCGCGCCGACGAGCGCGATGGTGCCGGCGAATCCCGCGACGATGAAGAGCAGCGCGACCTGTGCCTGCATGGGCCGCAGCTCCGCCTCGCGGACGAGGCGCGCGACGAGCAGCCCGATCCCGATGGCCGCCGCGAGATGCAGCACGCTGTACACGACGACGGCCACCGCGTCCACCGCCGCAGTCCCCGCGCGCGCCGCCGCCTCGACCGGCGAACCGAGGAGCGCCTGTCCGAGGAGGTTCACGGTGAAGAGTGCGCCGCGTCCCGCCGCGATATCGATGAGGGCATAGAAGACGGCGACGGCTGCGAAGGCGATGAGTCCGGCGATGCAACCTTCGCGGATCCAGCGGGTCGGGGACGACATGGGGGCCCTCGGGCGGACGGCGTCTTCATTACGTTACGACGACGCACGCGGGATGGCATCGGAGGAACGCCCGACACGCCTGTCCGGACTTGTGCCCGGGCGGAAGGACCCAGGGATGACGCTCACCATCGAGCAGAAGCAGGCGAATGACGGCACGCTCCGCATCGGCTTCCCCGCGGCGGCGGCGTGATCGTCACGGGCGATTTCACGCTCGACGCGCTCGTTCGGCTCATCACCGGACTGGCGGTGCTCACGCTGGCGGTGATCCACCTGCTGCTCTGGGCATCGTTCCGCCGCCCGCTGATGGCGCGCTGGGCCTCGGTGCTGTTCTTCCTCGGTGCGGTCGATCTCGTGCAGACCCTGCTTCGCGTGAAGGAGTTCGGCGAAACGGGTCGGATCGTCGCGATCAGCGGGATCGTGCTCATGATCGGCTTCCTCGGTTCGCTCGTGCTCGCCCTGCTCGGTGCGGTGGGCGAGGCGCGGCGATGGGCGCGGACGGTGCAAGTCGGCGCGGTCGGGCTCCTCCTCGCGATCCTCGGGTGGCTGCTCGCGACGGAGCCACCTGAACTCGGTGCGCATCCGGCCTCCTGGTACATGCCGGCGTCGCACCCGGCGCTCGTCGGCGTGATCATGGCCTGCGTCGCGCTCGCGGCGGCGATCTCGCTCCGCGCCGCCATCGTGCGACGCAATTCACTGGCGCTCTGGATGATCAGCGCGGGGATCCTCGTCGGCGTCATCCGCTCGCCGGTCCTGGCGCAGTTGCGTGACGTGGGCCTCTCCGACGGCATCTCGCCGATCCAGGTGCTGCTGACGTTCACGATCACGATGGACGTGCTGCTCGTCGGCGTCGGCTCGGTGCTGCTCGTACTCGAGCAGGAGCGTGCCAACGCCGTCGCCACGGCCACGCGCGAGGAACGGGCCGAGCGCATGGAGCGGCTCGGCCTGATGGCGGGGAGCATCGCGCACGACATGAACAACGTGCTCGCGTCGGTGATGGGCGGCGTCTCGCTCGCGCGCGACCCGGGGGCGACGCCGGCCGAGATCCAGGAGGACCTCGCGGCGGTGGAGGTCGCGCTCGAGCATGGTCGCGACATGACGAAGCGCCTGCTCTCGTTCGCGAAGGGTGCGGCGCCGTTCAACGACTCGATCGAGCTCGCGTCGTGGCTCGTCGAGACGGAAACGTCGCTGCGCTACGCGCTCGGCCCGCCGCACGAGCTGCGGCTCGTCATCGCCGAACGCGACCTGCAGGTGCGCGTGGACCCGATCCGGCTCCGCCAGCTGCTGCTCAACACCGTGCTCAACAGCCGCGATGCGGCGGCTCCGGGACGCACCGTGCGGATCACGGTCTCGCTCGCGCGGCGGCTGGAGACGCGCGAGCGCGCCCTCGGCGTCTTCACGCTCGCGCCCGGCGAGTGGGTCGAGCTGCGAATCGAGGACGATGGTCCCGGGTTCCCGGCCGAGGCGCTCGACAAGGTGTTCGAGCCCTTCTTCACGACGAAGGGCGCCGGCGGCACCGGACTCGGCCTCGCGACGGTCTTCGCGATCGTGCGCGACGCGAAGGGTGGCGTGCAGGCATCGAACGGTCCCGAGGGCGGCGCGGTGGTCGAGGTCTGGTTCCCGCTCCAGCGCGCGACGTACTGAGGCGCGCCGGGGCGGCGCGCCTCAGTCCTTGTACGGGTCGAACTCGTTCGCCCCGGCCATCGCGACGACGAGCGGACGCAGCGTGTGGAGCACCTCGATCGTGTCGCCCTGTGCGGCGATCACGTCGGGGAGGCGGCGATAGACGTGCGGACTCTCGTCCACGCCGCCACCGCAGAGGATCACGCCCTTCTCCTTCACCCACGCCTGCATCATCCCTTCCGAGATGTCGCCACGGAAACCGGGACGTCCCTTGCGCTTGCGCTGGCCCGCGGCGCGCGTGCGGGACATCACGCGGCCCGCGCCGTGCACCGTCGAGAAGAGCGCCTCTCGCTGGCGCGCGCCGCGTTCCTCGTCGCCGTCGCCCGCGAGGGCGCCGCGCACGATGACCGCGTCGTCGCCCATCGAACCGCCGACGAAGCCGAGCTGGCCGGGGAAGGCGGGCGTCGCACCCTTGCGGATGACGACGACCTCCTCGCCCCCGTGCACTTCCTTCCACGCGAAGTTGTGGTGGTTGTGCACGAGCTCCATCTCGGTGCCGCCGAGCAGGCGGACCACCTTGCGGGTGACCCACTCGCGACCGGCGTAGGCGTAGCGGCCGGCGAGCGACATCAGCTGCCAGTAGTCGTGGCCGATCGGCTGCGCCACGTCGAGCAGCACTTCGCGTTCCTTCACGAAGGTGCCCCACGCCCCGCCCTGGCTGAGCGCGAGGAAGCCCGACGCAACGGTGTGGCCGAAGCCGCGGCTGCCGAAGTGCACGCCCACCCAGAGGACGCCCGTCTCGTCGACGAAGACGTCCACGTAGTGGTTGCCGCTGCCCACGGTGCCGAGCTGCACGCGCGCCTTCTGCCGCAACGCCTCGCGGTGCTGCGCGGGGACCGCCTCCCACGCCTCGTCCTCGAAGAGCGGGTGCGCCGTCGGCGCGTCATCAGCGCGGTTCTTCCGGCCCACGCCGAAACTGATCGTGTCCGCGATCTCATCGGCGATCGCGGTGAGCGCGCGCTGCCGCGCCTCCTCGTCGTCGCCGAGCGACGCGAGCGTGAGGTCGGTGCGGATCGCCGCGTTGCCGCAGGCGATGTCGAAACCGACGCCCACGACCGAGACGAGGTCGCGGTACGTGGCCACGCCACCGATCGGCATGACGTAGCCCACATGGCCGTCGGCCATGAGCGCCGCGTCCACGGCCTTCTCGCGCACGTGCTCGAACTGGATCAGGGTCTTCTCGTCGTGCTGTCCGAAGATCTTCATGTGCTCTCCCGTCCTTGCGGGAACCTGCCGTCAAAAGGGGATCCTGCTTCGCCCCCAGGGCGGGGCGAGTGCGCACCGCGATGCGCCCTGGGGACAAATGGCGGACGTGGGGACATCGCCGAGCGTCGGGAGTCGCGTGCCTTCCGCTCGTGATGCCGTCGAATGGGACCCCACGCCGCCGTGCTGCCGTGCGGCGTTTCTGGCTGCCGGGGAAACGAAGACCCCGCCTGGCTCGGGGAGCGCAGGCGGGGTCGGTGGTGCCGTCCCATCGGAGTCGGCGGACGCTATGTGCGTCGCATCCGCATATCCGTGCCTGCGTACTGCTGTCGATCGAAGCGTGCGTCAGTGATCATCGCGCACGCGTACCCGAGTCCCCGGCGGCGGATGCCGTCGTTGAGCGTGGTGTCCAAGCGTGGGTTGGTGCGCGGTTCGGCGGACATGATCTCGTTGCGTGAGCGTGGCGAAAAAAAAAAAGAGAGTCGCGTCACAGGAAAGCGACCGGCGGACCGGTCAACTCATCGTGCGGGACGCGACTCCCAAGCGGGGCGAAGGGTAAGACGCCGCGGACGAAGTGTCAAGGGGGCATCGTGCGATGCGCGATGAGGCCGGGTTCAGCGCCGCACGACGATGCTGCTGTACGCGACGCCGTCCGGCGTCTCGCCCGCACCCACTTCGCCGATCACCGTGCGCGCCGCGACGTCGATCGCGACGATCCTCGCCCGCGCGCTGAGCGAAAGGAACGCGACGCGGCCGTCGGGCGTCATGGTGATGCCCTGCGGGCCGCCGCCGTCGAAGCTGAGCCGCCCGAGCTCGCGGCGCGATGCGCGCTCGAGGACGCGCACCGTCTCCCCGCGATAGTCGGGGAGCAGCACCAGGCGCGCGTCGGGCGTGAAGAGCACGCGATACGGCCACTCGAGCCCCTCGGCGGCGGTCGACACCGTTCCCGTCCTCGTGTCCACCACGCTCACGACCTTCGTCGCGTTGCTGCCGACCCACACCTCGTTCCCGTCCGGCGTGACGTTGATGGCCTCGGGCTGCGTGGGGACGTCGATGTGCCGGACAGCGCGTCCCGTCGCGAGGTCGAGCTCGGTGACGCTGTTGCTGCCGATGTTGCCGGTCCACGCGCGCACGCCATCCGCGGCGACGCCGACCATGTGCGAGCCGAGTCGGTCGGTCACTGCGGCGCGCACCACCGTCCCGCTGCGCACGTCAACGACCAGCACGGCGCGATTCGCCTCCGACGTCACCGCGACGAGCGTGTCGCCGGGGAGGTAGGCGATGCCGTGCGGACGGCGATACTCGCCGAGCGAGATGGTGCGCGCGACGCGGAGGCCGGCGACGTCGATCACGGTGAGCGTGCTGCCCGGAGCGGGGCCGGTGCCGTAGTCGGTGACGACGGCGGTGCGCCCGTCGCGTGACGCGACCACCTCGTGCGGTCCGTTGCCGGTGGGCAGCGTGGCGAGTGTCGCGCCCGTCGCCACATCCACGAGCGTCGCGGTCGCCGGCGCCTTGTTGGTGATGATCAGCGTGCCGGTGCGGCCGGGCACCTGCGCGGCGGCGCGGGGCGCTGTGGCGCCGAGCGCTACGACGATGAGCGACGCGAGCGCGAACGAACGGGTCATGCGCGACATCAGGGCTCCTGTGATGGTCCAAGCCTCGTACGTTCGCCGCGCGTCCATCGTTGCGAGCGTGCGCGGCACGCCTACCTTCCCGGCATGCAGATCCTCGGCGTCCCCGAGTGGTCCCTCCTCGCGTACCTCTGCCTGCTGCTGCCGTGGATGGCGGTGCAGTCGCGCGCGCACGTGCGCGGCATCGAGTCCGAGGACCCGGACGTCCGCGCCAAGGCGGAGGCCCTGCTCGCGCCGGGACTCGTGCGGCTCTACGTGGGGACGCTCATCCAGCTCGTCGCGCTCGGTGTCTTCGCCTGGCTGGTCGCCGCACGCTGGGACTACGACCTGCTCGGCGGTGACGCCGTCTCGCGCCGCGCGCTGGTGTGGGGCACGGTCGCGCTCGGCGCGCACCTCGCGCTCTACGGCATCGCCGTGACATGGCGGACGGCGGAAGAGCGGAGCCGTTCGATGTCGCGCCGTCTGGTGCCGCGCACGCCGAGCGAGTGGGCGATGGCCGTGGTGGTCGTGCTCACCACGGGCACACTCGTCGTCGCGATGGCGGTGCACATCGTGTACGACCTGCTCGCGATGCTGCTCAGCGCACGGGCCATCGCGCGCGAAGGGGCGGCCACCGAACCGGCGGCCACCCCCTGACCTGCGTGGTGACGCTCAGGGCGTGAAGGTCGCGCTCGCGTCCTTGAGGTGCAGGTCGAACCAGGCGATCCAGCGCGCCCACTGGTCGAGGTCGCTCTCGTACGTCGCGACCGAGTGGTCCTCGTAGGGATAGAGGAACAGCGCCGCTTCCTTGCCGAGCCCCTGCAGCGCGGCGAACATGCGCAGCGAGCTGATCGGCGCCGTGCCGGTGTTCTGGTCCTCGAGGTTGTGATAGAGCAGCAGGGCACCGCTCAGCTTGTCGGCCCGGAAGAACGGCGACATGTCGAGGTAGGTGTCCTGCGCCTCGTAGAAGTTGCGCCGCTCGCTCTGGAAGCCGAAGGGCGTCAGCGAGCGGTTGTACATGCCGTCGCCGGCGATGCCCGCCTTGAAGTAGGGCACGAGCGTCATCGCGTTGACCGTGCTGAACGCGCCGTAGCTGTGGCCGCCGATGCCCATGCGGTCGCGCCGCACGAAGCCCGAGTCGACCATCGCGTCGACGACCGCGTCGAGGCTCTCGCGCAGGTCGCGCGTGTAGTTGTCGTTCATCCGGCCCGAGTCTCCGACGATCGGCACGTCGGGTTCGATGAAGACATAGCCACCGGCCACCCAGAGTTCGGTCGCCGTCGCGGGACGCGTGGCGGGGACGGCCGGGAAGGTGTTGATGTTCGTCGTCCACTTCGAGCGCTGGTACGCGGCGTCGTTCGGGAACTCGCGCGGATAGAACCAGATGACGCCCGGCATAGTGCCTCCCTTCTGCCAGCCGCCGGGGAGCACCACGTCCACCCAGATCCTCGCGCCGTCGCGCGGTCGCGTGGCCGTGACGCGCTTGCGCTCGGCGCGCGAGACCTCGGGACCGACGTCCACCGCGTGCGTGAGCTGGCGCTCCGCGCCCGAGCGCGTGTCGCGCAGCCAGGCATCCTCGATCACCGTCGGCGACTGGCGCGTGGTGAGCACTTCCGAGAAATCATCGTCGAGCGCGACGACGAACCGCTCGAACCGGTCCGCCGGCGTATCGAGCACACGTGTGCGCTGCGCGCTCTCGATCGCGATGCGGTCCACCCAGGGACGCGGCGCGCGCGTCTCCCACTCGGCGCCGAAGGTGCGTTGGCCGCTCGTGAAGACGCTCGCGCCATCACGCGAGACGATCACGAAGGTCTGGCCGGCGGGACCGCGCCTGGTCGCGAGCGCGCCGCCGATGCCCATCGTGTCGGGCGGAGTGTTGCCGCCGCCACCGAAGCCGCCGCCACCGCCGCCGAACCCACCGCCGCCGCCGGGCAGCGTGACGCCACGGCCGAGCGGGTACTTCTTCGTCATGTCGGCGATGCGGATCGCCGAGACGGCGCCGCTGTCGTTCACGAACATCGTCTTGCCGTCGGCGCTGTAGGCGACGTTGGTGAACTGCGCGCCGCCCTCGTAGATGAGCTTGGTGTCGTTGGGGCCGTAGGGCGGGAGCCACTGCATGTAGCGCACGCTCGTCGGCTGCGGACGCTGTGGCGCGCCGCGGCCCGCTGCGCCCGGAGCACCGGCGCCGCCCTGCGCGGCGCGCGCGGGGCGCATTTCCGCAGGCGCGGCGAACACCGACTGCATGTAGACGAGGCCGGGGCCGACCGGATTCCACTGGATGCTGCGCTTGCCCGTGTCGCTCGCCGCGGCCGCGGCGGCACCCGCTCCGCCCCCGCCACGCTCCGTCTCGCGGAGCGCGGTGACCTGCAGCGTCGCGACGACCTTGCCCGCGGCGTCCCACAGTTCGTCGACGCCGCCGAACGACGAGACGGGCACGAGGTACGAGAACGGTTCCGTCATGCGCGTGACGCGGAAGTACGCGCCATCGCCGGAGAGGTCGATGTCGCGGATCATCGCCGGTTCGCCGATCCTGCGCTCGGTGCGCTTGGCGATGTCGATCAGCGCGAGCTGGCCCGTCACCTGCCACTTGAGCATCGCCTCCTCGTGCTCATCCTGCAGGAGGCTCCAGTGCACCGGCTGCGGCACGGCGCGGCTGTTCGTCATGCGCACCGTCGGGCCGTCCTCGATGCCGTTCGGCCCATGCGTGGGCGTGGCGCCGCGGCCGGCGGGAACGAGCACCGCGAGCAGCTGCTTGCCGTCGGCGGTGAAGTGCAACTCGGTCACGAGCGTCGCGAGCAGCGGGGTGCGCGTGACCTGCGTCGAGCGCCCGGTGGCCACGTCGGCGACGAAGATGTGCGACGCCTCGGAGAAGTTCGCGATGAACCCGACCTGCGCGCCGTTCGGCGACCAAGTGGGCGACGAGACGGTCACGCCGGCGGGCACCTGGATCAGGCGCGAGTCGCCGGTGCGCGGATTGACGAGCGTGAGGCCCGTGCGCGTGGAGACGGTGAGCGACCGCGCGCGGTTGGCGCGCGTGTCGATGGCGAGGCCACCGAGGTAGATGTGTGGCGAGCCGTACGCGGCGACATTGCCGCGCTCGAGGCCCGTCGGGCGGATGAACCACGTCCGGTCCGCGTTGGGCGACTCGAACGAGATGTCGGTGCGCCGCGCGAGCACGATGCGCTCGATGACCGCGGGCGGCCGGACATACTGCTCGGCCTTGAGAATGGCCTTGGGGTCCCAGGCGGCGGGTGTCGCCTGCGGAGCTTGCGCCGCGAGGGGAAGGGCGGCCAGGGCGAGGGCCGCGAGGAGGCGGAGGGCGGGGGTCGGCTGCATCTGGGTCCCGTGGAGGTGACGTCGCCAGAGTCTACGAGGTAGACTGGTTGAACGCTGGCCAACCGCGGCCTCGGCTGCCCACCCTGCGATCCGATGTCCCTCCGATCACGATCCCTCTCGTTGCTCGCGCTCGCTGTCGCCGCGGTCTCCTGTGAGTCCTCCACTCGACCGAGCGACCTGGTTGCCGACTACGCGCTCGTGATGGTCGCCGGCGAGCCAGTGCCGGCTCCGTTCTTCGACGGCTCGTCAGGGATCATCGTTGCCGACACGGTACGCCTGCTCGAAGGCGGGCGAGGGGAGGAGATCCTCGCGTGGCGCGACACCGGCTCCACGGTGATCACGGTGTCGCACCACGAGCTGACGTGGAGCACCAGTGGAGACCGGCTCGAGGTGAGCTTCCACTGCGACGACACCGCGTTCGCCAGTTGTGTCGCGCCACCGCATCTCGCCGGAGCCGTCGTCGCCGGGAAGGCGTGGGTCCTCGACCGTCCCGGCGTTCGGGTGCTCCCCGCCGCGTTCAATCGCGTCGGCACGCGCTAGCGGCAGCGCGCCGCGAGCCTCACTTCTTCGCCGCGGGCTTCTTCGCGGACGGCGCCGCTCTCGTGCCCTTGGACTTCCACGCCCCCGGCCCCACCGCCGTGACGTAGGCGTCGACGTACTCCTCCGACGGGGCCCTCCGGATGGCGTTCGCGAGGATCCCGAGGTCGAGCTGCTCGAGTGAACGGAAGCGGATGCAGCTCTTCCCCATGTCGAGCTTCTGGCCGGCCTTCCGGTACGCCGCGCGGAACTCCGCCTCGCCGTTGGTGCCGCCCATGTACGCGAACATCACGTATACGGCCATGTTCTGCTTCTGCGACGCGAGCCCCATGTAGGGCAGGGGCTGCGCCGGGTTCACATGGTAGCCGGCAGGGAAGACGCGATGCGGCACGCAGTAGCCGATCATGCCGTACTGCATCCCCTCCTCGATGCCCTCGTCGATGTTCGCAAGGATCACCTTGCGCACCGCCGCGATCGCCTTGCGGCGATCGGGCGGCAGCTCCCGCAGGTATTCCGCGACGGTCCTCGCCTTGCTCTGCATCGCGCCTCCGGGAGGGGAGCGCCTAACGTCCGCAGCTCGGGTAGCCCGGGTCCGGTCCCGCGATCGCCGGCCGTGCCGGCCGCTGCGCGATGGCCCACATCACCTCGTGGATGAATCGCGCGAGCCGCGCCGTGTGGTCGTACTCGATGTACTGCGGTTCGTCGGTGAGCTGGTGATAGTCCTGCGCGTACCCGAGCGAGAAGTACGTGACCGGCACGTTCTTCGTCACGTAGTTCACCTGGTCGCTGCGGCAGAAGCGGTTCATCGGGTTCGCGGTGACGTCCCAGCTCTTGTCGATCGCCATCGGCTCCTTGCTGCTCGCGTTCACCGAGTCGATGATGTCGCCGAACTCGCGCGAGAGCCGGCGCGAGCCGAGCATCTGCACCGAGTTGGGTCCGCCGAACTTCACCTGGTCGGCGCGGCCCTTGCCGAGCATGTCCATGTTGTGCGCCGCGACGATGTTCTCGAGCGGCACCGGCGGGTGGTCGACGAACCAGCGCGACCCGAGCAGCCCCTGTTCCTCGCCCTGGTGCGAGACGAAGATGATCGAGCGCGCCGGCTTCTCGGCCGCGAACCGCTCGGCGATCTCGAGCAACACCACCGTGCCGGAGCCGTCGTCGTCGGCGCCGTTGAACACCGAGTCCATGCGTGCGGGCCGGATCCGCCGCGCGGCCGCGATGAGCGCACTGATGCGGCGCTGCTGGTCGGCGGTCGGCACGCACGCCGGGTCGTTCGCGCCCTGGCGGCGCGTGACCGTGTTCACCGCGCGGATGGAGTCGTGGTCGACCGGAGTCGCCGTGGTGCCGACGTGGTCGTTGTGCGCGCCGACGAGCACGTACTCCGCGGCGAGCCGCGGATCGGAGCCGGGGAGGATCGCGACGACGTTGCGCGCCGGCGACGTGGTCTGTGTCCAGTCGTACGTGTAGCTGAAGTCCACAGCGCCGCCCGTGGTGCCGACGGCGAGTCCGTCGACCGCGCGGCCGAAGATGCGCGCGGCCGCGGAAGCCGAGATCGTCGCCGCCGCGACGGTCGCGTCGGCGCCCGGGATGGCCGCGGGTCGCATGGTCGAGCGCGGATTGATCGCCGCCGCACGTGCGGTCTCATTCATCTCGTCGAGGCCGATCACGAGGACCGCCACGGCGCCCGCCGCGAAGGCACGGCGATCCTGGCGAGACGTGGGCCGCGCCGGCGGCACCTGCGGCCGCGGGTTCGCACGCGCCGCCGCTTCCACGGCCGCGGCGGCCGCCGCGCCGAACTTGTCCGGCACGTCCGCGCAGCTCACGAAGCTCGCCGGCGCGCGATTGACGGGCGTGCCGCCCGCCGGCGCATCGCCGATGAAGACCGCGACCTTGCCGTTGAAGTCCGCGGACGTGAGCACGACCGTGGAGTCGCCCCAGCGTCCGGCGAAGACCGCCGTCGCCGCGCGCACATCGGCGCGTGCGCGGTACCCGTTCGCCGCGCTCGGCGCGGTGGGCACGAAGTCGGCCGAGAGCGCGAGCGGCGTGCCGCCCACCGTGAGATGCAGCGACGCGCGATCGAATCCGAGGGGCCCGTACGGCATCACCTGGAAGTAGGTCCCGGCGTCGCCCGCCGGCTTGAGGCCGAGGCGGCGGAACTCGCGCGCGATGTACTCGGTGGTCTTCGTGTTCCCGGCCTCGCCCATGCGGCGGCCGCGCATCGAGTCGTCGGCGATCTGGTAGAGGCGCGTCCTCAGGTCGGTCGCACTGATGCCGGAGGACGTCGGACGCGGCGCCCACCGGCGCGGGCCCTCGTCAGGCCAGACGGTGCGTTCGGCGGACGCGGGGCGCGCGGCGCGAACCGGAGCGGACGCGGCCTGTGCGGAGAGCGCGGCAGGGACGATGAGGGACGAGACGATGAAGGCGCGGACCACCGCGCGAAGCTCGGACGACGACATGCGAGGCACCTCGGCCGCGGAGGCCTGAAGCGTGGGGTTCTGGATCGACGAATGACTACGCGGGAGCCCGCCGGAACGCTCTTGCCGGGGCGCGGAACTCCGGCAAGCGCTCACTTCCCGCCGTAGAGGCGCGCCCGCACCGCCCAGAGCTCGGGGAAGAAGCGCTGGCTCACCGTGCGCGCGAGGTACTTCGCGCCGAGCGTCCCGCCCGTGCCACCGGTGTCGGGACCGATGATCCGCTCCACGAGCTGCACGTGGAGGAAGCGCCACCGCGCGAAGCCCTGCTCGTAGGCGAGGAACGCCTCGGCGAGCATCAACAGGAGGCCGTGCTGGGGCTCGGTGTAGATCCGCTCGAGCGTGACGCCGTGCTTCTCGAGCAGGGCGAGGAAGAGCGCCTGCAGGGTGGGCCGTTCGATCGCGCGCGCCACCGCGGGGGGCAGTTCCCCGTGCTCCTTGAGCGCCGCCATGAAGTGCGGGTCGCGCAGGCCGCTGGTGGCCTCGATGGCGCGGAACTGCGCGCTCTGCGAGCCGCTCGAGTTGCCGAGATAGCCCCGGAACTGCATGAAGCGTTGCGGCGGCAGCGTGTCGAGCGCCGACAGTTCGTGCGCGACGAGCTCGACGAGCGTGTTGATGCGCTGCATCGTCGTGAGCGCGGACTGCGCGTCGCCGCCGGCGAGCTGCGGGACGAGCTGGTCGAACTCGTGCAGCAGCACCTTGAACCAGAGTTCGCTCGCCTGGTGCACGACGATGAAGAGCAGCTCGTCGGGATGCTCGGGCTTGCTCTGCGGCCGTTGCAGCGAGAGGAGCGTCTCGAGCTCGAGGTACGTGGGGTAGGAGATCCCGCGCGGTGCGATCAAAACGTCGATACCTCGAGCGCGAGGAGGTCATCCGCGCGCATGGTCTCGGTGGTGAAGAAGGGCTCGCCGTAGCGGCAGCGGATGAGCGACCCGTAGTGCGCGGCCTGGTGGCGCACGACCTCGTAGAGCGGTTCACCGGTGGGGTAGACCTCGCCGGCCTGCGTCGCACCGTCGAACTGCGACGCGTAGCAGCGGATGGCCTCGAGCTTCGCCTCGAACGCCTCGCTGATGTCGGCGACGAACGTCGGCTTCACATGGTCCTCGCGATAGCTGATGGCGTGGAGGACCTTGAGCGGCCGATGCGGCGGGCTCGCGCTGTCGAGCTTCGCGAGCCCGGCGAGGAAGCAGGCGTCGCGCACGAGTTGGGCCGTGATGCGATGGTCCGGATGGCGCCCGTTCGGCGCCTGCGTGATCACGACGCGCGGCCGCAGCGCGCGTATGCGAGTGGCGAGCAACCGCCGTGTGGCAGGGGTATTCTCGATCGCCGCGTCGGGGAGTCCGAGGTTCTCGCGCACCGACACGCCGAGCACCGTCGCGGACGCAGCGGCCTCGGCGGCGCGCACCTCGGCCGATCCCCGCGTGCCCATCTCGCCCTGCGTGAGGTCGATGATGCCGGTGCGGTGGCCATGGCGGGCATGGGTCACGAGCACACCACCGCAGGTGAGTTCCACATCGTCGCGGTGCGCGGCGATGGCGAGGATGTCCACGGTCGCCGTCATGCGGGGAATCTACGGCCCTGCCGTGCTCCGTGCGATTCGCCATCTTGAGTCATGTCCGACCCAGGCCCGCCATTCGACGCCCCGATGCCGTCGCTCACGAGCGACCGGCTCGTGCTGCGCCCCTTCGTGCCCACCGATGCGGCGGACATGGAGCTGTACCTCGCCGACGCGGCGGTGGCGCGGAACACGCTCACCATCCCGCATCCGTACCCGAAGGGCGGCGCGATCGCGTTCATCTCGACGCACGCGCCGGCGTGGGCGGTCGGGAAGGGCGCGACCTGGGCGCTCACGCGGCGCACCGATGGCGCGCTCGTGGGCGCGTTCGGGCTGCGGCTCACGCGGCCGCACAAGCGCGGCGAGATCGGTTATTGGATCGCGCCGCCCGAGTGGGGCAAGGGTTATGCGACCGAGGCATCGCGGCGCGTCATCGCGTTCGCCTTCGATGACCTCGCGCTGCATCGCGTCGAGGCGCACCACTTCATCGAGAACCCGGCGTCGGGGAAGGTGATGCGCAATGCCGGGATGCGACCGGAGGGCGTCCATCGCGCCGTCGTCTGGCGTGATGGAGCCCCCCGGGATCTTGCGAGCTACGCGATCCTGCGGACCGATCCCCGAGGCTGAGCCCCGAGGTCGATCGTCACGCGGCGATCAGCGCCGTGTCGGCGGGCGACGGCCCATGCCGGGTGCCGGCATCGCGGCGACGTTCTTGTCGAACACCACCTGCTGCTCGGCCGTGAGGACCGCGCGGATGTCGGCATACTGCTTCGTGCGCAGTTCGGTCATCTTCGCGCGCGTCGTCGAGTCCTGCATGCCGCCCGCCTGCATCAGCGCGCGGGACGCTTCGCGGCTCGCCGTCTGGATGCTGTCGACCTTCGTCTTCTGTTCCGGCGTGAGCGTGATGTCCTTGAAGAGCATCTCGTTCATGCGCCCGGCGCCGCCGCCCTGGGGCGGGGTCCCCGGCGCGCCGGCGGCGCCGCCCTGCGCCTGCACCGTCGTGGCCACCAGCACCAGCATCGCAGCGGCCAGTATCCGCATTGCCTTCATGATTCCTCCTAGATGGGGGCTCTGCGACGGCAGTCGCCGTCGCGAGTGTCTAATACCTACGATGCCGCAACGAAGTTCGTTAGGAGGCGCCCGGACCGCGGCTGCGGCCCTTGCCGCCGCGACCACGCCGCGCACCGGCGCCCGGGCCGCGACGTGAGTCGCCGCTGCCGGAGGCGGCGCCGTGACCGCCTGCGGGACGCGAACCGTGCCCTGCGGGCGCACTCGCGCCATGCCCACCGCTGCGTGCCGCAGCCTGGCCACTGCCCTTCGGGGCACTCGACGCACCGCTGCGCGGACGACCCGAGCGATCGGATTCCGAGCGCGCGAAGGCCTCACGCCGCTCGAGCTTGGCCTTCGCGCGAGCGCGTTCCTCTGCCTTGCGTGCGCGGATCGCCGCGATGCGCTCGGCGAGCGGGATCTCCAGCCGCTCGCGCGGGACGTGCGAGTAATTGAACCCCGGAAGCGTGCGGCGGTTCAGCTTGCGCGCGATGGCCTTCTCGATCTGCTTGAGGTCGCCTTCCTCGTCCGGCGCGACGAGCGTGAACGCCTCGCCGGTGGCCTCGGCGCGGGCCGTGCGGCCCACGCGATGGATGTAGTCCTCGGGGATGTGGGGCACGTCGAAGTTCACCACGTGCTCGAGCGCCTCGACGTCGATCCCGCGCGCGACGATGTCGGTGGCGACGAGCACGCGCACCTTCCCCGCCTTGAAGTCGGAGAGTGCCTCGGTGCGCTGGTTCTGGCTCCGGTTGCCGTGGATCTTGGCGTTCGGCACCTCGGCGTGCGTGAGCACGTCGGCGAGCCGGTTCGCGCGGTGCTTGGTGCGCGTGAAGCAGATCACGTTGCCGACGGTGTTCGAGCGGAGCAGCGCGATGAGCAGGTCCGCCTTGAGCGCCTCGGCGACCGGCCAGACCGCCTGTTCGATTCCGTGGGCGGGCTTGGCGACGCGCTCGACGTTGATCCGCACGGGATCGTGCAGCATCACGCGCGAGAGGTCGACGATCGGCTTCGGCATGGTCGCGCTGAAGAACAGCGTCTGCCGCGCCTTCGGGAGCTGTGCGAGGACGCGCTTGATGTCGGGGAGGAAGCCCATGTCGAGCATCCGGTCGGCTTCGTCGAGCACGAGGGTCTCGAGCCCGGAGAAGTCGACGTAACGGCCGGCCTGCGACATGTGGTCGAGGAGCCGCCCCGGCGTCGCGATGATCACGTCGGTGCGCGAGCGGAAGGCCGCTTCCTGCGGGCCCATCCCCACGCCGCCGAACACCGCCGCACCGCGGAGCGTCGTGTGCTTCGCGAGTTCCACGAAGTCCGCGTGCACCTGCGCGGCGAGCTCGCGCGTGGGCGCGAGCACGAGCGCGCGCGTCGCGCGCTTGGGCGACGCGAGGAGCCGGTGCATCACGGGGAGGAGGAACGCCGCGGTCTTGCCGCTGCCGGTCATCGCGCAGGCGAGGAGGTCCTTGCCATCGCGCGCCGAGGGGATCGCGTCGTGCTGGATTTCGGTCGGCTTGGGCCAACCGAGGTCTCGGACCGCACGCTGGAGCGCGGGGTCCAATCCGAGAGTGTCGAATGTCATCTGTTGCGTTAAAGGTAGCGGGACCCGCATCCTCCTCACAGGTGCAGGACGAAGTCCGCCCGCGCGACCACGCCGCGCGATGCTGTCGCCACCCTCAATGAGGCCGCTCAGATGCAGACACCCCGCCGCTCCTTCCTCGGCCGCATGGCAGCGCTGCTCGCCATCGGCTCGGCACCCGCCACCCTCGCCGCCGCATCGGGTCCGGTGGCCGCCGACGGGGCATTCTGGCCCGACGAGCGCTGGCTCGAGATGATCGCCAGTCGCGAGCATCGCATGATCATCGAGTCGGGAGTGATCTCGGACGCCCTCGCCTTCCGCCGCGGCACCAACTTCCTCGACGTCCTCAACCAGGACTTCAACATCCCCGACGGCCGTGCGGGCCTCGCCATCGGCACCCACACCGCGGCCCTCGCGATGATCCTCAACGACGCGATGTGGGCGAAGCACGCCTTCGGCGCGAAGTTCTCGGTGAAGGACGCGCAGGGGAACGCGCTCACCGCGAATCCCTACAAGAGCGGCCCGCCGTACTCGGTGGACGCACTGGGCAAGCGTGGCGTGCAGTTCCTCGCCTGCAACCGGTCCCTCATCCGCCTCTCACGCGAACTCGCCGGCACCGGCGGCGACGCGACCGCGATACACAAGGAGCTGGTGGAGAACGTGCTGCCGGGCGTGATCGTGGTGCCGGCGATGGTGGTGGCGCTCAGTCGGGCGCAGAGCAAGGGAGTGCCGTATATGGCGATCGTGTGAGCCGACGATGAAGGCAGGAGGATGAACGATGAAAGTGGGACGGCGATACGGACCCTGCTTCCGGCATCGCCGTCCCACTTTCAACCTTCGTCCTCCCACCTCCCTCCTTCATTCGTACCGCAGCGCCTCGATCGGATCCAACCGCGCGGCTCGCCGCGCGGGCAGCACCCCGAACACCACGCCGATCCCGACGCTCACGCCGACCGCGATGAGCGTGAGCGCGACCGGCGGCGAGGCGTTGATGCCGAGCAGTCGCGTGAGGAGTTGACCGACGCCGAGACCGATCACGATGCCGATGAGCCCACCGATGCCGGTGAGCGTCGCCGCCTCGATGAGGAACTGGACCGCGATGTCGCCGCGCGTCGCGCCGAGCGCCTTGCGGATGCCGATCTCGCGCGTGCGGTCGGTCACCGAGACCATCATGATGGCCATCACGCCGATGCCGCCGACGAGCAGCGCGACCGACGCGAGCACGATCATCACGAGGAAGAAGACGCCGGTGAGCTGGTCGAAGATCTCGAGGATCTGGTCCTGCGTGATGAGGTCGAAGCTGTTCTGCTGCGCGGGACGGAGCCGCCGGTGCTCGCGCATGGCGATCGTCACCGCCTCCTGCGCCGCCGCGACGGTCACGCCGGAGCGCGGCTTCACGGGGATGAAGAGCGCGTTCGTCTTGTCGACCGTGAACTGCGCGTCCATGAGCTTGAACGGGATGATCGCGCCCGTCTCCGAACCCTGCGGCGCGAAGATGTTCTCGGGCGGCTGGTAGAGCCCGATCACCTCCATCGGCCGCCCGCCCACCTCGATCGTCTTGCCGAGCGGGCTCACGCGCCCGAAGAGGCGGCGCGCCATCGCGTCCTGCACCACCACCACGCTCGCGCCCGATGCGACCTCGTTGCGCGTGAACCAGCGGCCGTCGGTGAGCTCGCCGCCCTGGATCTCCGGGTAGCCCGCGTCGGCGCCGAAGACGGTCGTCATCTGCGTGCGCTCCCCTTGGTACGCGAGTCGCGCGGCGATCTGCGCCCAGATCGCCGCGTACTTCGTCTCGGGGAGCCGCCGCACCAGGTCGGCCTCCTCCTCGCTCAGGTCCGGGCGGATGCGGATCCACGCCGGCAGGTTCTGCGGATTCACCGGTGTCTGCGAGTAGGCCTTCACCACGTAGAACGTCGTGGGGCCCGCGACCTCCACCGTGCTGATGATCTGCGATCGCAATCCCTCGACGATCGACGCCATCGTCATCACGGTCGCGACGCCGATGACGACGCCGAGGATGGTGAGGCCCGAGCGCAGCTTGGAGACGCGCAGCGTGTCCATCGCGATGCGCAGGTTCTCCTTGTACTGGTCGATCAGGGCGGGCAGCCGCATCCGGTCATTCCGCCCGCATGGCGGCGATGGGGTCGAGCCGGGCCGCCCGCCGCGCCGGATACACCCCGAAGATCACGCCGATCACCGCGCCGAGCCCGAGTGCCAGCGCGACCGACCACCAGGTGATGCGCGCCGGCAGTGGTGACACCACCGAGATCGCGAACGCGAAGGCCCACCCCGCGAGGACCCCGATCAACCCTCCGAGCGCGGAGAGCATGATCGTCTCGGCGAGGAACTGGCGTTCGATGTCGCGCGAGCGCGCGCCGACCGCCTTGCGGATCCCGATCTCGCGGGTGCGCTCGTTCACCGCCATCAGCATGATGTTCATGATGACGATGCCGCCGACGACGATGCCAATCGCGACGACGGCGGGGATGACCGCGAAGAGCACCGCGGTGAGCTGCTTCCAGAAGGCGACGAGCGCGTCGGCCGTCTCGACCGAGAAGTCGTTCACCTCGGCCGGCCGCAGCCCGTGCGCGAGGCGCATCGCCTCCTCGGCGCGATCCATCATCGCCTTCACGTCGGCGGTGTCGGCGACCTTCACCGAGATCGTCGTCGTGAGGCGGCGGCCGTAGCGCATCTCGAAGCGCGAGATGGGCATCAGCACGTAGGCGTCGAACGACTGCCCGAGCACGCGCCCCTTCGTGGCGTTCACGCCGACGACTGTCATCCGCTCCCCGGAGACGCGCACCTCCTGGCCGACCGGGTCCACCGACTCGAACAGCTTGTCGGCGAGCTCGGTGCCGAGCACGACCACCGGCATCCGCTGTTCGACGTCGACGTCGGAGAGCGGCCGTCCCTTGACGACCTTGTAGTCCTGGACGACCTGGAACTCCGGCGTGATGCCGAAGACCATGATGCTCCCCACGGTCCGGCCGTGCCAGACGACCTCGGTGATGGGCGTCGGCCATCCCGACTGGCGCGAGATGGCGACCGCGTCGGGGAAGGCGGCGCGCACCGTCGCCGCATCGGCCTCGGAGATGCGCGGCCGCCGGCGGATGCGCAGCATCAACTCGTCGTCGATCAGGCCGAGCTGGATGGGCGACCGTCGGACCTGGAAGGTGTTCGTGCCGACCATCGCGTCGGCGATGTTCTCCTTCACGTAGGCGTTCATCCCCTGGATGATCGCGACGACCGCCACGAGGAAGGCGACGGAGACGATGATCCCGAGGAGCGTGAAGAAGCTCCGGAGGGGATTGCCGCGGATCTGCGCGAAGGCGGTGCCGAGGACGTCGGAGGTGCGCACGGTCAGGGAAAGCTAAGCGGGCGCAGCCGGAGGCCGCGCCCGCTTCGTACCCGCGTCGAGCCGCGCGGGCGCCGCTACTCGTGCCGCAGCGCCTCGATGGGATCCAGCTTGGACGCGCGCGTCGCCGGCAGCATGCCGAAGATGACGCCGGTGAGCGCCGCCGACGCGAGCGACGAGAAGACGGCGCTGGGCGGGATGGACGCCGGGATGGACGGGAAGTACCACCGGATGACCAGGGCGATGCCGGCGCCCATCACGAG
>Ga0137353_1000007_pt1 | contig 59333 bp, 55 predicted proteins | sample EasRivERMLT760_2_FD_104759 | JGI IMG/M metagenome (GOLD analysis project Ga0137353, IMG submission 104759) | Soil microbial communities from meander-bound floodplain in the East River, Colorado, USA - East River MetaG ERMLT760_2 | ecosystem: Environmental > Terrestrial > Soil > Floodplain ...
CCAGTCGAACGTCATGGTCGCCCAGGTCCAGCAGGGCTTCAACTTCCTCGACACGAAGTTCACGTCGGGCTTCGACTACATCGCCACGACGCCGCAGACGAAGGGCACCATCATGGGGCGCAACGAGGACGACGACAACATCAATGAGATGGGCGTCTACCTGCAGGGCACCCATGCGCTCACCGACCGCGTCGACTTCACCGGCGCCGTCCGCGCCGACATGAACTCGCGCATCGAGGGCACGCAGTTCTCGCCCCGCTTCGCCTTCATCTTCAAGCAGACCCCCACGCAGAACTGGCGCCTCACGTACAACCGCGCCTTCGGTTCGCCCGCCTCGTTCTCGTTCTTCCTCGACCAGTGGTCGGGCACCCGGCAGAATCTCGGACCGCTCGCCAACAACGCGGTCGGCTACGTCGACGTGCAGATCCTCGGCAACCCGCCCAAGGAAGGGTGGCACTACAACCGCTCGTGCGGCGGCCTCTGCATGCGCACCGCGGGCAACACCATCCCGGCCAGCGCGGCCAGCACGCTGCAGGGCCTCATGGCGGCCGGCGTCGCCGCGCAGTTCGTCGGCTCCTGGGCGCAGGCGTTCGGCCTCAACGCCACGCAGCAGGCGGCCATCCTCGCGGCGATGACCAACCTGAACCCGACCAACGCGCAGGTCGTCACCATCCTCCGTGACCTCAACAGCACCACGCGGCCGGCCATGCCGCTCTCGTCGGCCGTCGACCTCTCGCCGCTCGGCGCCAACTTCTCCAACACCTGGGAGCTCGGCTACAAGGGCGTCCTCGCCAACAAGTTCCGGCTCTCGGTCGACTTCTGGTACCAGATCCGCCCGGCCGACGCGACCACGCAGCTCATCCCGCAGGCGGTCTTCTACGACCCCACCACGCTCAGCACATACCTGCAGGGTGCACTCGCCGGCACGCTCATCGCCAACGGCGTCCCCGCAGCGGCGCTCGGGCAGGTCTTCGGCAACGCCACCACCGGGCTCGTTCCGGTCGTCGCCGGCGTCCCGACCGGCATCCTGTCGATGGACAACCCGCTCTACGATCAGTCGTACCTCGTCTACACGTACCGGAACGCCGAGGGACAGGTCGACGTCCGCGGCATCGACATCGCCGGCGACTATCTCCTGAACGACGTCGTCACGCTCTCGGCCACCTACTCCAACCTGAACCGCAACGTCTTCGAGAAGGCCCCGGGCGCTTCGGCGATCAACCCGCTCACGGCCAACGCGGCCAAGAACCGCGCGTCGGCGACCTTCCGCTGGGACGACCACACCCGCGGCATGTCGCTCGAACTCCGCACCCGCTTCACCGACGCCTTCCCGGTGAGCTCGGGCGTCTACAACAGCTACAACCTCAACACGCCGCTCCGCTACGAGGATGTCCCGGTCAACTGGTTCTTCGACGCCGGCTACTCCATGAAGCTCCCGGTCGGCCAGAACGTCCGGTGGTCCATCAACGCACAGAACATCCTGAACAACAAGGTGCCGTCCTTCATCGGCGTGCCGGACGTGGGCCGCTTCGTCAGCACCCGCATCGCGTATACATTCTAGGAACCCTCCTCCCCGGGGGGCGCAGGACCGGAGCGGGGTGGGCCGAACGTCGGCTCACCCCGCTTCGCTTATCTTCCCTTGGTGCATCCCCTGCTCGACCCCTCCCGGCGCCCGGTCATCGGCCACCGCGGCAATCGTGCCCATGCGCCGGAGGACACGCTCGTCTCCTTCGCGCAGGCCTCCGCCCTCGGCGTCGACGCGCTCGAGATGGACCTCCATCTCTCCAGCGACGGCGTCCCGGTCGTGATCCACGACCCGACGCTCGACCGCACCACCGACGCCACCGGCGCGGTGTCGGACCGTTCGGCCGCCGAGCTCGGCCGCGTGGACGCCGGCGCGCGCTTCTCCAAGGACGGCGGTCGAACCACGCCGTATCGTGGACTCGGCATCGGTGTGCCGACGCTCGAGTCGGTGCTCGCCACCCACCCGCTGATGCCGATGATCCTCGAGATCAAGACCGTCGCCGCGGCTCAGCCCGTGCTCTCGCTGCTCGAGCGCATGGGCGCCACCGGCCGCGTGCTCATCGGCTCGTTCCATGACGCGGCACTCCTTCCCTTCGCGCAGGCGGGCATCCCCGTCGCCGGCGCGGTGCAGGCCCTCGCACGACTCTACCTCCCGGCGCTCATGGGGCTCCGGTGGTCTACCCTCCCGTTCCAGGCCATGTGCATCCCACGGAACTTCCGCGGCCTTCCCATCCCCGTGGCCCGCTTCGCCAAGCTCATGCGCGCCTCCGGCGGACCGACCCACGTCTGGACGGTCAATGAACGCACCGAGGCCCGCGCCCTCTGGGACGCCGGTGTCTCGGGCATCATCAGCGACGACCCCGGCGCGATGATCGCCGAGCGCGGGAAGGCCGCATGACGGCGCCCACGCCGCCGGTCGTCGCGGGGAGCGCCGCGAAGCCCGAGAAGAAGAAGACCAACTACAAGGCCGCATGGGGCGAGACCAAGAAGCTCATGTGGCAGCATCGCCGCTCGCTCGCCATCGGCCTCACGCTCATGCTCGTCAATCGCTTCGCCGGCCTCGTCCTCCCCGGCAGCGTGAAGTACATCATCGACGAGGTCCTCACCAAGGGACGCCTCGAGCTGCTCACGCCCATCGCCGTCGCCGCGGGCATCGCGACCATCCTGCAGGCGAGCAGCTCCTTCGCCCTCTCGCAGGTCATCTCCGTCGCCGCGCAGCGCGCCATCACCGAACTCCGGCGCCAGGTGCAGGCACGCATCCTCCGATTGCCGGTGAGCTTCTTCGACGCCACGCAGAGCGGCGTGCTCATCAATCGCGTGATGAACGACGCCGAAGGCATCCGCAACCTCATCGGCACGGGCATCATCCAGCTCCTCGGCGGGATGCTCACCGCGTCCATCGCGCTGGGCTACCTGTTCTATCTCAACTGGTTCCTCACCACCATGACGCTCATCTTCCTCGCCATCTTCGGCGGGGTGATGGCGTACGCGTTCGCCAAGCTCCGGCCCATCTTCCGCGAGCGGTCGAAGATCCAGGCCGAGGTCTCGGGACGGCTCGGTCAGGCGATGGGCGGCGTGCGCGTGGTGAAGGTGTACACGGCCGAGAAGCGCGAGGAGATCGTCTTCTCCAAGGGCGTGCATGCGCTCTTCAGGAACATCGCGAGCACCATCACCGGCACCAGCGCCATCGCCGCCGTGAGCATCGTCATCATCGGCGCGGTGGGGATCCTCATCCTCACCGTCGGCGGTCGTGCCGTCACGGCGGGGACGATGACCCTCGGCGACCTCGTCTCGTACATGTTCTTCGTCGGACTCGTCTCGTTCCCGGTGATCCAGATGGCGAGCATCGGGACGCAGATCACCGAGGCGTTCGCCGGACTCGACCGCATACGCGAGATCTTCGCGACGCCCACCGAGGACGAGGACGACGCCAAGCGGCAGCCGCTCGCGCAGACGGACGGCGACGTCGCGTTCGATCACGTGTGGTTTGAGTACCGCGAGGGCATCCCGGTGCTGAAGGACGTCACCTTCTCCGCGAAGGCGGGCACCACCACCGCGCTCGTCGGGTCGAGCGGGTCGGGCAAGAGCACGCTCATCTCGCTCATCCTCGCCTTCAACCGCCCCATGAGGGGGCGCGTGATGATCGGCAAACAGGAGCTCGGCACCCTGCGGCTCCGCGACTACCGCTCCACGCTCGGCGTGGTGCTGCAGGACAACTTCCTCTTCGACGGCACCGTCGCCGACAACATCGCGTTCTCCAAGCCCGGCGCCACGCGCGACGAGGTGCGCGAGGCGGCGCGCGTCGCCAACTGCGACGAGTTCGTGCAGGGCTTCCCCGATGGGTACGAGACCATCGTCGGCGAGCGCGGCGTGAAGCTCTCGGGCGGCCAGCGCCAGCGCGTCGCCATCGCGCGCGCCATCCTCGCCGACCCGCAGGTGTTGATCCTCGACGAGGCGACGAGTTCGCTCGACTCGGAGAGCGAGAAGCAGATCCGCGAGGCGCTGCGCGCGCTGCGCAGCGGCCGCACCACCTTCGTCATCGCCCACCGCCTCTCCACCATCCGCAGCGCCGACCAGATCCTCGTCCTGGAACACGGCGAGATCGTCGAGCGCGGGAATCACCGCGAGCTCATGGCGCTCGCCGGCCGCTACAAGGAGCTGCACGACACGCAGCACGAGATCGAGAAGGACCTGTTCATCAATCCCGGCGAGGACTTCACCGAAGCGGTGAAGGCGACCGGGGCGCTCTGACCGGAGCGCTCGGCCCGGACGTCACGCGGCCCCCGGACGCTTCGCGTCCGGGGGCCGCGTCACATGCGCGCGCTCAGCCGCGCTTGCCGCTCACCTTCGAGCCGTCGCCGGGCATGGACCACTCGCCCTCTGCGTTCTCCCCATCGAAGTTGAGCGTCATCGTGCCCATGTCGCCCGTCGGGACCGGGAAGGTCGCGACCATCTTCTTGCCCTCGATGGTGACCTTCGACAGCGGGATCGTCCCGAACTGCGCCGTGCCGATGGAGCCGGTCCACGTGCCATCGGGGAGCTTCACGAGCTCCACGGTCACTTCCATCGCCTGGCCCTGCGCCGTGATCCCGACCATCCACTTGCCGGCCGGGTCGTAGGGCGGCGGCGTGGGCGCCGCGACCGGGACCGGCTCCAGGCGCGGCGTGCCGCTGATCTCGGTCGAAGTGGTCGCGACGGTCTTGCAGGCGCTCGCGAGGAGCGCGAGGCTCGCGAGGGCGGCAGTGCGAAGGCGCATGGCGGGGACTCCTCTGGGGTGGGGGGCAGCTGCCCCGGACGTTCCTACGATATCAGTGCTTCGGGTTGTACGACAGGGAGACTAAGGCGCAGGTTTCAACATTGGCTGTCCGGCGGTGGTGTCCGGCGGTGAGGGTGGGGTGGGGTGGGGTGGGGCGGGGTCGGGCGGGGTGGGCGGGTGGGGCGGGCCGTACGGCCCGCCCCCTTTCATCCTTCCTCCTTCATCCCCCGAGCCGCCCTCACGCCGCCGGCACCGTCCGATCCGCCGCCCAGGCTCGCAACTCCGCGATCCGCTCCCGCATGGTGCCGCTCAACGGCTTGGTCCCCTTCACCTCGCGCAGCAGCATCGCCGTGTCGAGCGGAGCCTTCGAGGCGAAGGCCGCGTAGAGTGCGGCCACCACCACCTGCTCCAGCTCCGCGCCGCTGAACCCCTCGCTCGCCGCGGCGAGCTGCGCCACGTCTATGCGCGTAGCGTCCTGCTTCCGCTTGCGCAGGTGGATCCGCAGCACCTCCTCGCGCACCGCAGGCGTGGGCAGGTCCACGAAGAAGATCTCGTCGAACCGCCCCTTCCTGATGAACTCCGGCGGCAGCTTCGCGATGTCGTTCGACGTCGCCGTCACGAACACATCGCCCTTCCGCTCCTGCAACCACGAGAGGAAGGTGCCGAACACGCGCCGCGACACGCCGCCGTCCTCCTCGCCGCCCGAGCTCGCGAAGGCCTTCTCGAGTTCGTCTATCCAGAGCACGATCGGCGCGAGCCGCTCCGCGGTCTGCATCGCCCGCTTGAAGTTCTTCTCCGAGTCGCCGATGTACTTGTCGTAGAGGTTCGCCGGGTCGAGCTTGAGCAACGGCAGTCCCCACTCGCTCGCGATGGCCTTCGCGGCCATCGACTTGCCGCACCCCGGCACACCGAGCAACAGCACGCCACGAGGGAACCCGAGCCCGAACTCCTGCGCGCGCTGCGGATCGGTGACCACGGCGCGGCGCCGCGAGAGCCACGACTTGAGTCCGTCGAGCCCCGCCACTTCGCCCAGTCCCGACTCGGGCGCGTGGTATTCGAGCAGCCCACCCTGCTCCACCACCTGACGCTTCGCCGTCGCCGCACGCGCGATGTCCTCCGCGCGCAGCGCGCCGTCCTCGATGATGAGTCGGGTCACCACGCGCTCGGCCTCGAGCTGCGTGAGGCCCACGAGGTTGTTCACCAGGCGCAGCCGCTCCTCCTGCGTGATCTCCACGCGCAGCGGACCGCGCGCCGAATGCTCGCGGATCAACCGCTCCAGCAGCTGCCGCTGCTCGTTGAAGTCGGGCACCGGCAGCCGCGCCGTCACGCCCACCGCGCGCAGCGAGTCGGGGAGGTGCACGTCCGTGCCCGAGATGACGATCGCGCCGCGCCGCGTCCCCACATGCGTCACCGCATCCAGCAGGTGGCTCGCGATCGCCGCGTCCTCGAGGAACGCGCCGAGCCCGCGGAAGTGGAATATCCCCGCGCCCTCCTCCAGCACGCGCGCGAGCCCCTTCGCCGGCTCCTCCGTCTTCTCTATCCACGGGTCGCCCGACTGCGTGCCGCGCCGCAGCCCGCGCGAGCGCGTCCACGAGAAATGGAACAGCGAGAGGCGCGACGCGAGCACCGCGAGCAGCTGGTCGGCACGCTCCGGCTCCGCTGTATCGAGCAGGATCAGCCCATGCTTGCTGCGGATGAGCAGTTCGAGTTCGTCTTCCGTATCTTTCACCCGATGCCTCTCCCCGGCGTGGTCGCAGAAGATACGTTGCCACGACCCATCCCGCAGGGGGACGCGGGGCGCGCGTGGACGTTCCTGGCGCTTCTGGCGGCCGCCGAGCTGCTCGGGATGTCGCCCTGGTTCACCGGGAGCGCCGCATCGCCTTACCTCGCGCTACGCTGGGCGCTCAGCGAATCGCAGGTGGGCGGACTCTCCACCGCAGTGCAACTGGGCTTCGTGCTCGGCACCGCGATCGCGGCGGTGCTCAACCTCGCCGACGTGATCCCGGCGCGGCGCTACTTCGCCTGGGCGGCGTTCGCCGCCGCGCTCTCCAACGCGGCGCTGGTGTGGGCGCCCGACTACACCACGGCGCTCGTGACGCGCGCACTCACGGGCCTCTGCATGGCGGGCGTCTATCCGCCGGCGATGAAGATGGCGGCGACCTGGTTCCGCGCGCGGCGCGGCCTCGCCGTCGGCGCGGTCGTCGGCGCGCTCACCGTCGGCAAGGCCACGCCGTACCTCTGGCATGTGCTCCCCGACGCCGGACTCTCGGTGATCGTGATCTCGGCGTCCGCCGCATGCGCGCTCGCGGGACTCGCGATCGGCACGTTCTGGCAGGACGGTCCGTTCGCCTTCCCGTCGCGCCACTTCTCGTGGGGCCTCGTCGGCGAGGTGATCGCCACGCCGCGCTATCGGCTCGCGACGGGCGGATACCTCGGTCACATGGCCGAGCTCTACGCGTACTGGACGTGGATCCCGGCCTTCGTCGCGGCGAGCGCGATCGCTTGGGCGGGCGATCCGTTGGCGGCGCATGCGTCGTGGGTCGGCGTGCTCAGCTTCGGCACCATCGCCGTCGGCGGGCTCGGCTGCCTCTGGGGCGGCGTGGTGAGCGATCGCATCGGGCGCGAGCGGCTCGTGATGATCGCGATGGCCGTGAGCGGCGGCTGCGCGCTCGCCATCGGACTCCTCTTCGGCAAGTCGCCGTGGCTCCTTGCCCCGCTCGCGCTCGCGTGGGGCTTCTTCGTCATCGCCGACTCGGCCCAGTTCTCCGTGCTCGTCACCGAGTCCGTGCCCGCGCACGCGGTGGGGACCGCGCTCACCATCCAGGTCTGCCTCGGCTTCCTCCTCACGACCATCACCATCCAGATGATCCCGCCGCTCGTCGCGCGCTTCGGCTGGCAGGCCGCCTTCGCGCTGCTCGCCGTGGGTCCGCTGCTCGGCATCGTCGCCATCAGGCGATTGCAGGCACAGCGCCCGGTTACCGCGGCATGAGCCAGGGCATCGCGACCATCGCCGCATGAACACGAGCATCGCGAGCGTACTGCGCTCGTTCGAGGACGGGCATCACCGCGCCGAGTTCTACCGTGGCTGGCGCGTGGGACACTCGGCGGGCCTCACCCATCCCGCCATCCTGCGCACCCTCACCGCACTCGGCGGCACCACGCGCGAGATCCACGCCCACCTGCTCGCCGGGACCACGAAGGGCCGCGGCATCAAGGAACTCGTGCGCGCGCGGCCCGAACTGTTCGAGCCTTTCGAGTCGGCGTTGCTCACGCTGGGCGACGAGAGCGGCTCGCTCGACACCGTGCTCGCCGCGCTCGCCGGTTTCTTCGAGCGCCAGCACAGGATGATGCTCAAGGTGAAGCAGCAGATGGCGTACCCGCTCTTCGTCTCGCTCGTCGCGGTGGTGCTCGCGCCGCTGCCGCTCGTGTTCCAGGGGCGCACGCAGCTCTACTTCCTGACCGCCGGCGGCGGACTCGTCGCGTGGTTCTTCCTCGCCGGCACCTTCATCGCCGGACGCGCGCAGAGCTACCAGCGCAAGCCGATGTTCGTTCGCGCGCGCTTCGCGCGGGCGCTCATGATGACCATCGAGGCAGGACTCCCCCTCGCCAAGGCCGTCCGCCTCGCAGCCGACGCGAGCGGCGATCCGTCGCTCGCCGCGCACGTGCGCAAGCAGGGCGAGCGGGCGCTCTCCACGCAGTCGCTCGAGCAGACACTGACTGGCGCACCGGCCCTCACGCTGGACCTCCTCTCCACGCTCGCACTCGCCGAGCGCACGGGCGATTTCAGGACGACGCTGGGCAGGATGGCCGAACTCTACGAGGACGGCTTTCGGTAGAGGGATAGGAACCCCGGTTAGATTCCGGCGTGCCCGAGACCAATCGACCGGCGCTGCGCGCGATCGCGCTGGCCACGTTCCTCACGCTCGTCCCCATCACGCTGCTCGTGCCGGGACTCGACGAGCTCGTGGTCGACGCGCACGGCGGCACGCGCTTCCAGGCGCACCTCTTCGTCGCGCTCAACCAGCTCGCCGGGATCATCGCGGTGCCGTTCGCGATGCACTGGCATCGCCGCTTCCCCGGCACGCGGCGATGGGTGGTCGCCCTGCTCGCGCTCGACGCGGTGGCGTTCCTCGGAATGGGCGCGGCCGATTCGCTCGGTGGACTCTTCGTCTGGCGCGCGATTGACGGCATGGCGCACCTGCCGGCGGTGACCTTTCTGATGATCGCGGCGAATCGTGCGGGCGGTGCGCGCCGCGGCGCAGCTCTCGGCGTCGTCGCCGCAGCGCTCATGGTCGGCGTAGCAGTTGGTGCGCCCCTCGGCGGCATCCTCATCGATCGCGCGGTGGATTCGATCTACACGGTCGGCGCGGCGCTGCTCGGCGTCGCGGCGCTCTCCGCCATGGCCATCCCGTCCGGGACTCTGACGCAGCCGGCGACGCGCTCGCGCTACGAATGGGACCGTCGCAACGCCGCGAGCTGGATGCCACTCGCCTACGGCTTCACCGATCGTTTCCTCATCGGCGTGTTCGTCTCGAGCTTCACGATCTACCTGACCGAAGTGCACGCAGTGAGCGCCGCGACTCGCGGCATGCTGATGTCACTCTTCCTGCTCCCGTTCGCGTTGCTGTGCTGGCCCGCGGGAAGGCTCGCGGATCGCGTCGGCTGGTTCGCACCGATCATCACCGCGAACATCTGCTTCGGCGTGCTCTACGCGAGCTACGGCGTGCTCCCGTTCGGATGGCTGCCGGCAGCGATGGTGCTCTCGGGCGTGCTCAGCGCCCTGATGTTCTCGCCGAGCCTCGTGCTCGTGAGCGAATTCGCCAAGCGCGGCGCGGGCGAAGGGCTGTTCGGGGTGTTCCAGGTGGCGGGGTCGTTCGGGTTCCTGTTCGGGCCGATCGTGGGGGGGCTGCTCGTCGAGTCACTGCGGCACGCCGACGGAACGCCGATGTGGGCAATGATCTTCGGCGTCGTGGGCGGCTCGCTCGTGGCGCTCGGCCTCGTGAGCTGGCGAGTACTCGGGCGGCTCTCGCGCGAATGGCAGGCACCCGCTTAACGCAGAACTGCTTTTCACCACAGGGGGCACAGGGGACACAGGGGGCTCAGCGCGCTGATGCAGGCGCCGAGCCCCCTGAAGTCTTTTGGGGGGAGAACTGCAACGAGGTCGCTCAGCACGGGACCCCCTGTGCCCCCTGTGCCCCCTGTGGTGAATAGCAGTTGCAGTTAAGGCGCCGCCCGCCGAGCAGGCTTCCCACCCTCGTTCCAAGTCACCCGCGCCCCGTCCGTGAGCACGCGCACGGCCTTGGCCGTCGCATCGATCATCGCCGCGACGTGCGTAAGGTCCATCCGATCCACCTCATCATTCACCCCGTGGTAGTCGGTATGCCCACCGAATGAAGAGAACGTGTGCGCCGGTACCCCTTCCAGCGCGAACGCGTAGTTATCCGACCGCATGAAGAAGTTCTCGGAAGGCCGCGGATCGACGATCACCGGCAGCCCCGCCGCCGCGAGCTGCGCTCCCATCGTCGACCGCTCGTAGCCGGTGAGCCACCCCTTCCCCGGCCCGCCGGCGAGCGAATCCGGACGCCCGATCATCTCCACCTGCAGTTGCGCGACCACCTTCTCCATCGGCCTCACCGGGTGCCGTATGTACCACTGCGTCCCCGAGCCGCCCGTCTCCTCGCCCGTGAACGCGATGATGACGATCGTCCGCTTGGGCGCCGGCCCCTCCTTCAACTGCCGCGCCGCCTCGAGGATCGCCGCGACGCCCGACGCGTCGTCGTCCGCACCATTGTAGATCGAGTCGCCATCCACCGCGCGCGCGCCGCTCATCCCGATGTGATCGAAGTGTGCGCCCACGAGCACCACCTCGTCGCGCAGCACCGGATCGCTGCCGACGATGATCCCAACGACGTTCTGCGACTGTCCGCGCCGTTCCGCCGGCACCGTATCGAGCGCCGCGAAGCTCTCCACCGGCGCGAGCCGCATCGCGCCGCCCGGACGCCGGCTCGGCGCGAGCTTCATCGGGATGCGCTGGAGGAACCCATCGTCACCACCCGGGACGAGGCCAAGCCGCTGCATCTCGTTCGCGATGATGCGCGCCGCCTTGTCGTTGCCCGGCGTGCCGATCGCGCGCCCCTGCAGCGAGTCGTGCGACAGCGCACCGATGATGCGCCCCGCGTCGGCGGCGGTCGTCGCGCGCTGCGCGGAGAGCGGTCCAGCGACCGACGCGATGGTGAGCGCTGCGAGGAGGGAGCGTGAGTAGGACATGGACCGGTATCCGGATGAGGTGAGCGCAACACGCAGCCGGAGTCTACCGTCGGTCTTGACCCTCGCCAATGCCCGTCTACGTTCCTCTCCCATGCCCTCCCCACAGGTGCGTCGTCGCGGCGGCGTGGTGAACGTCCCCGTCATGCGCGACGAGATCCCGCAGCGCGGCAACTTCCTCCTGCGCTGGATCATGATCGGGTCCATGCGCCTCTTCGGCTGGCGCTTCACCGGTGACGGCTTCCCACCCCTCAAGAAGTTCGTCCTCATCGTCGCGCCGCACACGTCCAACTGGGACTTCATCGTCGGCATCCGCGCCATGTACGCCCTCGGCCTCCGCGGCACCTTCCTCGGCAAGGACACCCTCTTCAAGTTCCCGCTCGGCATCGTCATGCGCTTCCTCGGCGGATTCCCCGTGGACCGCTCCACGAGCAGCGATGTCGTCACGCAGACCGTCGACCTCGTCGCGCGCATGGACAAGGTGGTCATCGTCCTCTCACCCGAGGGCACGCGCAAGCGGATCGATCGCTGGCGCAGCGGCTTCTACTGGATCGCGCGCAAGGCCGACTTGCCCATCCTGCCCGTGGCATTCGACTACGCAACGCGCTCCATCCACGTGCACCCGCTCTTCCATCCCACCGGCGACCAGGACGCGGACATCGCCGCCCTCCGCGCGCTCTTCCGCGCCGAGCAGGCCTTCGATCCCGCGAAGTACGCGGAGTGACCACGAGCTCGCCCGCGCCGCACGCGAAGTGACGACCCGCTCGCCCGCTCCGAACACGGATTGAGTACCTTCTCCCCATGACCACTCGCCGCGACTTCCTCCTCGCGCTGGGCGCGTCCGCGCTCGCGCCGTCCATCGCCCAGGCCGCCGAGCGCGCGCACCGCCGCGAGGCCGCGCGCCATCTCGGCGGCATCGGCATCCAGGCCTACATGGTGCGCGACGAACTGAAGGCCGACCTCGACGGCACCCTCGCCCACATCGCGCGACTCGGCTACGAGCGCATCGAATGGTGGGGCAACTGGGGCCGCACACCGGCCCAGCTCCGCACGCGCTTCGACGAGCTCGGCTTGCGGTCGCCCACGCGACACGTCGGCTCAGAGGCGTTCGAGGCCGACAAGATCGATGAGACGCTCGACGCCGCCGCGACGATGGGACACGACACCGTGATCGTCGCCGGCATGGGCCGCGGCTACGCCGACGACGCCGACGGCTGGAAGCGCGCCGCCGCCTTGCTCAGCGCCGCCGGTGCCAAGGCCGCACCCCTCGGCATGCGCGTCGGCTACCACAACCACTCGAGCGAGTTCAAGAAGCGCGGCGACCGCATGGCGCTCGAGATCCTCATCGCCGAGTCGGACCCGAAGACCGTGGACTTCCAGCTCGATTGCTATTGGTCCTACATCGGCGGCCAGGACCCGCTCGCCTTCCTGAAGTCGCACAAGGACCGCATCGCGCACCTGCACCTGAAGGACGCCGCCGCCGAGTCCCCGCACAAGCAGGTGGACCTCGGCAAGGGCATCATCGACTGGCGCACGATCATCGCGACCGGACTCGCGCAGCGCGTCGTCACCGTCACGCTCGACCTCGACGACCCCGCCGACACGTGGGCGTCGGCAGGGTCGGCGCGCAGCTATCTGCGCGGCTTGGGATACTGACCGCTACTTCTTCGCGATCGGCACCGTCCGCATCGCTGGCGGCGTCACCTCGAGCTTCGGCACCGTCACCTTCAGGATGCCGTTGTTGAACTCGGCCGCGACCTTCGCCTCGTTCACCGGGACGGGGAAACGGAACGTGCGCACGAACTCGCCATAGCTGCGTTCCCAGAGGTGGAAGGTGCGATCCTTCTCGCCCTCCTTCTTCTCCTCCTCCTTGTGGCCCTTGAGGGTGAGCGTCCCCTCGCTGACCGCGACCTCGACGTTCTCCTGGCTGATGCCGGGGAGTTCGGCCGTGATCATGTACTCCTTGGGCGTCTCGGTGGCTTCCACCAGGGGCGACCACATCATCTTCTCCATCCGCTTCTCGTCCATCATCGGGAGGCGGAGGTCGAGTCCGAACGGTTCCTCGAAGAAGCGCTGCAGGCGGTTCCGCATGCGGTTCACTTCGCGCTCCATCGACACGGGCACTTCGTATTTCACCAGTGACATCGTTCCCTCCTTCAGGGTGTGAGAGCACGATGGCCGCGCGCGCAACGCCGCGCAGTAGGGGGCCACAGGATTCGCTGTGCGGATTCCACTGTTCCTCGGGCGCACGGCGAACCCTGACGGACTCCCCTGACGCGATGCATCTTTTCGGCGTGCCGCGTTCGAGCCACTTCGAACCGCCCGTCCCCCGAGGCCCCACATGATCCAGGGCAGTCCCAAGTCGCAGACGACGTATGACGTCATAGTCGTCGGTTCCGGCGCCGGCGGTGGCATGGCCGCCTACCAGCTCGCCGTCGCCGGCCTCAAGGTCCTCGTGCTCGAGGCCGGCCGCAGCTACGACCCCGTGCGCGAGACCCCGATGTTCAAGCTCCCGCGCGAGGCGCCCCTCCGCGGCGCCGGCTCGCGCGAGAAGCCGTTCGGCTTCTACGACGCGACGGTCGATGGCGGATGGGAGGTCCCCGGCGAACCGTACACCAACGCGCCCGGCACCGACTTCCGCTGGTGGCGCTCCCGCATGCTCGGCGGCCGCACCAATCATTGGGGCCGCATCTCCCTCCGCATGGGCGAGTACGATTTCAAGCCCAAGACGCGCGACGGACTCGGCGCCGACTGGCCGCTCAACTACCAGGACCTCGCGCCGTACTACGACAAGACCGAGATGCTCATCGGCGTCTACGGCGGCGATGACGACCTCGAGAACACGCCGCGTTCATCGCCGGGCGTGCTGCAACCCGCGCCGGCACCCAAGGTCGTGGAACTGCTCGCGAAGAAGCACGCCACGCCCATGGGCATCCCCGTGATCCCGGCGCACCTCGCGATCATGACGCAGCGCCAGGACGCGAACCGCCTGCCGCAGTTGCTGCACCCGGGCAACGCCCTCGCGCAGCGCGTCCTCAAGCAATCCATGCAACAGCGGCAGGCGTGCTTCTACGCGACGCCCTGCGGCTGGGGCTGCTCCATCAAGGCCAACTTCCAGTCGACGACGGTGCTGCTGCCGCCCGCACTCGCGACTGGGAATGTCGACATCGTACCCGACGCGATGGTGCGCGAGGTGACCATCGGCCCCGACGGCAACGCAACCGGCGTGAGTTACATCGACAAGCGCACGCGCCAGGATCGCACCGTGAAGGCGCGCATCGTGGTGCTCGCGGCGAGCGCGGCCGAGACCGCGCGCATCCTGTTGAACTCCAAGAGCGCCCGCAATCCGAACGGCGTCGCGAACTCCAGCGGCCTCGTCGGTAAGTACTTGATGGACACCGTCGGCGCGGGCATCGGCGGTCAGGTGCCCGTGCTTGAGAACCTTCCGCCGCACAACAACGACGGCGCCTCGGGCATGCACATGTACATGCCCTGGTGGCTCTACAAGGACCAACTCGCCGGCAAGCTCGGCTTCGCGCGCGGCTATCACGTGGAGTTCGGCGGCGGCCGCGGGATGCCGGGCGGCGGCACGTTCAACTCCGTCGAGGGCCTCACCCAGGGCGCGTACGGCACGCGATTCAAGGAAGCCGCGCGCCGCTACTATGGAAGCTTCGTCTGGTTCGACGGCCGCGGCGAGATGATCCCCAACGAGGACTCGTTCTGCGAGATCGACCCCGAGGTCGTGGACCAATGGGGCATCCCCGTCCTCCGCTTCCATTGGAAGTGGTCCGACCACGAGCTCAAGCAGGCCGTGCACATGCAGCAGACCTTCGCGTCGGTGATCGAGGCGATGGGCGGCAAGGTGAACGGCACCGTGCAAACGGACGGCAACCGCGCCATCGCGCGCGGCGGGCAGATCATCCACGAAGTGGGGACCTGCCGCATGGGTGACGATGCGCGGACCTCCGTTTTGAATGGCCACTGCCAGTCGTGGGACGTGAAGAACCTGTTCGTGACCGATGGTGCGCCGTTCGTTTCGAATGCGGACAAGAATCCTACGCTGAGCATTCTTGCGCTCGCGTGGAGAACGACGGACTACATCCTCGACCAGCTGTCGAAGAAGGAGATCGGCTGATGGAACACGACGAGAAGACTGCGCCTGAGGGCGCACGTGAGATCGCGCCTGAGGGCGTGAAGCGGCGGGATGCGCTCAAGGTGCTCGGGGCGGCTGCCGTGCTGCCGATGCTTGCGGGCCTGCCCGGTGAGGTCGAGGCGCAGGGAGCGCCGGCGGCCGGTGCTCCGCCGCGGCCAGCTGCGACGCAGCAGCCGCCTGCGGTTCGCACTGGGCCGCGGGGGGATGCTTGGGATCCGGATCTGATCAATCCGAAGAAGGATCCGACGCGCAAGCTCACGGCGGCGGAGATGGCGACGCTTGCTGCCCTTGCTGACGTGATCATTCCTGCGGATGCCAAGTCGCCGAGTGCTACTGCGGTTGGTGCGCATCACTACATCAATGAGCATGTGAGTGCGGCGGGGGATAGCTACGCGCGCGATCTTGTTCGCGTCCGCGGTGGGGTCAGCTGGCTGAATCTGGAGAGTCAGAAGCGGTTCTCGCGGTCGTTCGTGCGACTTACTGCGGCACAGAAGACTGCCATTTGCGATGATATCTGCTATCCGGCGGGGGCGAAGCCGGAGTTCCAGGCCGGTGCGCGCTTCTTCTCGCTGGTGCGGAATCTGGTGGCGACTGGGTTCTATACGACGGATGTGGGGATGAAGGACGTCGGCTACGTGGGGAATGTGGCGTTACCGAAGTGGGAGTTGCCGCCGGCGGCGGTGCTTAGAAAGGTGGGGCTTGAGTAGGCGGGTCGGGCAATCCAGCACGGCGGGCTGCGGTTCACGTAAGACGAGGAACGAGGCGCGCCGCGATCTGAGGTTGCGGCGCGCTTTCGTTTGTTCGGATAGGGCGAGTGTGCGAGCGCTGCGGCCGCACGGGACACCGGGTAGTTCTGGCAAATCCAGTCTCGCAGTCCGTGTTGCGCCGGTCCGCGAAGTGCGCGACGCGGGTTCGTCTCAGTCTTGCGTGGCGTCGGTCCCGATCGCAGAATCGACGGTGTTCCGAAGACCCGCTGGTCACCGTTCGAGAGTCTACGCGGGTCCGTGCAATACACGTCACGTTGACGAGACCGCCGACGGCGCAACGCACATTCTAGAGAGCACGGTATGACGTCTCTTGAGCATCTCGGAAGCGTCCTGGCTCCCACAGTGGCCGCTCTCCCAGACGATGTGCGCACGCCACACGAGATCTCCGCGCACAGTCATGAGATCGCGCAGCTGACTTCCTCGCATGGTCCAGTAGACCTGATTGCGAAGGCCCTCGAGGGTGAGAAGTCACTTGCCGGCTACGATGGAAAGCTGCACTGGTTTGGCGGCGGCTCCGTTCGCATGACGTACCAGTCAATTGCGGTCTGGCTCCTAGCTCGCTCGAGAATAACGGGGACCTCGAAGGCACTCGGCGAGTTGGCGACTTTTGTCGACGCAACTGAACTCCGCGCCTTCGCATCGATTGCGCTGGACGGCGTCGATTTCGACTCACCTGTGCAACTCGCGGAGGATGTCAGTATCGTCCCGTGGGCGATGTTCCCGGAGACCGCCACGAAGTCATATCTCACCCGCGGAATATTCGCGACGGGCGTGCGCCGGCCCCATGCTGCCATCGTGCATTCAGTCCGGATCCCCAAGCTACTGTATCATCAGGACGATAAGCCCGAAGTGCCTGCGGTGTCGTTCGATACCGCGAACGACGCGCTTCTGGTGCTTGCACTTGCGGGGCCGGTGGCGCCGTACGCACTGGCCACGTGGGTTGACGTCCCCGAATCGGTTCCTTCGCTGGGCGCAGCAATGATGCTCTCCGAGGCCACGGGCACATTCCATCGGACGAGCTTGCCACCAGACGCGCAGCAACAACTCGCGCCGGTCTGGGCAGCCTGGAGATCCTTACCATCGGCTAGCCAGGCGTCCCTCCGCGTACCGTTGTACCGCCTCGTGTCCGCGATGCGACGGCGCACGACCGTCGATGCCGCCATCGATCTAGGAATAGCAATCGAGTCGGCGTTTCTCAGCGATGTCACGGGAGCGAGTGGTGAGCTAAAGTTCCGCATTCAGCTGCGAGCGGCTCGCTGGCTTTCGGAGGGTGCAACCGAGAGGGCCGCAGTATTCGCGCTCGTGGGCGCGCTGTACGACGCACGATCCACCGCGGTACACCAAGGAGTGCTTGGACCCAAGGTCGGAAAGCACGACACCGGTGCACTCTTGCGCGACGGATACTCGGTTATGGCACGTGCGTTGTCGAAACTGATTCTCGTCGGAATTCCGGACTGGAAGCTGTTCGTGCTCCAGTAGCGGCCCGCCGCTACCTCACGGCGGTTGGTGACCGATGGTCGGCTAGGGTAGCGGCTGGGCGGCCCGGCCCTCATCGTACCGCAGGGTCGGGCGTGGCCGCCAACCCGCTTTTGCCGAAACGGCCAAGGCGCTGCCTCACGTTTGCCGGACTCGCAACCATTGCACCTCGCCTACTTCGATGAAGTGAAAGTTGCGCCGCCCGGCCAACCCTTTCATTGGCTCTGCGCAATCCTTGTCGATGCGAACGACGTCGCGGCGATCGAGGCTGAGGTGTCCGCGCTCGCCGTGGAGTGTTTCGGCAACGCCACGCTCACGCGCGACACTGAGTTTCACGCCGCGGCGATATTCAATCGTTCGGAGAACTTCAAGCATTGGACGGATCCGGTTAAGCGAGTTGAGGTCCTGAAGCGTCTCTTTCGAATCCTCGACAAACATGACGTGATCGGCAAAGTGTACGTGCGTCTTGACCCACGCCGAATGGCGGCAACCGACAACGTCGACGAGCGTGCCTTCATGTTCTTCGTCGAGAGAATCGACATGGCACTTGCCGACCGGCAGTCGATGGGGCTTCTAATCGGCGACTTTGAGAGCGATCGGTTTTCTAGTGTCGCCGCGCGCAATCTCTCGGCGTATCGCGAAGGCGGAACGCCATACCAGTTTGGGCGTGAGATCAAGCAACTCATCGACACCGTGCATTTCACACACTCACATCACAGTCGGCTCTTGCAGCTCGCGGACTGCTTCGCGTGGTCGCAGCAACTCTGTCATACCGCGAGTGGAACCGCCACTGGGCTGCGCGCCGAACTCGCCGAATGGGTGCGAACGGAGACGAATCTAAATGGCACACACCGCTACAAGCATTGGCCCCCTGAGTCCGCGCCGCTTCTCCGCGAGTGAGCCGACTGGCGACGATTCTTGGCCGACGGCCGCGTAGGGCAGTTGAGCGGCGACCGCGCCTGTATATGCGGCAGGGGGCGGTGCGGCCGCCGTCGCGCGTCCATTCGAACGACCACAGCGACACCTGCCGTTAGCCGGACGCGACTCACGAGGGACTCCCACTCTTGGCACGAAAGGCGAAGCTACCAGCGGACCTCGATCCGCTTGCAACCGCACTCGAGGAAGCGCGCCGCGGCGCGTCATTTGACGCGCTCATTCACCATGAGGCCGTTGCGGTTCTTCTGAGCATCTATCCGTTCCTCGACGGGCTCGCGGAGGGCGAGCGTCGCTCCGCGATAGTCAGCGGCATCAGTCGCGCAGCGGAGTCAGGACCGATTACGGCGAGGTCGCTGAAGGACGCCGTGAGACGGGAAGAAACCACCCTTCTCGGCCAGCCGCAGACGACATTTGTTCTCGCAACTCATCTCTCATTCACGCGAGTCGGTGGCCCCGTTCCGCGTTCGTACAAGGGCGGCATTGAGATAACGCGCCACCTTCCCGCCTCACTGCGTCGAGCGCGGCTCGAGCCGTCACTTGACATCGCGGACGTCGACCGTCTTCCCGTCCACTACTCAGCGGCAACAGTAAAGGTAAGAGCTCGCACGGTCGCGCACGCGTTTCAGCAAGCTCAGTCGCGACTCGACCTTCTGCGGGCGCTCTGGAACTATGCGCACGCGCGGCGAACGATCTGGGAGTCGCACTCCGATCCGACCGCCCCAATTGCCAGAATACGGCTCGGCAGGGTCAGTACACTCCACACTGCGAGCGGTGCCCTCGCAAGTCCGATGTATTGGTTTCAGCCGGACCATCGGGACGTGACAAGTACATGGCTTTCGGACGCTGACTGGCAACGGATGACGCGAATGGTGAGGTCCGCAAGTCAGAAGCTGCGCCGCGTCCCCTACCGCGCCGAAGTGGAGCGCGGGTTGCTGCAGTATGGTCGCGCGCTCGATGCAACTGACATGGAGACTGCATTTCTGAAGCTCTGGAGTGTGCTTGAATTGCTCACCGGACTGGGCGGAGAGAGATACGATGACCTTGTGTCACGCACAGTCTTTCTCTTCAAACCGGACAAGCTCACCGAGTACGTTCTTGCTCACCTACGGCATCAGCGGAACGAGATTGTGCATCTCGGAACCGCCCAGGAGGAGATGCGCCCACTAGTCGTCCAACTCAAACGATACGTGGAACGGATGCTTTCAGTTCAGATGACGATGGGCCGGCACTTCATGAGTCTCGACGAGGCTGGCCGCTTCATGGATCACAGCGCATCACCAGAGGTACTGCGCCGACAGCTCGATCTCCTGGAGCGTGCCGCGCGATTTCGACGCATTCGCCTACGTCGCGTTAGAAGGAAGTGAGTCTCAGGCCTGCGCGGCCTATCGTCGGATGTTGTGGATAGCCGCGTTATGAAAGGGAGGCAGACGGCCATGGCACAACGTGACGATAGGTAGAGGAGGTTCATCCCGAGGCGTATGGATCCTGAATCCCTGCTTTGCTGGACTCTCGTTGATCTGGACGCGTGCAAGCGGTCGCTTTGGCACTACCACCAACTCCGTATCGCCGGACTGGTGCGACTGCTGCTCTTCGATGAGCAGCCACTCGTGCACCAAGTCAACCGCATCCACCGGCAAAGGCTCACGTTTGCACATGGACCGGGTGCCACGAGTACACTCCCTAATCCCTCACGGGACATTGTTCACGGAGGAGTGCGCTTCGGCGCAGCAACGCTCGACCCGAGCCGACTCAGCCTTGGCTCCGCGCAGTCCAGCGACCTGACGAGTTGGATTTCGCTCGGTGCGCTCCGCATCGCAGGTACCGTTCTGACTGTGCGGGAATTCGTTCAGCAGATGGCGTACGTGCAAGGCGTGGTTCATGCGGGTACTCCCAAGGACGCTCTCGAGACGAGTCTTCTAACCGCCCGACACAACGAGCATCGGCTAGTTCTGAACTTCAGCGAACCGAACCTCGACCTCCTGAAGCAGATAGGTGCGGTCACTCAGGCCGGGCTACAGCCGCTCTTCGAAGTGTGCAAGGAGAAGCGCAGTTGGAAGGACGGCGCCTATCCGAGATTCGTGTACGAGGGCGCCACTTGACTGGGGTAGCTAATCGATGGTCGGAGACGGAACGGGTTGACGGTCGCCCCTTATCGCTCCTGAAGGCCTGGCGAGATCACCGACCGGAGTTTTTGCGAGGAAATACGTTGCAAACTGACGTACGACTTTCAACAACGCAGGTCAGACTTGTGGAGGTATCCTCAGCATGCCGGATCTCGAGCGCATACTCGATGAGTATCTCGTGAAGGACCTGCTCGCGCTGAAGGACACGCGCGTCGGCTTTCCTACCTTGATGACCGTCTTTGCCGGTGTCGAACTCCTAGGTTCGCTGCTTACGGAGGGTGCGTTCGGAACAACCGCAGATGGTTTTCAGCACTACTGGACACGCTACCTCTATCCACCATCCGTTCGAACGCGAACTGACGAGGAAGCTGAAATCATCTACGAGTTCGTACGCCACGGCGTCATGCATCACTTCTTTCCAAAGGGCATGATTGGCGTGACCGGTTCCGATCCGGCCGGGCACCTCGTATGTCGTCCGGACGGGGTGCTCATTCTCGACGTCAAGGTGTTGGTCGACGATTTCGTACGCGCCTACAGGGATCGCGTTGAGCCGATCCTAGCAACGGATACGGGCTTGCCAAGCCGACTCACAATGCAGAAACGCCTGGACGACATTCGCAATGCTGGGAACCGCAGGATGCCTCGTCTATACGAAGTGTTCAGCCCGTCTGCGCCTTCCGGGGCGGCGGACATTGCCCGTGAGGCCTCAGGCCCGTTGTGAGCGTACTTCGCTCGCGCACTCTGCTGTCAGTTGAGCCCGACTAGAGAGCCATGAACGCGGAGACACACTTCATACATTCGCTTGCGGGCATGCTCGAGCCCTAGGGCGATGGGCACATCTAACGGTCGCATGAAAGATCGCTTGGTGCAGATTGGTCCGCCGACTCCGGGACAGAATTCGCCTCTCACCTTCTTGCGTGGTTGACAGCGTCAGAGTCGGAGGTGTGGAGCTGCGCGCGTAACTTCTCTCTCGCATACGATCGGAGTGAAGAGAAGAAGTTCGCGAGTTTGAAGGCTCATCCTGTGCTCTACAACCGCATCCCAGAGATTCGCGTCCACTTTGTCGTCACCGCGGACCTCAGCGAGGGCACGCAGTTCGATCTTACCGTCATGGGTGAGCTCGGCCGCATCGCTCGTGACGCCGGCTACCGAGGCGAGGATGGCTCAGACTAGCTGCCGCAGTGAACCGATGCCGCGCCACAAGGGGTAGCGGTGCGACGCTATCACCGATCGGCAACGGTCCACAGCAGTGAGAGCACTTGCCGTTGGCTTGGAATAGCATGCGTGCTCTCGAAAAGCTCGGGATCGCCACGCTGCTCCAGCTCAAACCAAGTATGGGGATCGAGAGAGTGAGCGCCGTGCGTTGGCGCCTCACCCGCATGCGTGAAGCGCGCGAGGCTCTGCATAGGGAGCGCATCGCCCTTTGAAGGGATTCGGTAGAAGAAGGAATCGGACCGAATCGCCCAGTCTACCTTCCCATCTCGAGAACTGACGAGAGCGCAGGCCTCACCAGAAAGGCGCACATAGCGCAACGCCGCCGCCGTCACGGAAACGTCGTACATATCCTCCGCTGCGAGGCGCAGTACGCTCTCAATGGAGGGCGTCAGCTTGGCCGAGTCCGCCAAGAACGGCGCTCTTGGCATGAGTATTTCGACAGCAAAATCATTTGCTTCAATCTCTAGATCGTCCTTTCCGACCGTATTCGCCGAAAAATCTTTTTCACCGCATGGTCTATTCGCGTGCCTTCTGTGGGTCGGGATATGGTAGTGTCCCAGTTCGTGCGCGATGGAAAATCGCCGCCGCCCTCTGCTCTGGCCTGGCGCTAGGAGAATCCCTGCGGGCATGCCTTCACCGACGGTGACGAGACAGGCGGCGTAGCCAGGATTCGCACACTCCGACTCCACCACTTCGATTCCATCCTCGGCCAAGACATGTTCGAGGTCGCAAGTCCGTGCGTTCGCGAACCCGCGCGCCTTACGAAACAGGCGCGCGACTCGCGTTCCATTGGGCACGGCCGACACGACGCTCGGCATCTATGACCGATGCTTGTCGCGCAGGAACCGCATGAAGGTCTCAAGCTCATCCTTGGCTTGCTCAGGAAGCGCTCGATACTGGCGATAATGCACCTGTTCTTGCCTCGTCGCTGCATCGCCCTTCTCCGGCCCCAGCAATTCAGCCGTGCTCAAGCCGAGAGCGGTCGCAAGGCGCCGTAAGACGTCGAAAGACGGAGCCCGTTCGCCCTTCTCTATCTGGGACACCGCGGACTGGCTAATGCCGGCCTTGTCGGCCAACTCCGCCTGATTCAGTTCAGCCTCGGTCCGCAGCCTCCGAAGTGTCCGCCCGAAGTCGCCCAATGTCCCCTCCAACAATCGGCATTCCCGAAAGAGGTTGACAGATATCACTGTCCGTTATATCACTTCACGTCATGAAAGGTATTACGCGCGGACTCTCCGCGCAATCCACGATCACCGGTACTCCCATGTCAGCGCCAGAACGAGAGAAGGAAATCACCGTCGTCGTCCATGCCCCACGGCACAAGGAAGCCAAGTCATTCCGCTGGCCTCCCTCGACCACGGTCGGCGAGGCGGCCAAGGAAGCGGCTTCGGCCTTTGGCTACGCCCCCAACGGCAACCCCACGTTCATGACGAGCGACGGCGACGTGCTTGACCGGAGCAAGACTCTTGCGGAAGCGGGAGTGAAGTCCGGGGACAAGCTCGAACTCGTGGACAGCGGAGGCGGCGTGCTCGTCGCGCTGCTTGGCTCGGGCGAGTGACGACCAGCGAGGTCACGGTTGCAATCGTTGAGGAAGAACTCGATCCTGCACGGGTATGGGCGATCCGTGCAGGTGCCGAATTGGAGTGGCTGCCGCGGAATCTTCAGCTTCGCGCAACACTCAAGCAGCCAAAGACCGACGAACGCTTCTTTCTCCTCGGTCGGCTCGACGATTACAAGCTGGTACCACCCATCTGGGACTTTCGTGACGAAGGCTGGGCCGGTGAGACCGATCGGCGGAACTTCCCCAGTCAAGGCGCGCCCCCAGGAATCCCATCGATCTTCCACACAAGCGGCGTGATCTGCGCCCCGTTTAACCGCCTTGCATACGCCGGCTACAGTGCCCTGCATGCTGATTGGGGAGCCGCACAGAACTGGGTGCATGTCGCGCCGGGGTACGTGCGGGCTGACACCATCGCCGATATGCTGGCCACGATTCAGCTCCACCTCAACTACACGACGGGACGGCTAGGATGAATCCCGATTGGGACGACGTCTCGGTCAATCGACGCCGACCACTCCCGCAGGGTGACGTGCGCGGGCGCTTTCGCGTCGGTGCTCAGGTGATGGCGCGCACGCGCGAGGCCTTGGTGACGTTTGCCGAGTCGGGCAAGAGCGACGGCGGTCACGAAGGACTGGTTTTTTGGGCTGGCGAAGAGTCCAATGACGCCACCGAGTACTCCGCCGTGGTCGTCCCAGACGCGACTCACTCGCAATTCGGTGTGTTCGTTGACGAACTCGCGTACGGTCGCGCGGTCCGCGAGGCGCGGAGCCAAGGCCTCGTGCTCCTCGCCCAGGTCCATTCGCATCCGGGCCGTGACGTCCGCCATTCGGATGGCGATGACGATCTGATCGTGATGCCCTTCGAAGGCATGCTTTCTCTTGTGGTGCCGAGATACGGCGTCGGATGGAGTCGGCTAGACACCGCGGGCGTGCATCAATTTCAGGATGGGCGGTGGGTTCAATGTTCGGCCGACTCGATCCTGCGTAGCATTTCGGCCGTCACCGACGGAACCGCGCCATGACCTCATCCGGGCCCTTTGCGAGCGACTGCGCCGAGTTCTACCGTCTGCGGAACCAACGCACCGAGACGTACATCGAGCGCGCGTGGATGCCGACGCGCACGGTGCGCGTCGCGATCGACGCGGAGAGCGCGGAGTCTGAAGTCGGTCAGCACCTCCTGCTCTCGCTTGTCAACATCCTTGCCAGAGCGCATCGTCGAATCATCGTCACGATGCCGACCGGCGCAATTCCGTTGCGCACCTTCTCACTTGTGTCTGCGCCGACTCTTCGAGAGGCCACTCTGGCCACAGCGAACGCGATCGACCCCTGCGGGCAATTTGACGACGCCGTGGACGGTGGTGACATCACAATCGGCATCGGTTCCAACGCTGAGATGGGGCTTGACTGGTACCTTGGAGCCAACAGAGCGGTCGGACGACTTGATGTGAAGCCGATGACGCTGAATACCAACACGCGCGCGTCACTGCGCGGTGCGGGCGTCGCGGCTGTACTCGGAGCCGCAGCCGTGTTCAAGGCGGAGCTCGGCCTGTCCATCGTCCCTCGGACGCTGTCGGCTTGGAACTATCGGGAAGCCGAGGCGGCTGCCTACGGACCGGATAGTCTGGAGCCTCTCAACGTTGGTCGTGTCTTGCTTGTTGGGGCTGGGGCGGTGGCCGCTGGGCTCGTTTATTGGCTTCGGAGTTGGGGAGTCGAGGGCGAGTGGGTGGTTGCAGATCGTGATGTCGTCAAACTCCACAACACGAATCGCGGCATGCTGTTTCTGCCTTCACACGCTGGCTGGCCAGCAGGCGTTGAGCAATCGAAGGCGTCTCTCTTGGCGACGCTGCTTCCAGCAGCTCAGTCCGTAAGGAACTGGTATCATTCGCTTGAAACTGAGTTGCGGGATTCGAGTTTCGACGTGGTCTTGGCCCTCGCGAATGACCACGGCGTGCGGAGGCAGCTCGCAGAGCGAAACTCAATCGTCCTGCTGCACGCGACAACCGGCAACAACTGGCTGAGCCAACTGCATCGTCACATCGCGGGCCATGACGACTGTATCGACTGCCGCCTGCCAACGGACACGCCGATCGAGTTTGCGTGTTCGACTGCACCGATTTCATCCGCGGCTGAGGAACGGGTCGATGCAGCACTGCCGTTTCTCTCCGCCGCCAGTGGGCTGATGCTGGCTACCGCCCTGCAACGACTTCAACTGGGCGTACTCGCAGACGTACCGCAGAACAACTGGCGGTGGGATTTCCTTTCGGATTACGCGATGGCTGCCACCCCAGCGCGCTCGAGGTGCCGTGACTCTTGCCGCTCATGGTATTCTCCGAAGATCCGAGCGATGCGAAATCAGGGGACGCGGTGGGCACACCTCGACCGTTCGCACTCACTCGGGTAGCGACCAACACGTCGCGTTGCATCAAGGAGGGCAGCCCCATGAGGAATCGTCATCTGCGCAATCAGCTTGAGGACCTAGTTGAGGATCCGGATGAGGCAGACGCGCGCCCTTAGTTGATACGCAGAGGCGGGGCAATGCGCGCCGTGCGGATCAGCTCGGCGTCCCCACGCTCGCGACGCCTGAAGTCCGGGTGCGTGTTCAGAGGATTGTACCATGCCTAACAACGAGGAGAGGAGTCAAATGCACAAGGCGGCGCAACTTTCCGCGAGGCTGGAGCGCCTCGACGGCGAGGAGGGTCTAAGACTGATTGAAGCGCAAACGGAGGAAGCCCTCTGGTCCGCAGTGATTGATGAGGTCATGTGCATTATGCACTCCGATGGTTCGGTGAATCTCATCGCGCACATGGGAGAGGGGAGCATGACCGTTGAGGTCATCTCGGCTGGAAACATTCTCAAGGTATTGAAACACTATCGCCCATTTAAGGACGTCTTTAAAGACCAACTTCAATAGCGGGCGCCCGACGGCGCGGACAACGCCATCGCCCTGTCCACTAGCACGTGCATGCTTCTGCAATGTTGGCAGACGGCGCCCTAACGAGAGTTGGTGCTTCGGTTGACGCATGAGAGCGACGGCGGCGTGCCGTATGTTTGGAGCGTCTGCAGCACACTTGACGGTAGGCTGGCGCGAGCCAAGCGGGAGATCACATTGATGACCCGAGTTGAGTCAAAGAACACGATTCTGTCCCACGGGAAGCAGCGATCCCAGAGTCCGTGGGCGACCCTGGCCTCCATATGGCGTAATCGCTATCCACCCGAGCGTCCACAGGTCGAGTCCTTCAGTCTCGCGGTTAAGCTGGCAGTAACGCCCGTGCTGGTGATCCGCCGCCTTTCCCCGAGCACGCTGCTTCGCTCACGGTCGCCGAACGTCGTTGACGCGATGGTGATCGCATGGACGCTGTCGACGGTCCTGCTGCTCACGTTCCTGCATCGTAGGTCTCCGACTGATACGGCGCCCCTGATGTGGACGGCTATCAGCATCTACGCTTGGTTTCGGTTGATTGACACAACATCACAGAAGCTGATGGAACTCCTAGTTCATTCGGTCCGCCCGCCGCTGCTCGCCGGAGTTCAACGGAGCATCGTCCTCGGGGTACTCAACCTGATCGAGATTGTCGCGTGCTATTCAGTCCTCTACCTAGCGAACGGCGGAATCCTGCACGACTCCGAAGGTCTGCCGACCGCGACCGCAGCGTTTTACTTCAGCACTGTTACCGCGCTGACTGTCGGATACGGCGATTTCGTGCCCACCACGGATGGAGCTCGGGCTTTGGTTGTCTCCGAGATAGTCGTAGTCGCGATCTTCGTCATCGCCTGGTTCCCGCGGGTGGTGTCGATGTTGTTTCCGGCCCGAAGCGAGTGACGGCATGAGGCGCTGGTCGACCCGACGGACTGCGGCCCAACGTCAATTGGTGCTAATGGCCGCGTTGGCGAAGCAGGTGGGCGGCCGCGCTCCCGCGAACTTTTCGGTGACGCGCGGCCGCCAAGCTGCGTCTCATGTAAGCGTCCGCAGCACAACCTCACGTTAGGTCGTCAAACACACCGGAGGCGCGCTGCCGATTTCACACGAAGACAGATTCGTGCTTTCGGTGAACTGGACCGGTTATTGCTTCGCGCCTGAGCGACGCGCGATGACCGATCCCGCAGGCTCGCTCATCATCCTGAATCCCGTTGGCGCCCAACGTGCAAGCAACCCCGCATGCCTTGGCCACTTCAACGCTGCGGGGCAACTGGTCTGGGTCCTCCCAGTTGATCGAGCGAGGCTTGTCACCTCGAGAGATCAATCGGACCTTTCTGAGGCGCGCTTCTCTGGGTGGTGGAAGCTTGCGTCGCAGCTACCGCGACCAGGCATATCCGCGGTGTGGCAACCTGGCGTTCCCGTCGGCAACGGTGCATTGGAGATCGGTTCCACGGGAACCAGACCGAAGGGACATCCATGGGTCTCGCTTGGATGCCCCACGGACGCTCTCCACCTAGTGGCACCGATGTCTGCGCGCGCTGAACTCGAACGATCGTATCAGGCATGGTTCGACTGCAGCGAGCTGCGTGACGCTACTGGAGGCGCTCTCGGAACCAAGTCGGGCGTGCTCAATTCTGCGGACGGCGCTGTCGAGCTTGCCCATTTCGCGGTTGTCGATCCATACGAGGGCAAATGGCTGCGCGTCGGCGGGCTTGCAGGCGGACCGGAACGCGCGCGCGGATCTGCTCACGTTCTCAATCGATTCCAGAACGCGTGGCCGCAGAGGTACGCCGGAAGGGTGGTCGCAGCATGTGTCCAGTCAGCGAGCGCGAACCTAAAGTGCGATGCGTGTGCGGGACGCCCATAGTATTGCGCGCTGCGGCTTTCCGCGGTTGATGACCGATGGCCCACTAGGGTAGCGCCGCGGCGCTCCCGCAACTAAATGAACTGCCGCGGCAGAATCTGACAAATTGTCGACTTGCTCCCATTTGAGGTGGTATAGCGTGAATCCCTCGCCTGGTCGGTCGCTCAGGCTCGACACTTACGACGGGCAAGCAGTCCCGAACTCAATCGACGCCGATCCAAGTGCGGAGATGGTCGCGCTCGCGATGAAATTCGGCCTCAAGGGGTACATGCCCGGCCCTTGGATTATCGGGCCGACGGGTAGGTACAACTGCCACGGGCTGACCTTCGCCTCCCGGCGAACGAACATCCCTCCCGCCGGAGATCCTAACTCATTGCAAGTCAAAGACTTACTCGCCCGCGACAGATATTCACTTCGAGTCGGCACTCCTAGGCCGGGCGACATCGTATCTTACACCTCAGCGCATGGTGAGATTATTCACACCGGCGTTGTTGTGCGAATTGATGTTTTGGGCGACTCACGTCAAATAATTGTTCTCAGTAAGTGGGGCGGACTCGGAGAATGCGAGCATCACGTGAATGCGTGCCCCGATGCACCTGATTCCAAGATTGAATACTGGACCCTGAATTCATGAGCTACGAAGCTGTCCTACTTCCTCAGGACTTAGTCGAGGAAGCTGCATTTCGACTTCTGTCGAGCAGTACGGCGAGTCGCTACGCACAGGTCGTCGACGTTCTCTCCTCGCGAGCAATTGTTGGGCAGTTGATTGGTCCGGACTCGACTTGGGTGTCTCGGGCAGTGCTTGCGAGTCGCACGCTCTGGTCTCGCGTCGTTGGCGCAGTGCGTCGAGAGCCGGAGGAGGCAGAACTCGCCGTCCTGCTCGGGATGCTAGCGACGGTGACTGACTCGGATGTAGATCGCTTGCTGAACGGAATCGCGCAGTACGACCAGGCACCAGTCGCCTGGCTTGGCGCGCTTTCGCGTGCCACCCTTCGACGCCGATCATCGAATAGCATCGTGACGTTTGCACCCTCACTCGCGGACTCAATGGAGCCTTCGAACCTCGTCGGTTCATTGGCCACCGCCGGCGACTTCACCCACAGTTTCGCGCCGTCAACCTTGGATATTGAGAACGCGGCTGCTGGTACCTCAGAACTCGTCCTCAAGGCAGCATAGCGCACATGGCAGAGTGCTATCTCCTCGCGATCGCCCGTGGCGGGTCTTTGGACCGCGACACGAACAACTGGACCCTCTTCGCTTTGACGGAGCAGATTCTCTTAACCCCGGGCGCTCCACCGGCTGGCGAAGTGGGGGTCGGATTACCGCTAGAAGTGCATGTGTACTGGCAGTTCGATGTCACCGAGCTTGGAAGAACGCTCGAGTTCAGGCTCATCTTCTCGAATGGAGAGGATGAAAAACGGACGCAAGCCTTTGAGGTCGTGAGCACGAACCCTCGGCATCGCACTCGTATTGCAGGCGCTCCGTTGCTTCTGGAGGGTGATACTCGAATGAAGGTCGAGTGGCGTCTCGATCAGTCTGGGGACTGGACTAAGTCGCCAGCCTTCTGGCCATTTGTAGTTCAGCGGCAGCCCGCCTAGTCTAGTTCAACGCACTGGTCGCTCGTCCTCGAGCGCCGACCTAACGGCGGTTGATGCAGGTGGCCACGTCGAGGAAGCAGGTGGGCGGCCGCGTTCCACCGTGTTCGGTTCGGCGCGGCCGCCCACCTGCATTCATATAGATGCGACCACGGCGCATGTAAACGTCAGACCGGCGTTCGACCCGTAGCGATGCGACAATGAGCCGACCTTTTCCGCAAGCTTGCATTCCGCCGTCCTGCCGCGAAGTTCTGGAGGAGATGCGTACCTTCGCGGAGGTGCGGCTGATTGTGGCGTTCGGCTCTCGAGCACGCGGTGACTCTGATCGCGAATCGGACCTCGACTTGGCCATTAGTGCTCCGGGAATCAGCCGAAACCGCTGGGTCGCGCTGAGGGAGCTGGCAGACGAAGCACGCACCTTACTGTGGGTCAACTTGGCATCTCTCGACGACATGCCCGATCCCCTGCGTCGTTCAGTTCTCGCTACCGGTGTGACAGTCTATGAGTCAGACAAAGTTGCGTGACAGCCTGGGGAACCTACAGCGCGCGGTTGGGAAGCTAGAGGAGGCGCTCTCGTATTCCCTCGAACAGCCACTTGTAGCCGAGGGAACCGTTCAAAGATTCGAGTTCGTGATTGAGTTGTTTTGGAAGACGTTCAAGCGAGCATTGGAGTTTGAGGGTCGCATGACAAAAACTCCACGAGAGTCAGTGAAAGAGGCATTTGCGGCCGGTTGGATCACAGACGAGACCGTCTGGCTCGACATGATCCAGTGCAGGAACGAGACGTCACATCTGTATTTGCATCCAGAGCTTGTAACCACAATCTGCGGGCGAATCGCCGGTTTCAGATCGGAGATCCGGTCGCGTTGCGACTTTCTCGTCGCCCGCTATTTGTAGCGCCTGTCGCGTGCGCTGTCGTCCGAGGGCGACGGGTGACCGATAGCGAGGTGGGTGAGCGGCTGGGCGGCCAGAGCGCAGCGAAGCGTTCGCCAGCGCTCCAGCTACGGAAGCACGGCGCATTGGAGGAAGCGTCGCTGTCGGTCGTTCGTTGGTCTCGTCCTCTTGACCGCCCAAGCCGCAAGCGGACAATCACCGGGCCTCCCACCGGGAAGTCGGATTACCCAGGATCGACCGCTGTCGACGACAGGCCCTATTTCGCAGCCGACGGCCAACTCATCGTGTTTGCCCGATTCACAGACGGCGGCATCATGTCGCGGCTCAAGGCCACCAATCGCACGGTGGCAAGCCCGTTCTAGTTACGCACCAACTCCTCGATGCTGAGCATCCGGTCTGGTCTCCAGACGGACGATGGCTCGAGTTCTGCGCTCAGTCGCCGGCGAGGAAGACGGCGCGGGAGTCGCCGTGACTCACGTTCCCGAGCATTGATGTGCCGGCAACGCGATGCAGGGGGCCCGCCCGGGGCGCTCCCCCTGGGTAGCTACAGCAAGAACTCCAACCCCGCCGTCCTCAACAGCCTCGCATACCTCGGCTCCCCCGCCAGCCCCCTTCGATCAATCGGCAGATCCGTGAACACCCGCATCAACCTTCCCGGCCTTACGAAGTACCCCCTCTCCACCCAATCCATCGCCGTCTTCCACTCCCCGAGCTCACCAGCCGCGATGACGATTCGATCGGAGAGCGGCCGACTGCTCCCCTAATCCCGGAACGCATCAGACGACTCAGCCGCCGCCAGGTGCGCAGCGAGTTCACTGCGGAGGTCGGAAGAACGCGCCACCTCCCACCCATCCTTCTCGATCGCAGCCGCGAGCCGCTCCACCCGCTCGAACGCCCTCCGCATCCCGAGCAGCGTCCGCCGCGCATCGCTCGCGTCCTCGGATCGTCCCGCCCGATGACAAGCCATCTCCAGCCGCTCCATCGCCGGCTCATGCCGCGGCGAGCGACTTAGCGCGCGTCGCAGCGGCACGATCGCCTCCTCGTACCGCGCCGCATCGCCATCAAGATGTCCGCCTGCCCCACGAGCGCGTGCGGCGCGTCGGGCGCAAGCTCGACCGCGCGGTCCACATGGGCCAGCGCCTCATCGAACCGCCCCGCCATCTTGAGCCATGTCGCATAGTGCCGCTCCGCCACGCTGTCGTTTGGTGAGAGCGCCGCCCCGCGCGCGAGATACCGCTCGGCGCCGAAGAAGTCATCGCCCCAGTAGAGACGCTCGACGCCGATCGACTCCTGCAGCCCGCCCGCATCGTCGTCGATCGCCGCCCCGGCGATGCGCAGGCGCTGCGCCTCGCGATACGACCCGGCCTCATCGGCGAACCCGCGGCGTCTCTGGCTCACCACGCTCATCCCCGACAGCCTCTCGAACGGCGAGCGCCCGGCGTGGAGCTCCCGGAGGGGCGCAGGTGAGCGAGTAGAAGTCGGCGACGAGGGCCTGTCGCTGCTGACGAAGGTGTTCGGCGGCGAGCCACGCGCGCAGCGCCTCGTCCGACGCGCCGGACAGCAACGCGTCGTACTGCGGGGAGTGCGTACCCATGAGACGCACGGCCTACGGATGGGAACTAGCGACCCGTCGAGCATGCGGGATACGTTTCTCGCCACTCTCACCCCAAACGCATCGAATGACGGCGCCCAACGCCAAGCCGCGGAAGCTCAGCACCGTCGTCGACACCAAGCCGGGGTGCGCGCCGCTCAAGGCCGGCTACTCTCAGGCGGAAGCCGCCCGCCCCAAGTCATGGGATCAAGTCCAGCCCATCTTCTTGCGAGCGATGGAGGGGTTCGACACGAACGTCGCATCGGGTTTGGCCGACATCGGCGACTTGCAGAACGGAAAGGGCGACTTCTTCAACGACATGCTCGCCCTTCTGCTCGAGCAGTGTGCCGGCGTCGAGCTTTGGAGCCGCGGAGGGGTCCCCGGGCTGATCATTCCGAAGCACAACTTGGACGTGACCTATCCGAACGACGGTCCGATCGAGTTCGTCCTCGAAGCGAAAGCCGTCGGTACTCCGAAGCATGCGCTAAGTCCAAAGGCCAAGGCGATCGGGCGACCGGGCGCGGCCGATCTCGACAAGCGGGTCAAGGAAATCGCCTTCAAGACGATCGATCTGAAGGCAGAGTTCGCGAGGCGCGCCGCGGCTCGCGGCCTGTCGACTCAGCCGATGTCGGGGGACCTCACGACCTGGCTTCGGTCCGTTCAGCCGCGTTCCTACGTCTTCTTCTCGGCGCGCGTGGTGAGTGACTCGGACCTGAAGCGTGTTGTGCAGTTCGCGGATCTGGCTGCTCAGGTGAGTGACGGATGCGGCCTGTTCTGTTTCGGCCCCGCGTCGCCTGAGTCGCCTACCACCTATACGGTGGCGCCGGTCCCGACGCACTTGGAGCTTGCTCGAGTGTTGTTTCGTGCGTGCCAGGACTTGCAGCGCATTCGCGCAGGTCGCGAACCACAAATCGCGGCCCCCTGAGGCCGCTTCATGCCGGAATCGCGACGGAGTTGAACTCGAGTTGACGCTCTGCTCGACTCGTCGTTGCGAGAGCATCAGGCACGGGCAGCCGCTTCAAGACCCCACTCTGCAGCCTGATGAATCCGTTGGCAGCCCGCTGGCAATGTGCGAGTAGCCATCGAGACGCCACTGTGGAGTTCAAGTACTCCACCAGCTCGGGAAGAATGGCCGGGTCATTTGGCACCATGTAATACGTCGAATGCCGCGGTACGATCGTGCCCGCATCATCGCTCACGAAGAACGGCGCAGCGGTGATGTCCTTGCAGAGGATTTTCGGTCGAAGAATCTGCTCAAGCGGAGCATTGTCGTGAAACGCGTACCACGGCTTTCGGAATGCGCACGTTCTCGCGGTCAGAAGAACTTTGCGCTCCGGCGCACCAAGATATCGTCCCAGCGCACCCAGTCTGGATTCCGGTAGCAAGGCGCCGCTACGGTCGTATGGAACGAGCATGAGCGAACTCTCGGCGTCGAAACCGCTGCGGCGGATCTGCCGACCAGCCACCGTCGGATGTGCGAATCGACGAAGCTCCCGAGCCACATTGTCGTTGCTCACGACGAATGCTGCATCGGCGCCCGTCGCGATACCGCAACTGACTCGAACGCAAATGTCCGCCACCGTCGGTCCGGTTGAGCTTTCGCCATCGGCGCGGATGGTCGACTGCCATGAGTTCTCGCCGCGCAGTCGCACCGAATGCCTTTCGCCGGAACGAAGCAGTACTTCGGTGGAGGAATCGGCGCTCTGCGGACCGATCGTCGTAACGACCGGATACGTGACGAACCCATCGAAGCTCGATTCGTCCACGAAATGCAACTCGACCAGCGCGCGTTCAAGCAGGAGTCGACGCAACGCACGTGCCGATTCGACGTACGTGAACTTCTCTGGCGTGACGAAGACCAGGCGGCCCGTTGGTTTGAGCAGGCGCAGCGCCTGCTCGAAGAAGAGCATGTAGAGATCGAAGCGTCCGCGAGCGGACTGGTATCGCTCACGGTACGACGCGCGCTCCTCTGACGAGAGGTGTCCCAGAGAGACGTATGGCGGATTTCCGATGATTAGGTCGAATCGTTCCTGCCGCGGCACCAGGAAATCAGCCGATTCGATTCTCACCTCGGGATTCGACCGAAACCGTCGCTTCGCCTCGGATGCGCGCCCGGGGTGTTGCTCTATCCCGAGGATCCTTGGCGTTTCCTTGCCGTTCGCCGCACACCAGCGGAGGACTCCCGCGATGAACTCTCCTTCGCCACAGCCAGGATCGAGCAGCGTGGTCGAAGCGGAGACGTGCATCTTCCGCATAAGCTTGCGGACCATGACATCTACCAGCCCAGACGGGGTTGGGACGAATCCTTTCATCGGATCAATCAGCTCCGTCGGCGGGAAGCGATATCGGAAGGTGCATGCGCTGCGGACGCAAGAATTGGCGTGCGCACACAATATACGCGCGCACCGAATAGACGCCAAACCGTTATGGGGCTCGCCGGCTCATTCCATTTCGGCGAAGGGCCTGCCCGTCCGACGTCCTGATGACACCGACGGCTGCAGCCAGGCGGCTTGACGCCCGCCGAGTACGCCGCTCGATTCTCCGCCTCGGCGCTAGACGCACTCACCCGATATCCGGCTTGAGCTTGGACTCAACTCGGGGGGAACTCCGCCACCTAGCGGTTCGTGCCCGATGACCAGCTGGGGTGGCGAGTGGGCGGCGACGTGCTGTAGAATCGTGAGGTTGGGGGCGGCCGCCCACTCGCATCTATAATGAACAGCCACGTCAAAACATGACGTTCGACCGGCGCCACGAGATTGCGCTTCAACCGACTGGTGCGCTCCAGCATCCGCGCGAGTCCATGGCCCCATCTTCCACGAGTCCTGTGCCACGAATCAGCGCTCCGCGCTGCTATCTGTGCAATGAAGCGGCCACCGGAGCGGACGAGCATGTTCCGCCCGAGGTGCTCTTCCGCGGCGCCAACAGGAGCTACAAGGTACCCGAGGTGCTCAGAGTCCCTGCGTGTACGGCGCACAACGAAGACACGAGCGGCGACGACGAGGTATTCGCAGGGGTCATGTCATCATTTGCATCACCGAGCGTGGCCTTCGACGTGCAGCAGGCTCTGATGAAGCCGGTCATCGCGCGCGCCCTTTCAGATCCGAAGTTTGCGGACCGACGACTGAAGAACTTCGGCAGTCGAATTCTGCGGTCGCCCGAGGAGTACGGTGCCGATGGCTTTCCCATTACGTTCGTCCCAGACGCTGAATACGCACGCGAAACGGAACTCGCTGTCCGTTCGCGCGCGACCAAGGTTGAGCGGACAATTCGGAAGGTCGCTGCTGGACTCTTCTTCCACGCGAGCGGGCGTCTTCGTAGACTGGGCATCGCACGTACTAGTCAACTCAGGGTACTCGTCCCTCAGTTCAAGGAGATTACTGCAGAGCACGTCAGCCCTTTCGGGCCTCGCATCACGCAAGAAGAGTTCTTCGGCTCCATTGCGATGGAGCAGCGAGCGGGCGAGTGGAGAGATATTGCGTCGGGAGATCCCGAGGTGTTCGAAGGCACTATTCTCATGCCACGCGGGCATGGTCACCGCCTTTCTCTGCTCATGCGGTTCTATCGACATGTCGACGTGTGGGTAGCGAGCCCGAACGACTAGCCGACGATTGCTGAATGACAGACGGGAAAGGCAAGTCAATCGGCCCTTCGTCGGAGTCGACGAAGCAATTGTACGATGAGTTGCGGCGTACAACGATCGCAGCGATGGACCTCGAGGAGGCCACCGTCTTCGTCGCGTACGTGCCGCAGCGTCGCTGCCAGTCGACGAATCGCCCCTTTCCTCACCCCAGATGCACCCGCTTCGCCTGCCGCCACGCCGCCAGCATCGCATCGTCCCTCCGATACGTCGCCCGCATCAGCGCGTCGAGCCGCCCGAGCGCGAGCCGGCCGCGCTTGAGCGCGACCTCGATCCCCGCCGTCGCACTTCTTCCGGTGATCGACGCCCTCGCACGGCGCGGCTGGCTGCGCACGAGCGCGTCGCGCTCCGCCTTGAATCGCGCGAGCCAATCCGGCGGCATCCCCTCCGCGATCAGCAGGTCGCTCAACGGCGCGGCCTGTACCATCATCGCATCCGAGATGACGATCGCGCGCACCACCGTCACGCGCCCACGCGGCATGCGGAACATCGTCGGCAGCGCCACGTCCTTGTCCGGCTCCATCTGCGACCGCGTGATGGTCACGATCGGTGCCATGTGGTCAACGAGGAGGCGACTGATCAGGTCCTTCTGCCGCGCAACCTCCTCACGGGTCCGCGCCGGCGCCGTGTACTGGTTCGCCGCGAACCCACGGAGGGTGGCGATCGCCTCGTCCAGCTTGCCCAGCGCGTGGTCGAAACTCAGCGTGCCCCGCGGCGTCAGTTCGGTGAGGAACACGCGCACGCGCACCAAGGACTCGAACGACCTCCACTGCCTCGCTCGCATCGTCGCACCTCGTGTGAGGAGTGAAGCATGCGCGAACGCGCTGGCACTTCGCTAGACGCGCGTCTCCAGTGGTACGGCGAAGCGGGCGGTCCGTCCGACGAGCGTGTCCGGTGGTCCGCGGGAGCGGGCAGCCCCCGCGACCGGGCTGTCCGGTGGTCCGCCGACGCGGGCAGTCCGCCCGATCAGACTGACCGGCGGTGCGCCGGAGCAGGCAGTCCGCACGACCAGCCTGCTCGGTGGTACGCCCACGCGGGAAGTCCGCACGACTCGCCTGCGCATTGGTTCGCCGACGCGGAAGGTCCGCGCGATCAGGCTGTCCCGCGGTACGTCGAAGCGGGAAGTCCGCGCAATCAGGCTGTGCGATGGTACGCCGACACGGGAGGTTCGCTTGACCAGGCCGTCCAGTGGTCCGCCGCCACGGGCAGTCCGCGCGTTGCGCCTCTCCGGCGGTCCGCCAATGCGAGCAGTCCGCGCGACCAGACTGCGCGGCGATCCGCCGACGCGGACGGTCCATACGAAGAGGCCGTTCGTCGGTACGCCCGAACGGGAAGTGCCCCCGTCCTCACTGCTCGTTGGTCCGTCCACGCGGGCAGGACGCACGATCTCGCCTGGACCTGCAACGGAATGGTCCGGGAATCGGCAGGTCTGCGCGGTACTCCTCGGGTGGATGCCACCCATGAGGCTGCACCTTGACGATCGTACTCGCACTGAAGGTCGGCGACGGCGTCGTGCTCGGCGCGGACAGCGCGTCGACCTTGATCGGGAACAACGGGAGCTACCACAACTCCTACTTCAACGCCGAGAAGCTCTTCAACCTCGTGAAAGGCCTGCCCATCGGCGCTGTGACCTATGGATTGGGCGGTCTCGCAGGGCGATCAGTTGGCAGTGGCAAAGGACCTGCGCGTACGGATGTCCGATGCGTCCCGTCGTCCATCCCACGATGCCGATTCAGGACGCGATCGATCTCGTGCATTTTCTCATCGATACCACCTGCGGATACGTGCGCTTCGCCCCCGGTCCGGCGACAGTTGCCCAGCCCATCGACAGCGCCGCGATCACACGCCACGAGGGCTTTCGTTGGGTCCGCCGCAAACACTACTTTTCGGCAGCGCTCAACCACCGCACACCTTGAATGGCTTGAGCCGAGTACACCCCGCATCCCGGAGCGAATCCGTGTACTACAAAGCCGTGCAAGGAACCCAGTCAGAGCCCGCGCCGGGTCAGGGCGTGAACGTCGCGAAAGAGGTTGTGATCACGCCGCCGCCGTTGCTGCCGCAAGAGGTGATTGACCGCCTACGGCAGTCTGTCGCATCCTCACCGGGCACGGTCAGAGAGGAGCCGCCGCAGCGATAGCCGAGAGATACCAAGTGAAATCCATCGGCTTCCTCTCCTTCGGCCACTGGTCCCCCGCGGCACAGTCCGCGACGAGGTCCGGCGCCGACGCGTTGCTCCAATCCATCGACCTCGCCGTCGCCGCCGAGGAGCTCGGCGCCGACGGCGCCTACTTCCGCGTCCATCACTTCGCGCGCCAGCTCGCGTCGCCGTTCCCGCTGCTCGCCGCCGTCGGCGCGCGCACCAAGCGCATCGAGATCGGCACCGCGGTCATCGACATGCGGTACGAACTTCCTCTGTACATGGCCGAGGACGCCGGCGCGGCCGACCTCATCGCCGGCGGGCGGCTCCAGCTCGGCATCAGCCGCGGATCGCCCGAACAGGTCATCGACGGCTGGCGCTACTTCGGCCACGAACCCGCCGAGGGCGAGAGCGAGGCCAGCATGGCGCGCCGGCGCGCGGAGGAGTTCCTCGACGTGCTCCGCGGCGAAGGCTTCGCGCGACCGAACCCGCAGCCGATGTTCCCCAATCCGCCGGGACTCCTGCGCGTCGAGCCGCATTCGCCGGGACTCCGCGATCGCATCTGGTGGGGCTCGAGCTCCAACGGCACGGCGCAGTGGGCCGCCAAGCTCGGCATGAACCTCCAGAGCTCCACACTCAAGGAGCACGAGTCCAACAAGCCGTTCCACGTGCAGCAGGCCGAGCAGATCCGCCTCTATCGCGACGCGTACAAGGCCGCGGGCCACACGCGCGTCCCGCGCGTGTCGGTGAGTCGCAGCATCTTCGCGCTCATGAACGACACGGATCGGATGTACTTCGGCCAGCGCGACGGCAGTTCCGATCAGGTCGGCTTCATCGACCCGACGACGCGCGCGATCTTCGGCCGCACCTACGCCGACGAACCCGACGCGCTGGTCACGCAGTTGCGAGAGGACGAGGCGATCGCCGAGGCCGACACGCTGCTGCTCACCATCCCCAACCAGCTCGGCGTCGACTACTGCGCGCACTGCATCGAGTCGATCCTGAAGCACGTCGCGCCGGCGCTCGGGTGGCGATAGGGGACTTGGCGCAGAAAGGCGACATCGGCGATGATTCGGTACACGCGGTCGCGGGAGAGTCCGATATCCGGCTCATCAGCGCCCGCCTCGCCAGTCGCCGTGAGCGACACACCTATGAAGAAGAAGACTGATCGCGTGCGGAAAGTCGCGACGATCCGCTCCGAGTACGACTTCAAGGGCGGCGTCCGCGGCAAGTACGCCAAGCGTTACGCCCGGAGCACGAACGTCGTGATGCTCGAGCCGGACGTCGCGAGCGCGTTCCCGACGGCCAGAGCGGTGAACGCGGCCCTCCGCAAGCTCCTGCGCGATACACCTGCTCGCCCGCGGCGCGCGGCGCGGAAGCGCAGCACTTAGCGTACTCAGCCAGCGCGCCCCAGCACCAACCGCATGGACACCGTCGGCTTCCGGTCGTACGCGATTCGCTTGCCGATCGGATCCTCACCGGCGATTCAGTGGCGAGAGGACGAGCGATTCACGATCATGCGCAGGGTCGATGTTCCCCACCGGCGTGAGCCGGTCGTGCGGGTGGCGCCGTGAGTCAGCTGGCGCGGTGATGTCGGTAGCCACGGTCACGTGCGTCCGGAAGTGACCGGGCGCTGAGTCTGCCAACTCGCACAGAAGCTCGTCCAACTCGCCGCGACGCGAATTCTCGTCGTCTCCGTGCGAGTTCACGTCTCGTTGAGGCGATTCCATATCGCCTTGAGGTGAGTTCATGTCTCCCTTCGAGGAGTTCGAATCGCATCGAAGCAAGATCACGTCCATTGCGACAAGTTCACGTCGCCTCGCGACGAGTTCGCGCGGCCTTGCAGCGAGTTGACGTCGCGTCGGAGCGAGTTCACGTCGCATTGCGACGAGTTTGTGTCGCCTCTCAGCAAGTTCATGTCGCCTTGGAGCGCGTCAGTTCCGACTTGCGGCGCGTCCGTTCCACCTTGCGGTTCGTCACTTCCGCCTAGCAGCGCGTCACTTCCGCCTTGCAGCGCGTCACTTCCGCCTTGCAGCGGGTGAGTTTCGCTTCGCAGCGCAATCGATTCGCCGCGATGCTCATTCGATTCTTGTTGCGGCCCGTCAACTCGCCTGGTTGTCCGCGCGAAGCGTCTCACGGCCAGACAGTTGCGGTTCGTTAGCGGCCGATTGCGACTCATCGGAGGCGAATTGCGTCTTGATCGACTGTACTTGCACCTCGATGGCCGCGACTTGAGGGTCATTCCCCGGAAATCCGCGCTCTGCATCGAGTCCATCCTCAAGCACGTCGCGCCGGCCCTCGGCCTCATCGCCCTCACGCCCCCCGCCCCGCGCACTACCTTCCACCATGACACCAAAGCGCGCCCGCGCGCCGAACCGCCTCGCCTTCCTCGGCAATCACCTGCCCAGGGAATGCGGCATCGCGACCTTCACCACCGACCTCAGCTCCGCGATCGCGAACGAGTACCCGAAGCTCGACTGCTTCGTCCTCGCGATGAACGACGCCGCCCCGCGTCGCGCCTACCCCTCCCGCGTCCGCTTCGAGCTGGACGCCGACGACCCGCAGGCCTACCTGCGCGCGGCCGACTTCCTCAACGTCAACCGGGTCGATCTCCTCTCCGTCCAGCATGAGTACGGCATCTTCGGCGGCAAGGCCGGCAGTCACGTCCTCACCACGCTGCGCGAGCTGCGCATGCCGATCGTCACCACGCTGCACACCATCCTCAGCGAACCGAACGACCAGCAGCGCGCGGTGATGCAGGAACTCACGCAGCTCTCCGAGCGCCTCGTGGTGATGAGCGCCGACGGCGCGGAGCTGCTCCGGCGCGTCCATCACGTGCCCGCGTCGAAGATCGATCTCATCCCCCACGGCATCCCCGAACTGCCGCCCGCGCGCGCGAGCAAGGACCGCCTCGGCCTCAAGGGGCGCCCGGTGATCCTCACCTTCGGGCTCATCTCGAGCGACAAGGGGATCGAGTACGTCATCCAGGCGCTCCCCGAGATCGCGCGCCGGTGTCCGAATGCCGTCTACGTCGTGCTCGGCGCCACGCACCCGCACGTGCGCGCGGAGCAGGGCGAGAGCTACCGGCTCTCCCTCGAGCTCCTCGCGAGCGAGCTGCGCGTCACCGAGAACATCATCTTCCACAATCGCTTCGTGAGCGACGAGGAACTCACCGAGTTCCTCGCCGCGGCCGATGTCTGCGTGACGCCGTACCTGCAGCCCGACCAGATCACGTCGGGAGCGCTCGCGTACGCGGTCGGCGCCGGAAAGGCGGTGATCTCCACGCCGTTCCGCTACGCCACCGAACTGCTCGCCGACCAGAAGGGGATCCTCGTGCCCTTCCGTGACGCCAAGGCCATCGCCACGGCGGCGATCGCCCTCCTCGGCGACGACGCGGAGCGCAAGGCGCTCGGCGCGCGCGCCGGCGCGAGCGGCCGCGAGATGCGATGGCCGGCCGTCGCCGCGCGGTACATGGCGAGCTTCGCGCGCGCGCGCACGGAACACGCCGAGCGCACGCGAAGCTCGTTCGAGGCGAAGACCCTCGCCGAGCGACCGGTCGCGCTGCCCGACGTGAACATCGCGCAGCTGCGGTTGCTCACCGACGACACCGGCATCCTGCAGCACGCGCGCTACAACGTGCCGAGGTACGAGGACGGCTATTGCCTGGACGACAACGCGCGCGCCCTGCTGGCGACGACCCTCCTCGCGGAGGAGGGTCGGGCCGACGCCGTGGCCATCCGCGCCATGTCGGCGCGCTACCTCGCGTTCGTGAGCCACGCGTTCGACGTCACGGCCAAGCGGTTCCGGAACTTCATGTCGTTCCGCCGGGACTGGACCGAGGTGCTCGGCTCCGAGGACAGCCATGGGCGCGCGCTCTGGGCACTGGGCAGCGTGGTCGGACGATCGAGCCGGCCGGGCACGGCGTCGCTCGCGGCCGACCTGTTCCACGCCGCACTCCCCGCGGTGCACGAGATGACCAGTCCGCGGGCGTGGGCCTACACCCTCCTCGGCGTGGACGAGTACCTGCGCGCGTTCGCCGGCGACCGCGGCGTCGAGCGGCAGCGGAGCGAACTCGCCAAGCAGCTCCTCGGGCTCCACCAGCGCACGAGCGGCCCAGACTGGCCCTGGTTCGAGGAGCGCGTCACGTACTGCAACGCGAGATTGCCGCAGGCGCTCATCGTGTCCGGCGCGCGGATGGCGAACACGCGGATGCTCGCGGCCGGTCTCGCATCGCTCGACTGGCTCGTCGCCATCCAGCGCAACCGCGAAGGACACTTCGCGCCCATCGGGTCGAATGGTTTCTACGAACGCGGGAAGTCCATCGCCGCGTTCGACCAGCAGCCGGTCGAGGCGGGGACGGTCGTCTCGGCCTGCCTCGACGCGTATCGGGTGACCGGCGATGCCGCCTGGAGCGAGCATGCCCGCGTGGCGTTCAACTGGTTCCTCGGGCAGAACACCCTGCACACGTCGCTGTACGATGCCGCCACCGGCGGGTGCCGCGACGGACTGCACGCCGACAGGGTGAATGAGAACCAAGGGGCCGAATCCACGGTGTCGTTCCTCCTCGCCCTGCTCGACATGCGTTCCGCCGGTCGCGTGGGCGTCGTCGCGCATCCTCCCCAGCCCAAAGTCACCGCATGAGTCGCCGTCGACAGTACGAATCGCTGTTCCGCCGTCATCCGACCAACCCCATCCTGCGCGCCGCCGACTGGCCCTATGCCGCGCACACCGTGTTCAATCCTGCCGCCACGCGTCTCGCGGACGGCACGACACTCCTCCTGTGCCGCGTGGAGGACCGTCGCGGGCATTCGCATCTCTGCGCCGCGCGTTCGGCGAACGGCATCGACCACTGGGTCATCGACGAGCGGCCCACCCTCGAGCCCGATCCCGAGCACTTCCCCGAGGAGCTGTGGGGGATCGAGGATCCGCGCATCACCTGGATGGAGGAACTGCAACGCTACGTCGTCGCGTACACGGCGTTCAGCAAGGGCGGGCCGGGCGTGGCGCTGGCGCTCACCACCGACTTCGTGACGTTCGAGCGCATCGGCCTCGTGATGCAGCCCGACGACAAGGACGCCGCGCTGTTGCCGCGGCGCGTGGACGGCAGCTTCGCCATGCTGCATCGCCCGGTCGCCTCGTCGGGCGCGCATATATGGATGTCGTTCTCCCCGGACCTCCGCACCTGGGGGAATCACAAGCCGGTGCTGGAGGCACGGCGCGGCGCGTGGTGGGATGCCAACCGGGTGGGGCTCTCTCCGCCATTGATCGAGACACCGCGCGGGTGGCTGATGCTCTATCACGGCGTGCGACACACCGCATCCGGCGCGCTCTACAGGCTGGGGGTCGCGCTCTTCGACCTCGAGCATCCCGACCAGTGCCTGCTGCGCGGCGACGAGTGGATCTTCGGCCCGGAAGCGCCGTACGAGTGCGCGGGCGACGTCGCGAACGTCACGTTCCCGTGCGGCACCACCGTCGATGACGACGGGGACACCATCAAGATGTATTACGGCGCCGCGGACACGTGCATCGGGCTGGCCACGGGCAGCATCAAGGAGCTCCTCGCCTGGCTGGATGTGCACGGGCATGCGTGATCCGACCTTCTGCTCCACCTTCAACGAACTCCCCGGCGGCCCCCTGGTTCACTGAGGAGTCTCGGCGATCCGCCTGAGCATCACGCCATAGGCCGCATGTCCGGGCGCCGGAGCATACGCCACTCGATCCTCCACACGCAGGATCACCCAGTCGGCGATGTTGCCCGTCACCTTGTTGCCGCGCCCTCGCACACTGGTGCTCACGATCACACCGATCAGTCGGCCCACCGCCGCGGGCGGCGCACCGGAGGCCCCCGGCTCTCCCGCCCACTCGTCCGCGTTCACCCGCGTCGCGAATCCCTTGAAGCTGGCAAGGCTCCGGTTGTCACCGGTGGTGATCGTCTTCCACCAATCGCTTCCCCAGAACTGGTATCGGGCCCCCGCCTGCATGCCCTCCGCGTTCCCGCTCCACACCACGAACGTGGTGGGCTGGTAAACGTAGACCTGCTGCTCGTTGCTCTCTGACGGCAGGTAGACATCGCTCCCGCCGAATGTCGCTCGCACGGCGTACTGCCCGTTCGCCAGCGCGAACTCGACTGTGCCGTCGTTGCCGGTGGTGAGCGTCCGCGCGAGCACCTCGCCCTCGCCGGTCGCGGTGAGCGTCACCATCGCTCCCGCGATGGGCGAGCCATCGTAGGATTCCGCCAGGCGCACCCGCACCGGCATCAGCTCCTCGAGTGCCGAGGGCGAGATGATGGTGAGGGTCGTCGGTGCCGCGGCCACCGCGAGCACGAGCGTGCGCGAAGTGGGCTGAGGCACGTTCTCGCTGAACACCGAGCCCTCACGCGGGAAGGGCGTGGTGATGGCTTCGAACGGCCCGTCGCTGATGGGGATGCTCGGCGTCTCGACGATCGCCACGCCGAAGGCCTTCACGCGGAAATAGAAACCCATCGCGAGCGTCGGGATGTACTCGAACGTGTCGAACCCCACGCTGGCCGAACGCGCGTTCGGCCGCATGATGAACTGCTTCGCCGCGCCGTCGAACTCGGTGGCCGCGCTGGAGGGTGGCAATGCGTTCGCCATCCGCACAGTCGTCGAGAACGGCGCGCCCTCGAGCGTGAGGTCCTCGCACAGGCCGAGGCCGAGCATGTCCACGCCGGGAAGCAGGGGCACCACGGGGATGGTCGGGCAGCCGACCTCCGCGATCGGCATCTCCTGTCCGCTGAACGGCGCCTTGTCGGTCGCCTGATGGGCCGTGGAGAATGGGCTGATGTGGTACGTGCCGAGCGCGTCGCACCCGCCGACTATCCAGCAGAAGCCGATGGTGAACCCGAAGTCCACGCCGAGTCCACCGCCGAAGGTGAAGGTGCCGGTCGTCGCCGGCAGCGCTTCGAGGCCGAGCGTCACCGTGCCTGGCCGGTGGTAGACGAGGTCGCCCGTCGCGCTGAACCGGTACGGGAATGCGAAGCTCCAGCCGGCGAGCGCGAGCGTGTAGGAGACGCGCTCGAGGACGAAGCAGCCGAGCAGTGGGCAGGAGAACGGCACGTCCGGGTTGTCGAAGCTGCCGGTGATCGACGGCCCGCCCCAGCAGCCCTGGAACTCGTCCACGCCGTCGTCGTAATCGAAGTCCTGCGACCCGCAGATCGCTGCCGCGGCCATCCCCGCGGACGAGATGCTGCGTTCCACCTGGCTCGTCGTGTCGAGCCGGTCACGCAGTGCGCTGCGCATGGCCTCCGTGGGCGCCGACATCGCGCCCAGTTCGGACACCTTCGTCGCCGCGAGCGTGAGGCCGGAGCCCTCGCCGCCGGCGACCAGCCGCATCCCTGGTGTGAGGGCCTGGACGGTCACCCGAACTCCGCCGACGAACAGCTCGGTCGCATCGTCAGTGAGCACTTCGATACGGTCGCCCACCTGTCCGAGCGGGAGTTCCACCCATCCCGGCGGCGCACCTTCCGGTACGGTCGGGCCTTCCTGCCGCACCAGCAGCGTGGTCCCGCGGACCTCCTCGAGAACGCCGACCACCGCGACGCGCGCCGACTCGGTGCCGGACGCCGTCGCTCGGTCGGAACTCGCGGTGACGCGTGAGTGAGGTTCGGTCGGTGCGGGAGAGTCGCCGCAGGAGATGGTCACGCCGGCCAACGCCACGGCGAGGAGGACGCGGAACTGCAGGAGCGCACGCATGACGTGGTCACCAGCGGCGCGGGCTTGGGCGTCGAGCCGCCGACCCACGCCTCACCCGGCGACCCAAGCACACGTTGGGGGCGACGGGTTCCGCGGAGCGTCGGGCGAAGCACGCATCCTGACGGCGGGAATCCCCGATGCGGAGGGAGCGCACCGGGCCCGCGCCTACTCCACCTTCAGCGACCTCACCGGATCCAGCCGCGTCGCCCACCGCGCCGGTATCCAGCACGCCACGACCCCCACCGCGAGCAGCAGCAGCGCCACCGCACCGATCGTCCCCGCATCCGTCGCCTTCACCCCATAGAGCAGCGACTCGAGCGCGCGCGCCGCCGCAAGCGTCGCACCGAGCCCGATCGCGAGCCCCACCGCCACACTCACCACCCCGCGGCCGAGCACGAGCCGCGCGATGTCGCTCGCCGTAGCCCCGAGCGCGAGACGAATCCCGATCTCCCGCGTCCGCTGCCGCGCCGACTGCGCCGCGACGGCGTAAACACCGACGGCCGCGAGCAGCAGCGCGAGCCCGCCGAACGCCGTGAACAGCCCGAGCACCGAATCCTCCCGCGCCATCGACTCGCGACGCACCTCGTCCAAGGTGCGAACCTTGGCCATCGGTATCGTCGCATCGATCTCCCGCAGCCTCGCCCGCACCGACGCCACCACGCTCATCGGCTCCACGCTGGTCCGCATCACCACCCAGACCGTCCGCCCCCAGTCCTGCCTCCGGCTCTCGAACACCTCCGGCACCGGCGCCTGCCCCGGACTCACCTGATGCTGGTCCCCCACCACGCCGACGATCTCATACCAGGTCGACGCCGGCGTCGGCTCACGGTCATACGCGATCCGCTTCCCGATCGGATCCTCCTCGGCGAAGAACTTCCGCGCGAACGTCTCGTTCACCACCACCGCGAACGGCGCGTCGGCGCGGTCGCGCGGCTCCATCATCCGCCCGCGGCGCAGCGGCGTGCCGAGCGCCTCGAAGTAGCCCTCGTCCGCACGGCGATGCACGATCTCGCTGCCGTACTTGTCCGCCGGCCACCCCTCCGCCTTGAACTGGCTCGACCAGCTCGTCCCCGAGAGCGGCAGCGAACCGACGATGCCCGCGCGCTCTATGCCGGCCGTCGCCTCGAGCGCCTCGATGAAACGGTCCTGGAACGCGACCACGGCGGCGCCATCCTGGTAGCGTGCGACCGGTGTCGTCACCCGCAGCGCGAGCACATGGTCGCTGCGGAAGCCGACATCGACCTCGCGGAGTCCCATCGCGGTGCGCGCCATGAGCCCGGCGCCGGCCACGAGCATCACCGCGAGCGCCACCTCGAGCGCGACGAGGCCGGTGACGAGCCGCGCCGACCTACGGCCACCCGCCGCGCCGCGCTCCGAACTCCTGACGTCGGCGGCGCGCGCCTGGCGGAGCGCGAGGAGCACCGGCGATGCGCCGAAGAGCACCGCGCAGAATGCGGTCACGCCGAGCACGAAGAGCATCACGCGCGAATCCATCGCCACCTGCGTCGCCGCCGGCACGCCATAGCCGGTGAGACCGAGGATCCGCAGCGCCGCCCATCCCGTCGCCGCGCCGAGCGCGCCGCCGATCACCGCGAGCAGGCCGTGCTCCACCGATAGCATCGCCGTCAATCGCCCGCGGCCGGCGCCGAGCGCGCTGCGCACCGCGATCTCCTGCTCGCGCCCGAGTGCGCGGAGGATCGCCAGGTTCGCGACGTTCGCGCAGGCGAGGAGCAGCAGCACCGCGACCGCGCCCATCAGCACGAGCACGGGCTTCCGCAGCTCGCGGAGCAGGAAGGGACGCAGTCCCATCATCTCGGCGCCCATCACGCGGTTGGTCTGCGGGTACTCCTCCTTCAGCTTCGCCACCTCCACCTGCAGCTGCGCGTTGGCCTGCTCCGCGCTCACGCCGGCCGCGAGCTTCGCGATGGGACGCACGTAGTGCGCTCGGCGGAACGAGGTTTGGGCACGCGAGGCGGGATCCCACCCGAAGGTCTTCCACACCGCCGTGCCTTCGATCGGGAACGAGAACCCGCGCGGCATGACGCCCACCACTTCGTACAGGCCGCTCCCGAGTCGCACCGTTCTCCCGATCACCGACCGATCGGCGCCGAAGTGCGTCTCCCACGTGGCATGGCTGAGGATGACGGTGTTCCCGCCATCGCTCCACGTCTCCGCCCAGCGGAATCCGCGGCCGATCTCCGGGCGCACGCCGAGCACGTCGAAGAAGTTGCCCGTGACCTCGGCGATCTCCAGCAGCTGCGGCTCGCCGTCCTGCACGTAGGTGAGTGCGCCGCCGAAGCGCGAATACGCCGCGATGTCCTCGAAGGCCGCGACGCGCTCTCTCCAGTCGAGCACGTTCGCCGGCGCCGCGTCGGCCACCACCCAGCCGAACTCGGGGTTCGTCTCGTAGAGCACCTGCAGCCGGTCCGCGTTCGCGAAGGGCAGCGGCCGCAGGAAGAGCGCGTTGGCCGTCGCGAACATCGCCACGCTCGCCCCTATGCCCAGCGAGAGGGTGAGGAGGATCGCCACCACGAAGCCGGGCCGATGCCGCATGCCGCGGAGCGCGTAGCGCAGGTCGCGCCCCGCCTGCGGCAGCCAGGCGAAGAAGCGCGCCTCGCGTACCTCCTCGCGGAAGCGCGTCGCGCCGCCGAACTCCACCGCGGCGCGGCGCCGCGCCTCGTCGGGCGGCACGCCCTCCCGGATGAACCGCTCGGTCGCCATCTCCATATGGAAGGCGATCTCCTCGTCGAGCTCGCGTTCCACGGCCGCGCGGTTCGTGAGTGCGCCGAGCCGCTTGCGCCACCGGCTCATCAATCCCATGGGGCCGCCTCCTCAGGTGGTGCGCAGGACCATGTCGACCATCGCGACGTACTCCTTCCATTGCTTCGCCTCCGCACCGAGCGCTCGGCGGCCGGCCGCGGTGAGCTCGTAGTACTTCGCGCGGCGGTTCTGCTCGGTCACGCGCCAGTCGCTCTCCACCCATCCCTTCTCCTCGAGGCGCTGGAGCGCGGGGTAGAGCGACCCCTGCCCCACCTGCAGCGCCTCGCGGGTGAGCTGCTCGAGGCGCTGCGCGATCGCCCAGCCATGCATCGGTTCGAGGGAGAGGGCCTTGAGGATGAGGAGCTCGAGCGTGCCGCGGAGGACGTCGGCGGCGGGGGAGCTGCGAGGCGCAGGCGGGGTCATCGGCGTGGCGGATGGAGGTTCTGTCGATATCCGACACCAGAAGCTGCGGAAAGGTTGCCCGACGGGCAAGCACCGATGACGCTTCCCGGCGGCCGAACCGCCTCGGCATCTTTCCGAATCGAGCACATCGCGCCGGCACGCGGCTGGCGATAGGAGACGGCACACCATGCGCATGAAGTCGGTTCTCGCGGCAGCGGTCATCGGCCTTGCCGCATGCCAGGACTCACGGCCTCCTCGGGACGTGGCGAGCGCGTCGGCGTCGCAGCAGACTGGCGCGGCGAGCGCCGTGAGCGATCACGCCTGTGAGGGCGATCCGTCCTGGACGGCTCCCCAGGCGCCGGTGCGCATCCACGGCAATACGTATCACGTCGGACCGCGCGGCCTCGGCGTCTTCCTGATCACCGCGCCCACAGGGCACGTGCTCATCGACGGCGCTGCGCCGGGGAACGCGGCACGGATCGAGGCCAACGTCCGGAGCCTCGGGTTCGACCCGCGCGACATCAAGTGGATCCTCGTGTCGCACGGCCACTGCGACCATGCGGGCGATGTCGCCGAACTCGTGAAGCGCACGGGCGCACAGGTGATCGCTGGAACCGGCGACGCCGATCTGCTCGCGCGAGGCGGTCACGACGACCCGCAGTACGGTGAGCGCTACTTCTTCCCGCCGGTGCAGGTGACGCAGCAGGCCGCGGACGGCCAGGTCCTGCGCCTCGGCGACCTGACCCTCACCGCGCACCTGACGCCGGGGCACACCAAGGGCAGCACGACGTGGGTGTGGACGTCCTGTGAGAAGGACCGCTGTCTGCAGATGGTCGACATCGGCAGTCTCTCGGCACCGGGCTACCGGTTGATCGACCACCCGCGGCATCCGGACATCGTCGCGGACTACGAGTCGAGCTTCGCCAAGGTCGCGGCCGTGCCGTGCGACATCGCGCTCGCACCGCACCCCGAGATGGTCGACTTCTGGCCACGCGTGGAGAAGCGGGAAGCGGGCGATCCCGATGCGCTGATCGATCGCTCGCTCTGCCGCTCCTACGCCGCCGGTGCGAAGTCGAGGTTCGACGCCGAACTGGCGAAGCAGCGCAGCGCCCCACCCCAACGCGACTGAGCCCCTGTGCCGACCCTCTCCCTCCCCGCCGCCGCGCACTGCTGCTCGGTGCGCTCGCGATCTTCGTCGGCACCGGCATCATCATGGGTGCGATCGTCGGGCCGATGCTCTCCGAGCTCGTCGCCGGCGGATACCACGACCTGGTGGACCCCGGGCTGCAGCGTCGCGCGGTCATATGGTACGCGGCGGACTGGGGCGGCAGGGGCCTCGATGCCGCCGCGATCGTCATGCTGCTCGTCGCATTGATGAGACCCCCGGGGACACGAGACGCGACACCCTCGCGCACACCTCGATGACCGCAGGCGCCATCGCGTCCGCTCGGTTCATGCGGAATTGATCGATCCCTGAACACCTTCGAGTCACTTCGCACGCCGAGAGAGGTGCGCAGCGTCCAATACTTGCACGCTAGAGCTTGCCGGACTCTTTCTTCGACTGCCCAAACTCTCTCGTCGTCTGCCCGCTCTCGCTCGCCGACGGTTTATGCATAGTCGACACGTCACTATGCATGCTCGTCCTCGCTCGTCGCTCGCGAGTTCCGTTCGGCACTTCGCGAGTTGTCGCCGTATGCAAGATCGTTGAGGCCGGTCGCTCCCGAGTTGAGCCCGGTCGCTCCCGACTTGAGGCTCGTCGGTCCCGACTTGAAGCTCAGCGCTCGCAAGTTGAAGTCGTATTCAGCACAGTCGAGCCTCCGAGCACCGGACTCCGCTTCGCCGAACGACTCACGGCCCGTCGGCGTCCGCCAGAGTCGATTCATCGCCCGATACTCGCGCCTTGCCGGTCCCGACTCGCAGGCAGCCCCTCGTTACTTCAGGTTGGCAGCTCGGCAATCGAGGGTGGCCGGTCCGCTATTGGCGTTCTCACGTCACCACACCCACCTTCCGCGTGGTCGAGTCCGTTGTGCCCCAGTCAGTTCGGAGATCCCTCCCGTTGCCGCGACCCCTTCGAACCCCGCTGCGCCTTGCCGTCCCGTTGCTCGTCGCCCTCGCCTCGTCGATGGCGACGAGCGCGTGCGGCTGCGGCAATCCCGACTGGCGCAACCTGATGTTCGAAGCGGACATCGTCTCGGACTCCGGCGCGCCGCTCGGGTACGCGATGCTGACGCTCAGCGAGAACCGGGGCGACCCGGTGTCGCGCATCTTCCACATCACGCTCCAGGGACCGGACCGCACCGCACCCGGTCCGTTCGGCGTTCACGTATCGCGCGTGCGACTGCTCGGCGCTGCGGACACGGTGATCCGCTCGTACGAGGCACCGTTCCCCGGCGACTCCGCGTCCCTCCCGCGCATGCTGCCCGAGACCGGCCTGTCGCAGGACGCCGTGACGGGACTCCGGCGCGCGTTGAAGGCCGGCGAGGTGGTCGTCGAGCTCACCATGGACGAACCGGGCATGACGGTCCTGCGCATCACGATGGTCATGACGATGAACGGGGAGTGGCATGCAGGCCGCTGCGCGGTCACCTAGGCATCTCCCATCACGACCCATGCGCCTCGCCGCCCTCGCCCTCGCACTCTCGTTCGCCTCCTCCGCCCTCGCGCAGTCCGCCGGCGTCACCCTCTCCGGAAAGGTCCAGGACGCGGAGTCCAAGGCGCCCTTCCCGTTCCTGCCCATCCAGCTCAGGTCGGAGAGCGACACCACGCAGGTGCAGGGGCGACTCACCAACGAGGCCGGTGAGTTCAGCTTCACCGCGCTCAAGCGCGGGACGTACACGCTCATCGTCCGTTCGGTCGGGTTCGCACCGATACGCCAGCGCGTCCTCGTCGGCGAGCTGAGTCAGTTCCTCGACCTCGGCGCGCTCCAGATGGTGAAGTCGGTGCAGTCACTCTCCGCCGTCGCCGTCACCGCCTCCGAGGACGGCGTCGCGGCGGCCCTCGACAAGAAGGTCTTCTCGGTCGCCGACAACATCGCGCAGTCGGGAGGATCGGTCCTATCGGCGATGGCGACGGTGCCCGGCGTCACCATCGCACAAGGCGGGAAGGTCGAGGTGCGCGGCAGCGACAAGGTGCTCGTCCTCATCGACGGCAAGCAGACCGCGCTCACCGCGAGCGGCCTCGAGAACCTCCCCGCGTCCTCGCTCGAGCGCATCGAGCTCATCAACAACCCGTCGGCCAAGTACGATGCCAACGCGAGCGCCGGCATCATCAACCTCGTGTTCAAGAAGGAGGAGCGGCAGGGACTCAACGGCCGAGTGGGCCTCGTGGGCGGACTCGGCGCGCTCTGGGAGAAGCGGGAGAACCTCCCGACCATCCGGCCCCAGTACACCAACACGCCGAAGATCAATCCGTCGCTCTCGCTCAACTATCGCAAGGGACCGACGAACGTGTTCGGCCAGGTCGATTGGCTGCACTCGCCCACGCTCAACAAGAACGAGTTCGCCACGCGCTACTACGATGACGGCACCGTCATCTTCCAGCAGGTCAAGCGCAACCGCGACACCGACTACGTCACGTTGAATGGCGGTGTGGACCACGCGTTCAGCGCGCGCAACGCGCTGACCGTCTCCGCGCTCGTCAACCAGGAGACGATCATCGACCGGGGCGACAATCCGTATTTCCAGGACTCCCTGCAGGATCGCTACCGCCTCTGGCAGTTCCTCGAGGACGAGGTGAAGTACACGGCCTACGTGAACGCCGTGTTCACGCACCAGTTCGCGCAGCCGGGACACAAGCTCGCGTTCACGTCCGTCTACTCGTTCCACCGTGAGGACGAGAAGTACTTCTTCACCAACACCGTCCCCTCCGGCACGGGGACGGACTCGTTCGCACTCCTCTCGGACGAGCATATCGTCGACCTGAACGCGGACTACACCAGGCCGCTGGCGCAGGGACGCATCGAGGCCGGGTTCAAGGGACGCTACCGGACGATCCCGGTGGACATGCAGTTCTTTCCCGGCCTGGACACGCAGATCGATTCGGGCGCGGGCGGCTGGGCCGACTATCGCGAGTTCATCCCGGCCGTCTATGGGACCTATGTGTTCGAGAGCGAGCGGATCGAACTCGAAGGGGGCGTCCGTCTCGAGAGCGTCCACCTCGACTACGAGGTGAACCCGGATCACAACACCTACGAGAGCGACGGGTATTCGTATGTCCGGCCGTTCCCGAACGTGCGCGCCGCGTGGAAGTTCGACGATCGTCGCAAGCTCTCGGTGTTCGTGAATCAGCGCGTCGATCGTCCCAACGAGGTCGATATCCGCATCTTCCCCAAGTACGATGAGCCCGAACTGATCAAGGTCGGCAATCCCGCCCTGCAGCCCCAGTACTCGACGTCCGCCGAGCTCGGGTACAAGACAAGCTGGTCCGTCGGGAGCTTCTATGCGGCCGCGTTCCATCGCATCGTCGACGGCACCATCACGCGCATCGCGACACAGGTGCCCGGAAGCGTCCTCCTCTACAACGTGTTCCAGAACGGTGGCCGGAGCAGGAGCACCGGTGGCGAGATCGTCTGGCAGATGTCGCCGACCCCCGGCTTCACGGTCACGGCGAACGCGAGTGCGTACCGCAAGGTCGTCGACGCCTTCGACGTCGTGAACCAGTATCCGCAGCCGACGCCCTACTCCGCCGATCGCCAGGAGATCACGTCCGGCAACGTGAAGTTCGACGCGTCCTTCCGGATGCCGCGCGAGTGGCAGGCACAGGTCACCGGCGTCCATCTCGCCCCCGACCTCCTCCCGCAGGGCCGCACGGGCAGTCGATTCGGCCTCGACATGGGCCTCAAGAAGACCGTGTTCCGCGGCCGAGGGGAGCTCGTGGTGAACGCGACCGATCTCCTGAACACCATGCGGATCAGGCGGACGATCCGCGGGACCGATTTCCGCATGGAGAGCACGGATTATCTGGAGACGCAGGTGGTGCGGGTGGGCTACGGGTGGAAGTTCTGACGACCGTGCTCGCGGCGCCCGTCCGACGCTCGACGCGCCGTCAGCGCAGCGCCGCCGCTCCGAAGTTCACCGAGAACCGCTTGCACCAGATCGACACCGCCCGGTACTTCGCGAGGTCGGTCCCCGCCGGCACCTCGTAGTTCTGATCCCCGATGTTCCCCTTGAGCACGCCGAGGTCGACGAACTCCGCGCGCTTCACGCTCGCCTCGCCCGTGACCGTGTCCGCCGCGACGAGATAGACGTGCACGTCGGGACCGTTCGAGGTGTGGAAGCCCTCGAGCCGCAGCACCACGATCCCGTTCGCGGCGCGCAGCACGCGCGCGTCACCCGCGGTCTCGTGCGCGCCGGTCACAAAGCGGCCTGACGCGACCAGCGTCGACGGCGCTTCGCTCGCCGCCACCATCGGCGGCGCGTCGTTCACGCGACGATCCACGAAGAGCAGCTCGGGACGGAACAGATACCAGGCGGCGGCGCCGAGTACGACGGCCGCGACGACGACGGAGGGGCGGGTGTAGAGGCGACGGTTGGTCATGCGCGCCGGTATCGTCGAGACCGTCGAAGAGTTCCCGGAACCGGCCACGCCGCGCGAACCGCATTCAGCCGGGAACTCTGACGGGCCTCCGTCGATACCGGGCGCGAACACCCAACACGGAGATACCGATGCACTTCGCACGCCCGGGCGTCCTCGCCCTTGCCCTCATCGCGCTCGCCCGCACCGCCCCCGCCCAGCAGGCCATGGCGATGGATGCCAAGAAGGACATGAAGGAGATGTCGCACGAGACCGTCACCTACACAGTGACGCTGCACGGCCGTTGGACCGCCGCGAACTTCCCCGTCGAGTATCCCGCCGGCGCGCACTTCTCCGGCCTCATCGGCGCGACGCACGTCGCCGGCTGGCACCTCTACAATGAAGGCGCCATGCCCACCGCCGGACTCGAGCGCCTCTCCGAGATGGGACGCCACCAGCCACTCGATGCGGAGATCCGCTCGGTCATCACTAGCGGCCGCGCGGGCGCCCTCATCGAGAGCGGACCGCTCAAGGACTTCGGCGATTCCGTCGTCACCACGGTCACCATCGACGCGCGCTTCCCGTTCATCTCGCTCGTCGCGATGATCGCGCCGAGCCCCGACTGGTTCGCCGGCGTCGCCGACATCGACCTGCGCGACATGGGCGGCTGGGCCGCGACCAAGACGGTCGAGCTCATGGCCTACGACTCGGGCGGCGACGAGGGGACGACCTACCTCGCCGCGGACATCGACAACAGCCCCAAGCACGCGACCATGCGCGCTTCGGCGCGGCACTTCGCCGTCGGCGGCAAGCCGATGCCGGTCGCGACGATCACGTTCGTGAGGAAGTGATCCGGCACGGTCGCGAACGTCCGTGAGCTCTTCTGGCGATGGGCGGAACGGCTGGTACGTTCCGCTCATCGCCGCACGCTCGTACATCGCGTTCCATGTCGGTCGCGCCATTCCTCACGACCAGTCGCAGGTGATCGTCGCCCACGCCACACCACGCGGAGGCAGCGCACCGCGATCGTCGTGCTGCTCGTCGCATTGATGAGACCCCCGGCCGAGCGCGCGTGATGGTGCTCAGCGGGCGATGAGGATCCGTCGTGTGTCGGTCATGCCCGGGGGTCAGTCCTCGCGCACCACCGCCTGCCGAATGCGGACGAGCATGCGCTCACCGTGGCCGTCGACGAGCCGCACGCCGATCGTGTGCGTCCCCTGTGCGAACTCCAGACGAACGCGATCACGGTCGCCGATGACCAGGGTGCCGAGATGCGCGTTCGTGTCGACCAGCGACGTGTACGCCCGCCAGTCCGCCGGCTGTCCATCGACGGTGACCGCGATGACGAAGCGCAGGGAGTCGCCGGCACCCGCCGGATGCACGAGCCGTACCTGGATGTCGGCCTCGGACGCCGCGACGGTCGCGCTCACCGGCACGTCGAGCGGAGCGCTCCACCAGCGTTGTTCCCCGCCCGCATGCTCCAGGCGCACCATCTCCACGCCCGTGAGGTCGACCGTCTCCCAGTCGACGCTGCCCGGCCCGACGCGCGTGTTGGAGAACCAGCCGAGGAACGCGATCACGGCCACCGCGGCACCGATCACGAGCCAGCGCGTCCGTTGCCAGTAGACTTGCTTCCGCCAGCGTCCGCGCCAGATCACAGGCCAGACCTCGCGGCGCGCGACGTCGAGGTCGTATGGGAAGTCGATCTCGGTCCACGCATGGCCCGCGACGTTGAGACCGTAGATCGTGATCTCCTTGCAGACCGTGCGCGTTGCCTCGATCACCCAGGCGTTCTCGTGTCCCTCGGCGATGAGCTGCTTCGCGACCGCGATCATCGCGCGTGCACCCTCGGCGTCGAACTTGATCATGCCGAGGCTCTCGCCACGGGCCGACTTGGACGGGAGGTCCTTGCCCAGGTCCACCACGCGCCGCGACTTCAGGGCCACCTTCGTCTGTTCGCGTCCGCGCGACGACGTCGAGTCGTACGCCAGCACATTGCCGGGCTCGTCGAGCAGCTCGTCGAGGATCCGCGGATCGAAGAAGAGGTCGCAGTTGAGCAGGAGGAACTCCCCCTTGATCCAGTCGCGCGCGAGCCACAGCGAGTACAGGCTGTTGGTCTCGGCGAAGCGCTCGTTGAGCAGCACCTCGGCGCGATCGCCGATCACCGCCTGCAGCGCCTGGGCCTCGTGCCCGACGATCACCAGCACCGGGCCAACGCCATGGTCGGCGAGCGCCTCGAGCGTGTGCAGCAGCAGCGGACGTCCGCCGATCTCGACGAGCGCCTTGGAGCCACCGCCCGTCATGGCGTTGAGGCGGCTTCCCATCCCTGCGGCGAGGATCACGGCTTGCATGTCAGGTCTCCATTGAGTTCGTGCCCGACCGCGGCGCGCTGGACGCCCCGCGGCTGGCGTATTCCGACGGGGAGCCGCTGAACACCGGCCGACCCGCCTGCATCTCGAGCACCAGGTCCATCCGCGCGAGGAGCTCCGGGTCGTGCGACACCCAGAGCACCGTCCGGCCCGCCGTCACGTCGAGGAGCCGGTCCGTGAGCTCGAGCGCCGACGCGTGGTCGAGTCCGGTGGTGGGCTCGTCGAGCAGCCAGATCCTCCCGTCACGCAACAGTGCGCGCGCGAGCGCGATGCGCTGGCGTTCGCCGCCCGAGAAGAGGTCGCCTCCGCGGCGGACGATCGTGTCGTAACCCTGCGGCAGGCGCTCGATGAACCGCGCCACGCCCGCCTTCTCGGCGGCGGCGCGCACGGCGTCGATCGTCGCGCCCGGTTCGCCGAGCGCGATGTTGTCGCGCACGCTCACGCCGGTGAGGACGCTGTCCTGGAAGACGACGCTCATCCGGCGGCGGAGCGACTCGAGCGCGTACTCGCGAAGGTCGCGGTCATCGAGCAGGATGCGGCCGCGTGTCGGATCGGCGAGCCGGAGCACGAGCGAGAGCAGCGTGGACTTGCCCGCGCCGTTCCCGCCCACGATCGCAGTGCGCCGCCCCGCAGGGAGATCGAACGCGACCTTGTCGAGCGTCCACTTCCGGTCCGTGCGCCGGCGTTTCGGCATCCGCTGCGAGACGTCCTCGAAGCGCAGGTGGCCGCGCACGCCCGCCGCGTCGACCGCGTCGGGCCGGTCCGCGATCTCGATGCCGCGCCGCATGATCCGGTCGAGACGGTCGGCGCAGGCGAAGGTCCGCCCGATCCGCGCGGTCGCGAGCGCGAAGTCCGCAAAGGGGGCGCGCAACGCGAGCGCGTAGGAGAGGAAGAGCACCAGGTCACCCGCCGAGAGCTCGCCGAGGCCGACGCCGGAGGCGCCGAGCCACATCGCGAGCGCGACGCTCGCGGCAATCGCCACGTCCACACGCAACGAGAGGCCGAGCGAGAGGCGCTGGAGTTTGAGCTCTTGCCTCAGGCTCCGGCTGTTGCGCGCCGCGAAACGTGCCGACACGGCACTCCCGCCAAGGCCGAACGTCTGCAGTTCCCGCACCGCCAGGAGTTCGCTCCCGACGAGGGCGGCGAGGCGCCCTTCCTTCGTGCGCTGCTTTCGCGCCACGGAGGCGATGCGCCGCCCGCGGCGCTGCATCATGAGCAGCGCCACGCCGCCGCCGGCGAGCAGGACCGCGGCGAGGCGCGGGTCGATCCAGAGGAGCACGACCATCGACGCGACGAAGAGCGCGATCGTCTGGACGATGCGCACGAGCATCCCGTTCAGGCCCCGGCGGAGGCGCGTCGTGTCGTACACGATGCGCGTCATGAGTTCACCGACCTCGCGGGCCTCGTGGAACGCGAGCGGCTGGCGCAGGATGTGTCCGAAGAGGCGCTCGCGGAACCGGTAGAGTATCCGGTTCCCGAGGCCGTTGAGGATCATCGCCTGGCCGTAGGCCGCGGCGGCCCCCGCGACGGAGAGCACGACGAACGCGAGACTGAGCACGACCGGACTCGCGACGGGCGACCCGGTGAACCCGTCGACGATCCACTTCAGCGGCCAGGGCCGGAGCACGTGCAGCGCCACCGTGGCGATCCCCAGCGCCGCCCCGCCCGCGAATGCCGCACCTTCGCCCCCGGAATGCGGGCGCAACATGGCGACGATGCGGCGCAGCGGATGGCGCGGGGTGTCGTCCATCTAGGCCTCGTCCAGCGTGCGCAGTCTCCGGGTCACCCAGTCCATTGCCGCGTCGGTGGCGTGACCGGGGTTGTAGAAGATGTCGCGCGCCATGGCGCGCCGCAGCTTGCTCGCGTGCCGCGGATGCGCCAGCGACCATGCGATCGCCTCCACCGCCTCGTCGGGCCAGCGCGCCGTGATGCCGCCCTTCCGGCCCCAGGTGTCGAGGTCGAGCGCGACGCCCTTGCGCGTCATCGCCACGAGCAACTGCGGCACGTCGAGGAAGACCATCGGGCGGTCGAGCAGCGCGTACTCGTTCGACACCGAGGAGGCGTCGGTCAGCAGCAGGTCCGCGACGAACATGTACGGGACCACGTCGAGCCCCGTCGCGAGGCGCGTGTGCTTGTCGAGCAACGGCTGGAGGCGCGTCGGCCAGTCGGTGCCGCGGTCGCGCGGATGGTCGTGGAGCTTGATCAGGATGTCGTACTTGCCCGTCGCGCGCAGGCGCTCGAGCACCGCCTCTCCCGTGTGCTCGAGCGAGTTGTCCTTCTGCCCGGTGGGCGCGTAGAGGATCACCGGTCGACGGCCCGAGAATCCGAGGCGCTTGAGGATCGCCGTGCGATCGAGCGTGCCGTCGAGCAGCTTGTCGAGCTTGGGGAAGCCGATGTTCACGAGCCGCGGATCGCGGTCGCGCAGCATCTGCTGGTCGGTGAACAAGCGCCGCATGTACGGCCCCGTCAGGAAGAGCCGGTCGTACACCAGCACATCGCGCCGCACCGCCATGTTGCGGAACGAGACGCCGTGGAAGAGCTGGATCCGCTCCTGTTCGTCCTTGGGGAAGTAGCCGGAGACGTGCGCGCAGAACACGAGGTCGAACGTCTGCTTTCGCATCTTGTCGAGTTCGACGATCCGCGACGGCGGCAGGCGGAACGGCGCGTACA
>Ga0137353_1000009_pt1 | contig 51365 bp, 40 predicted proteins | sample EasRivERMLT760_2_FD_104759 | JGI IMG/M metagenome (GOLD analysis project Ga0137353, IMG submission 104759) | Soil microbial communities from meander-bound floodplain in the East River, Colorado, USA - East River MetaG ERMLT760_2 | ecosystem: Environmental > Terrestrial > Soil > Floodplain ...
GAAGTCCGCACCGTGCTCCACGAGACGGCCACCACGCAGCTCGGCGACGCGTCGCACCCGGAGGATCTCTGGCGCATCCTCCCCGCCACCAATGAGTTCATCTGGTGGTCGGATCGCGACGATTGGACGCAGCTCTATCTCTACGACCTCGCCACCGGCCAGCTCAAGAATCGCATCACCACGGGCGTCGGCAACGTGAGCGGCATCGTCAGGATCGACGAGAAGGCGCGGCAGATCTGGTTCACCGCCCAAGGCCGCGAGGCTGGACGCGATCCCTACTTCCAGCACTTCTATCGCATCGGCTTCGACGGGAAGGGGCTCACGCTCCTCACGCCCGAAGCCGCGAACCACACGGTCACGCTCTCACCCGACGCGCGCTTCTTCACCGACACGTATTCCACGCCCGACACGCCGCCCGTCACCGTCGTGCGTGACGCGCGCGGCCGCGTCGTGCAGCAGCTCGAGAAGGCCGACATCACCGCCCTCGTCGCGTCGGGTTGGCGCGCACCGATCCCCGTGACCGTGAAGGCGCGCGACGGCGTCACCGACATCTACGGCCTGATGTACGTGCCGACCCACCTCGACACGACGAAGAAGTACCCGATCATCAACCACATCTATCCCGGGCCGCAGTCGGGAAGCGTCGGCCCGCGCTCCTTCATCCCCGCGCGTGGCGACGACCAGGCCCTCGCCGAACTCGGCTTCATCGTCGTAGAGCTCGATGGGATGGGGACGCCGGGGCGGTCCAAGACCTTCCGCGACTTCTATTACGGTCGCATGAACGACAACACCATCCCCGACCAGGTGGCCGGGATGAAGGAACTCGCGACGCGGTTCCGCTACATCGACATCGAGCACGTCGGCATCTGGGGACACTCGGGCGGCGGATTCGCCACCGCCTCGGCGATGTTCTCGGCGCCCGACTTCTTCGACGTCGGCATCTCGGAGAGCGGCAATCACGACAATCGCAACTACGAGGATGATTGGGGCGAGCGATATCAGGGCCTGCTCGTGCGCGACGGCGCGTCGGACAACTACGCCGCGGAGGCGAACCAGACGCACGCGGGGAAGCTCAAGGGGAAGCTCTTCCTCATCCACGGCATGATGGACGACAACGTGCCGCCCTACAACACGACGCTCGTCGCGGATGCACTCATGAAGGCCGGGAAGGACTTCGACATGATCATGCTCCCGCAGGCAAGGCATGGGTTCGGGGCGGACTCGCCGTACATCATGCGTCGCCGCTGGGACTATTTCGTGAAGAACCTTCGCGGGGATCTGCCGCCGACGGAGTACCGGATCGGGCAGCCGAGGGTAGTACCTTGAGCGCTCGATGAAAGATGGAAGATGAATGAGGGGCGGCCGTGCGGCCGCCCCCGCTGCAGGTCCCTTTCACCAACGATGGTATGTCCGCGATTCGTACTTTCGCCGCAGCTGCGGCGCTCGCATTCACTCCGATCGCCGCGCAGGCGCAGAACTCCCCGCTGGTCGGCCAGTGGTCCATCGACATGGTCGCCGGCATGCGCGTCGAGAACGAGGCCGCCACTCCCATCAAGGCCAAGGCCACGCTGACCATCACCCAGGTCGGCGACTCGCTCATCGCCACCCTGCACGTGATCCCCAACGAGCAGGTGCAGGTTCGCCCCGATGCGCGCCTCGCCGGACCCAAGGCTACCGGCAACACCGCGTCGCTCACCCAGCGCTCCGAAGTGACGATGAACATGAACGGCGAGGAGCACAAAGCCGTCGCGATCTCCACTTGGTCGCTCACCGTCAACGGCGACGCGATCACGGGGTCGATCACCCGCGCGATCGAGGGGAATCCAGGGCCTGCCATGCCTCCCCAGCCGCTGACCGGCACCCGCGTGCGCTAGCCGTCGAGGGCGGGGCGGTCATCTTTCTCCGCGATGACCGCCCCGACCCCGCGACCACTGCTCGACCCCGGCCTGCTCAACGGCCCAGGCACCCTCACGCGATGGTCGAACCTCGGCTACTGGAACGAGCCGCGTTCGTATCCGGAAGCCGCCGCCGAGTTGGCGCGCCGAGTGGGACGCGCGGTGAAGCTCGGGCCCGAGGACGTCGTCCTCGACATCGCCTGCGGCTTCGGCGACTCGTGCGAACTCTGGGTGAAGGAGTTCGGCGTGAAGCGAGTGGTCGGCGTCGAGCCCGACCCCGCCCTGGTCCTCGAAGCGACGGCGCGCATGAAGCGCCTCGGCCTCGCCGACCGGATCGTCTTCCGCAGCGATCGCGCCGAGTGGTTGATCCCGTCGAGGGTCTGCCCGGGAGTCACTGTGGTGATGTGCATCGACGCATCGTACTTCTTCAATACTCGGCAGAGCTGGCTCAAGGCACTCGCCGCCGATGTCCCGTCGGGCACGCGGCTCGGCCTCGCCGATCTCTGCTTCGGATTCCACGGCCGTCGGAACGACAGCGTGCTGCGCGCGATCGACGCGGCGGGGATCCCGCGCGCGAACTGCTGGACGCCGCACGAGATCGAGCCCGTGCTCGCCGACAATGGATGGCGGTCGGACAAGCTCGTGCGCTGCGGGCCCGAAGTGCTCAGCGGATTCGCGCGGCATGCGCTGCGAAAGCTGCCGCGACTCGCCATGAATCCGGGGCGAGGAGGGTGGCGCGCACTCAAGGTGGCGGCAGGGATCGCGAGGTTCCGCGGGCTGGCGGGTCTGGACTACGCGATAGTCGGCGCGACGCGCAGATGAAGGATGGAGGATGAACGGGGCGAGGCCGTACGGCCTCGCCTCTTTCTTCCTTCTGCCTTCATCTGCGCCTAGTAGATCCCCAGGTCACGCGCCGACGCCGCGGACGCCGAGTATCCCGCCCGCCTGAGTTCGGCGAGCAGCCCGGCATCGTCGGTGCCCCAATACAACTGGTGATACAGCACGAGCTGCTTGGGCGCCGCGCGCGTCGCGAGCAGTGCGAGCTCGTCGGTGCTCGTGTGTGCGCGCTGATGATAGCGCTGCCACTCAGGCGGCCGCGTGCTGAGCCTTTCGGCCGAATACACCTCGTGCACGAGCACGTCGCAGCCGTTGCAGGCCGTCACCACGGCGGCGCTCGCCCTCGTGTCGCCGCTGATGACGATCGAACGGTCGGCCGAGTCGAAGCGATAGCCGAAGGAGCGTTCCCAATCGCCGTGCGGCACGGCGAAGGCCGTGACCTTCACGTTGCCATCGTCGAGGACGACACCGGGCACGACTTCGTGGACGTTCACCTTGTACCCGGTCTCGTTCGCGGGCTCGAGGCCGTCGATGCGATTGCGGATGTCGGCGCCGTAGGCCGCGAGGATGTGGTCGACCATCTCCTTCGTGCCGGGCGGGCCGTAGACCTCGAGCGGTGCGGTGCGCTCCAGCACCCAAGGGCTCAGGATCACGTCGACGAGTCCGATCGTGTGGTCCGAGTGCAGGTGCGTGATGAAGAGCGTGTTGAGGTTCTTGGGTTCGAGCGCGGCGATGCCGCTCCGGAACGCGGCCGAGGCGCGGCGCACGATGCCGGGGCCCGCGTCGACGAGGTACGCGCGGCCGTTTCGCACGACGCTCACCGCGGGGCCGCTGCGGTCGGGGTCGGCGTTGGGGGTTCCCGTGCCGAGCATCACGACGGCGGTCTGCGGCGCCTGCGTTTGCGCAGGCACCGCTCCAAGCACGGCGAGGAGGACCGCTGCGCGCAGCGATCGCATCACATGACCGGCTTGAGTTTCCGCTCCAGATACTCCGCGATCGCCGCATTCACGCGCTTCTGGTTCGCGTGCCTCATGAAATGATGCGTGTCGTCGACGATCGTGATCTCCTCGAGCTCCACGCCCTGCGCGCGCAGCCGCTGCACGAGGTCCACCGTCTGCGCGAAGCGCACGTTGCGGTCGTCGTCGGCATGGATCATCAGGACGGGTGACCGCCACGTCATCACGCTGCTCACGGGCGAGCTCTCCCACACCGTGCGCGCCATCGACTCGACCTCGCTCACCGGGCGCTCGAACCTCCAGCTGTTCGCGCCGAAGCGGTTGCCGCTGTCGCTCGTCCAGTCGTGCACGCCGTGGATGTCCACGCCCGTCGCGAAGAGGTCCGAATCGCGGCCGAGTGCGAGTGCGGTGAGATAGCCGCCGTAGCTGCCGCCGTAGATCGCGATGCGCTTGCCGTCGACGAAGCTCTGTGCGCGCAGCCATTCGCCCGCGGCCTTCACATCCAGGTACTCGCTCGCGCCGGCCATCCCCGCGCGCGGCGGCCTCTGGAAATCGTGGCCGTAGCCGATGCCGAGCCGGTAGTTCACGCTCAGCACGACGAACCCGCGGCTCGCCAGGAACTGATTCTCGGCGTACGCGTTGTAGTAGTAATCGGAGTAATGCCAGCCGAGCATCATCTGGCGCGGCGGGCCGCCATGCACGTAGACGATGGCGGGCTTTCGCTGCATGGGCGTGCCGGCGGGCGGCTCGAAGAGCTGCGCGTGCACGCGCATGCCGTCGCTCGCGGTGAGGATCACCTGCTTGGGCGTGACCAAGCTCGCCGTCGGGAAATCCGCCGGGATCGCCGACTCGGCGATCCATTTGCGCGGAGTGTTCGCGGCGGTGCGCGCGTCCCCAGCCGCCTCGAGCACGAACGGAATGGGCGGACGCTGCGCGGTGCCGCCGAGCGCGGCGATGCGGCCGGTGCCCATGCTCACCGGTGTCCACTCGAGCCCCGTCCCCGGAGTGAGCACCTCGACTGCGTTGCGATCGACCGGCGCGCGAACGACATGACGACGATCGATGTCACCGGCGGTCGCGCCGAGGTTGCCCGCGTAGAGCATGTACATCCCATCGCTCGACATCGACACGTACTCGGCCACGTGATCGCCGGGCGTGAGAAGGATCGGCGCGTCGGTGCCGCGCGCGGTCATCGAGTAGAGGTGCGACCAGCCGTCCTGCATGGACATGAAGACGATGCGGTCGCCGGCGGCCCAGTGGAGGTTGACGCCGCCGTGCGTGCTCGGAATCGAGCCGCGCAGCGTCTTCTCGCCCTCCCAGCGCAGCTTCGCCTCGCCGGTCCACGCGTCGGCGACCCAGATGCTCCACGGTGCGGGCTGGATCTCGAGCGAGTTCACCGCGGCGCCGCCCGCACCCGGACGGCGCGCGAACACGATCGACTTCCCATCGCCTGACCATCGCGGCGCGAAATCGCGATTCGTGCTCGGCGCGATGTAGAGGATGGGCGTCGTGTCGTTCGTGTAGACGGCGATGAACGAGTGGTCGCCACGCGAACTCGTGAAGGCGATGCGCGAACCGTCGGGCGAGAACTGCGCGTCACCGGCGGCGCCCTTCTGGTCGAACAGCCGCTTCGCGGGCGACGACCCATCGATCGGCGAGAGCCAGAGTTGGCGCGCGCGCTCGAAGACGATCACGTCGCCCTTCGGTCCGATGATCGGATTGGTCCCTTCGCCGATCGAGACCGGAGTCCCGCCCTCGTATGGCATGGTCCAGATCTCGACCTTCACCGGATTGGGCATGCCGGTGGGATTCACCGGGAGCGCGTCGTCCCAGTTCGAACCGAAGTCGCCGCCGCGCTGGAAGACGACGTGCTTGCCATCGGGCGAGATGGAGACGGCGTTGAGCTCCTGGCCGTCATCGAGCGTGTAGTTCGTGAGGCGCCGCGCGGTGAACGCCGGTCCCTCGGCGACCCACACGTTGCGCTGGCCGCGTTCGTTGAAGGTCCACGCGAGCTTCTCGCCGGTCGCGGCGGCGGTGAGGTTCGTCGGGTACGGTGCGCTCATCACCTGGTCGAGCGTGAACGGCGCGGCGGCAGGCGCGGCGGCAATGGTCGATGCGCGACGTGCCTGGCCGAGGAGTACGGCGGGCGCGAAGGCGATCAGTGCGGGCAGGAGGCGCCAGGATGTGCGGAGTCGGAACATGGGATTCTCGGGAGTTCGGTGTCGGGCGCGTATCGTAGCCTTTCCCTCATCACGCCGCGAGCCGCGCGAACGCTGAACGGTGGGGCGGCGCCTTGGCCTCCCCACGGTTCAGAAGTTCTCGTCGTCTTCCCAGTCCTTCTCCTTGCGGCGTTCCTCGCGGCGTGCGCGATAGAACGCACGCATCGCCTCACGCTGTTCGGTGGTCGACTCCGAGATGCGCTCGATGAGCGCCGAGCGCACGCGGTGAAGGGCGCCCGCGATGTCGCGGAACACCACCCACTGCGGCGGCGGTTCGCGCACGAGCTGCCGCTCGAGTGCCGTGGCGGTCGCGCGCGACACGGCGAACTCGGTGAAGCGCCCCTCCACCCAGAAGAAGTCCTGCTGCGGGTCCGGCGCCGGCTGTGGGCCGGGCAGTCCCTTGATGCGGTTGATCTCCACTGTCTGCTCCGAAACGTTGACGCCCCACCTGGCGGATGGCCCAGGCGGGGCGTGGGAACGCTCCCCGGCGGAGATCGCTGACGTCAGCTCCCCGTGCCTGGCCATTTCAAGCGCGCTGCGAGACCGCTCGCCCATGGGGGCGAGTGGCGCAGTGCTGGTTTGATGGGACTGGCAAGCATGAGGGACTCCGTTGGATCGTGGTGCGGGTTGAACATCGCATTACCCGCGTGGGGCCTGTTGCGTCACTGCGTGGTTCGCTGCTCAGTGCGTCCAGATGAGGATCGCGCCGCAACCGGCCGCAGTGTCTCCGGTGGTAGTGAATCCATCACGCATCGGTCCCTTGACCATGTACTGGACCGGGACACTCGCGAAGTACGTGTAGACCTCCATGCGGCGCGCGTCCTTCATCATGAGGCGCAACTCCCAGCCTTCGACATTTGGCATGCGTCTACCGTCGAGCCAGACGGCGGGAGTGCAGCGGCCTTGAACCGCATCGCGCATCATCGGCATCGCGTCGGACCCGCCCTTTGCCATCCAAAGGCCCGGTGTGCCGCTCCACAAGCCGAGTCCGTCAGCGAGCTCGCGAAGCGCCGCACCTTCGAAGAAGCGACCGAGGCCCTGCTGCTTCCGACGCTCGTATTCTTCGTCAAGTCGCGTCCGGCGAAGGCCGGCAACCGTCACGGTGGGAAGGGTCGTGAACTTCTCGGTCGACACGTTCAGCGCGAGCTCCGCTCCGGGCGTCAGTGCAACGACCGTGTAGAACGGCGAGAACCCGATCGCGCGCACGACGAGCGTCTGCGATCCGGCTGGTACGCCCCTGAGGTTCGCCTGCCCCGCCTGATCGGTCGTCGCACTGGACCTCGAGCCACGGATCCCGACGACGGCGTCCTTCACCGGGCGGCCTTGTGTCGTCCTCACCACGATCCGCACGCGCGCTGATCCGGGCGGTCGCGCGACGGAGAGCGTGTCGACCGCTGATGTCTCGGGGAGTCGTCGCGCGGCGCTGTCGGTGAGGCTCACCGTCACGTCGCGCCGTGCGATGCCGGCGCCGCCGAGCGCGAGGTGGAGTGGGCCGGTCGACTGCTCGCCGTGCGCGACGATCATCGACAGGGAGACGTCGTTCGGCACGCCGCAGAGCGTGTAGTTGCCAGCACTGTCGGAAAGTGCGGACGCGACGCGCTCGACGTCGCGCGGCGTGGCGGCGAGCGGTTCGACCTCGGTCCAGCGGATACTCGCCTCCGCTCCCATGAGCGGCTTCACATCCTCGGCGGCGCGCACCTCACCGAACACCACCGCAGTGGCTACCTCAGCGGGCCGACCGCAGAGCCGGAGGCTCAGTCCGTTCTCCGAGGGCGTGGCGAGCGAGACGTTCACCGTCCCGACGGCTCCGACCTGCGCAGTCACGTAAGGCGCGGCCAGACCGAGCGAATCGAGCGCCGGATGGAAGAAGCCGAACGTGTACTGACCGGCGGGGAGGTCGCGGATCACGAAGCGTCCACGCCGGTCGGTGGTCGCGGTGCGCGTGGTGCCGTGCACGAGGACGGTCGCGCCGGCGAGCGGCGCGCGCGCGATCAGCGAGTCGTGGACTGCGCCGCGCACGACGGCCTGCGCGCCGGCCTCGGATGAGACGATCGCCGCGATGAGCGCGAGTGATCGACCGCATCCCCGGAGGGCCCGCGTGCGCGTCACTGCGTGCCTCAGCGCGTCCAGATGAGGATCGCGCCGCAGCCGGCCGATGATTGCACCTCCATCGAACCGATCGGCCCGAAGGAGATCCACTTCATCGGGACGTCCGCGTAGTGGGTGTAGAGCTCCATGCGAGCCGCGTCCTTGAGCATGAGACGCAGCTCCCAGCCCTCGATTTCCGGCATGCGATTGCCATCGAGCCAGACGGTGGGAGTGCAGTCGCCTGACATGTGTCCACTACGCATACGCGGCATCGCGTCGGACCCGCCGCGTCCCATCCGCATGCCAGGGATGCCGCCCCAGAGGGAGAGCCCGCTCGCGACTTCGCGCAGCGCTTCCCCCTCGAAGAAGCGACCCAATCCTTGCCGCTTTCGACGCTCGTACTCCTCTTCATCCCGCGACCGGCGGATGCCGACGACCGTGACCGTCTGCAACTCGGTGAGCCTCACGAGCGCGACGTCGAGTGCGAGCTCGGTGCTTGGTGAGAGTGCGACGACTCGGTAGTAGGGCGCGAGTCCGATCGCGCGGACCAGGAGCGTCTGCGAGCCAGCGGGTACGCGGGTGAGATTCGCCTGCCCAGCTTGATTCGTCGTCGCGGTGGACGTCGTACCGCGGATCCCGACGACCGCGTCCTTCACCGGACGGCCTTCTCTCGTCCTTACCGTGACGCGCACGCGCGCCGAGCCGGGCGGACGCGCGACGGCAAGCGTGTCGTCCGCTGACGCCTCTGCGAGCCGCCGCGCCGCGCTGTCGGTGAGGCTCACCGTCACATCGCGGCGAGCGATGCCCACGCCGGCGAGCGCGAGATACAGCGGGCCGGTCGACTGGTCGCCGTGCACGATACTCATCGAGAGCGCGACGTCGTTCGGCACGCCGCAGAGCGAGTAGCTCCCAGAACTGTCCGAACGAGCCGAAGCAACGCGCTCGACGTCACGCGGTGTCGCCGCGAGCGGTTCGTACTCGGTCCAGCGGACACTCGCCTCCGCTCCCACGAGGACCTTCCCGTCCTCAGCGGAGCGCACCTCGCCGAACACCACCGCGGTGGCTGCCTCAACGGGACGACCGCAGACCCGGAGACTGAGCCCATTCGCCGAGGGCGTGGCGAGCGAGACATTCACGGTCCCGGCAGCGCCTAGCTCGGCCGTGACGAACGGCGCGGCGAGCCCGAGCGAGTCGAGCACCGGATGGAAGAAGCCGAAGGTGTACTGGCCCGCCGGCAGGTCGCGGATCACGAAGCGTCCGCGCCGGTCGGTCGTCACGGTTCGCGTCGTGCCGTGGACGAGGACGGTTGCTCCAGCGAGCGGGGCACTGGAGATGAGCGAGTCATAGACCGCTCCGCGCACGACGGCCTGCGCGCCCGCGCACGACGGTGCGAGGGCGGCGACGAGCGCGATCACGGCGCGGTATTTCATCTAGACTGACCCCCTCGCTGGCCCCATATTTTCGCCCACATGGACGACCTCCGCCCCCGCCTCGAAAAGGCCCTCGCCTCGACGTACACCTTCGAGCGGGAGTTGGGCGGCGGCGGGATGTCGCGAACCTATGTGATGCGCGAGAAGGCGCTAGACCGGCGCGTGGTCGTGAAGGTCCTCGCGCCCGAGCTGCTCGCGGGCATCTCGGTCGAGCGGTTCCGTCGCGAAGTGCTCCTCGCCGCGCAGCTGCAGCATCCGCACATCGTCCCGGTGCTCTCCACCGGCGAGGTCGACGGACTGCCGTGGTTCACCATGCCCTATGTCGACGGCGATTCGCTGCGCCATCGCATCGCGCAGGGACCGTTCAGCATCGGCGAGGTCGTCGGCATCCTGCGCGACGTCGCGCGCGCGCTCGCGTACGCGCATTCGCACGGCATCGTGCATCGCGACATCAAGCCCGACAACGTCCTGCTCTCGGCGGGCTCGGCGACGGTGACCGACTTCGGCATCGCGAAGGCCATCAGCGCCGCGCGCGGCACCGACGGCCCGGGCTTCCGCACCGAGCTCACCGTCGCGGGCACGTCCATCGGCACGCCGACCTACATGGCGCCCGAGCAGGCGGCGGGCGATCCGGCGACCGACCATCGCGCCGACCTCTACTCGTTCGGCGCACTCGCGTACGAACTGCTCGCGGGGCATCCGCCCTTCCACGGGCTCACGCCGTCGAAGTTGCTCGCGGCGCACATGGGAGAGCGGCCGCGCGACATCCGACCGCTGCGTGCGGACGTGCCCGAGCCGCTCGCTGCGCTCGTGATGGCGTGTCTCGAGAAGGAGCCGAGCGCACGCCCGCAGATGGCGACCGACGTCGCGCGCGTGCTCGAGACGATCACGTCGAGCAACACGACCGCGGCGGCGCCGGCAATCCTCGCGGGCGGACGCATCCGCTTCGTGCGTGCGCTCTCTCTCTGGGCGGGCGCCACCGGTCTCGTCGCGCTCACCGCCTGGGCGGCGCGCGACGTGATCGGCCTGCCCGACTGGGTCTTCCCCGGCTCGGTGGGCGTGATGCTCGCCGGGCTGCCGGTGATCATCGCCACCTGGTACTCGCAGAAGGTGATGCACAAGGCGTACACCGCGACGCCATCGCTCACGCCGGGCGGCTCGAACGCGTCGCGGCCACATGGCACGATGGCAACGATGGCGATGAAGGCGAGCCCGCACCTCTCGTGGCGCCGTGCCTGGCTCGGCGGCGGCATAGCGGTGGGCAGCTTTGCCGCGCTGGTGATCGGCTTCATGGTGATGCGCGCGATGGGCATCGGCCCGGTGGGCTCGCTGCGCGGCAAGGGCACCTTCCGCGAGAACGAGACGATCGTCGTCGCCGACTTCCTGAGTCCCGCGGGAGATTCGACGCTCGGCGCGACCGCCGCCGAGGCGCTGCGCACCGATCTCGCACAGTCGCGCGCGCTGCGCGTGCTCACGCGGGCGAACATGCGCGAGTTGCTCCGTCTCATGAAGCGCCCCACGGAGAGCACGGTGCCGTTCGACCTCGCGCGCGAGATCGCGACGCGCGAGGGAGCGAAGGCGGTGCTCGACGGCAGCATCGAGAAGCTCGGGCAGAGCTACGTGATCTCGGCGCGCCTCGTCGCGTCGCTGGACGGCGGCGAGCTCGGGACGTTCCGTGCGACGGCCAAGAACGAGGACGAGCTGCTCGAGGCGCTCGGGCAGATCACGCGACAGGTGCGTGACAAGGCGGGCGAATCGCTGCGCAACATCCGGCGGTCGAGCGAGCTCGAGCGCGTGACGACGTCATCGCTGCCCGCACTGCGCAAGTACGTCGAGGGCACGATCACTGCCGACGAGAAGGGCGACTCCGACCGCGGCGTCGCGCTGTTGCAGGAGGCGGTCGACATCGACACGGCCTTCGCGATGGCCTGGCGCAAGATGGCGGTGCTGCTCGGCAACACGGGACAGGAGCGGACGCGCGCGCTCGCGGCGATCGAGAGGGCCTACTCGCACCGCGACCGGCTCTCGGAGATCGAGCGACTCTCGACCACGGCATACTATTTCACGCGTGGCCCGCGCCCGGACCAGGCGAAGGCGCTCGACGCGTACCAGCAGGTGATGGCACTCGATTCGATCTCCACCTCGGCGATCAACAATGCGGCGGTGATCCTCACCGACCAGCGCAAGTATGAAGAGGCGGCGGTGCTGTACGACCGCGTGACCAAGCTCCCGCGCAGCTTCGGCGGCGCGTTCACGAACCTCGCACGCGTGAAGGCCTTCGTCGGCGACACGGCCGGCGTGCGCGCGGCGCGTGATGCGTACTATGTGCGCTACCCCGAGAGCGCCGACCTCTGGGAAGGGGACGCGTACCTCGCGTGGGCGACGGGCGACCTCGAGGCGCTCGATTCGCTCGGGACGGCGGTCCATGCGCGCGGACGCACCACGCGGCAGCTCATCTCGTCGAGCCTTGGCATGGCGAACCTCGCGCTGCTGCGCGGCCAGCCGCGGCGGTCGCTCGAATGGTTCACTAAGGCCTCCCAGGTGGCCGTACGCGCGAATCCCGGTCCTGGCACGCAGTTCGGACCCGCGATCGATACCGCCTTCACGCTGGCATTGCTTCGCGAGAGCCCGGTGGAGGCGCGCGCGGCGCTGGCGCGCGGATTCCAGCGCGTTCCGCTCGCGTCGATCCCCGCGGTGGAGCGTCCGTGGCGTGACATCGCGTTCATCGCGGTGGAGACGCGCGATGCCGCGCTCGCGAAGCAAGCGCTCGACGGCTTCACGCGCGACCAGTCGCAGCAGGCCCCGAACCCGGAGGGCCGCGTCGCGTTCTATCGTGGTGCGGTCGCGTTCGTCGAGGGACGGTACGTCGAGGCGATCACCGAGTACCGCGCCGCCGACGCATCGACGATGGTGAACCATCGCGCCGCCCTCTCGCAGATCGCGCGCGCATTCGACCTCGCCGGCCAACCCGATTCCGCGATCGCCGTGTTCGAGGACTTCGTCGCGACGCCGGAGCCCGACATGGACCTCTCGGCGATGTACCTCGGCGGCACTTACAAGCGCCTCGGCGAGCTCTTCGAGGCCAAGGGCGACACGGCGCGCGCGATCGCGAACTTCGAGAGGTTCGTGGACCTCTGGAAGGACGCCGAGCCGGAGCAGCAGGCGAAGGTGCGCGAGGTGCGCGCTCGGCTCGACCGGCTGCGGCCCCCGCGCTAAGGTTCGGCATGCAGCAAGAATCCCTCATCTACGCGATCAACATCATCATCGGGGCGATCCTCGCCGTGCTGCTCACGCAGCATTGGCGCCTCGCCGGCCGAGAACCGAACCTCGGCTACTGGATGGCCGCGGCGTGGATGATGACGGCCGCCGATGTGCTCTTCGCGATGCGGCCGGCGCTGCCGTACTGGGTGGGACGGTTGTTCCCCACGCTGATGGTGACGGTCGGCCAGGTGATCCTGCTGCTGTGGTCGATGCGTGCCGCGCGACGCGGGCTCACGCCGCGGCTCGGGGTGGTGATCGTCATCGTGCATGCGATCGCGCTCGCGGGGTTCCTGCTCGTCGGCGTCTCGGCGTGGCGCACGGTGTTCAATGGGACCGTATGGAGCGCGCTCGCGCTGGCGTCGTACGTGTTCCTGCGGCGAGCGCCGGAGTCACTGCGCGGCACGCTCGCCATCCCCGCCTTCGTCTTCCTCGCGCACGGGCTCTTCCATGTGATGCGGCTGACGCTCGCCACGGTGGTCGCGGTGCGCGGCGCCGAGGCGACTTCGGCCTGGCTCTCGGTGATCGGCGACGTGGAAGTGAGCTTCTTCATGGTCGCGCTCTTCGTGAGCTTGTTGGTCGCACACCTGCACCTGCGCAACGAGGAACTGCGCGCGGCGCTGGATGACGTGCGGCTGCTCACGGACCTGCTCCCGATCTGCGCGTGGTGCCGCAAGGTGCGCAGTGACGATGGGTACTGGCAGCGCCTCGAGGACTACTTCGCCGCACGGCGGCGCGTGACGTTCACGCACGGGATCTGCGAGGACTGCCAGGCGGAGCATGTCGGGGCGCCGGAACCGACTGGGTCCTGAGACTGCAACTGCTTTAACCACAGAGGACACGGAGAACTGCGGAGAACGGCAAGTACAACCGCTTTTCTCACCACAGGGGGCACAGGGGACACAGGGGGCTCGGCGCGCTGATGCAGGCGCCGAGCCCCCTCAAGTCTTTTCAAGGTTGAACTGCAACCACGGCGGAGGCACGAAACCCCCTGTGCCCCCTGTGCCCCCTGTGCCCCCTGTGCCCCCTGTGGTGAAGAAGGCCGTTGCCGTTCAGCCTACCGCACCAGCGGCTTGAACTTGATCCGATGCGGCTGGTCGGCGTCGGCGCCCTTCCGGCGGCGCAGGTCCTCGATGTACTGGCCATAGTTCCCCTCGAACCAGACCACTTCCGAGTCGCCCTCGAACGCGAGGATGTGCGTCGCGAGCCGGTCGAGGAACCAGCGATCGTGTGAGATCACCACGGCGCAGCCGGAGTAATCCGCCAGCGCTTCCTCGAGCGCGCGCAGCGTATCGACATCGAGGTCGTTCGTCGGTTCGTCGAGGAGCAGCAGGTTGCCGCCGCTCAGCACCGTCTTCGCCAAGTGCAGACGATTGCGCTCGCCGCCCGAGAGGATCCCCACCTTCTTCTGCTGGTCGGTGCCCTTGAAGTTGAACGTCGAGAGATAGGCTCGCGTGTTCATCTCCTTCTTGCCGACCATGATCAGCTCGTTGCCGCCGCTGATCTCCTCCCACGCCGTCTTGTTGGGATCGAGCGTGCGCGACTGGTCCACGTAGGCGAGCTGCACCGTCTCACCGACCTTGAGCTCGCCGCTGTCCGGCTTCTCCTGGCCGGTGATCATGCGGAACAGCGTCGACTTGCCCGCGCCATTGGGCCCGATCACGCCCACGATGCCACCGCGCGGGAGCGAGAAGTCGAGCTTGTCGATCAGCAGCCGGTCGCCGAAGCCCTTGCTGAGCTTCTTCGCGATCACCACGTCGTTGCCGAGCCGCGGCGCCGGCGGGATGATGATCTCGTTCGACGCGATCTTCTCCGCCTGTTCCTCGCCCACCATCTGCTCGTAGTTCTGCAGGCGCGCCTTGCTCTTGGCCTGCCGCGCGCGCGGAGCCATGCGCACCCACTCGAGCTCTCTCGCGAGCGAACGCTGGCGCGCCGACGCGATCTTCTCCTCCTGCTGGAGGCGCGTGCGCTTCTGGTCGAGCCAGCCGGAGTAGTTGCCCTCGTACGGCACGCCGCGCCCGCGGTCGAGCTCGAGGATCCACTTCGCGACGTTGTCGAGGAAGTAGCGATCGTGCGTGATGGCGACGACGGTGCCGGGGAAGCTCTCGAGGAAGTGCTCGAGCCACGCGACCGATTCGGCGTCGAGGTGGTTCGTCGGTTCGTCGAGGAGGAGCATGTCGGGCTCCTCGAGCAGCACGCGGCAGAGCGCGACGCGACGGCGCTCGCCACCGGACAGCGTCTTCACGCTCGCCTCGGGCGGCGGCAGCCGCAGCGCGTCCATCGCGACCTCGATCTTGTTGTCGAGGTTCCAGAGGTCGTGCGCGTCGATCTGCTCCTGCACCCTTCCCTGCTCGTCGATGAGCTTCGACATCTCGTCGTCGCCCATCGGCTCGGCGAACTTGTGCGAGATCTCATCGAAGCGCTTGAGCAGGTCGCGCTGCGACTTGACCGCGAGTTCCACATTGCCGCGCACATCGAGCGTCTCGTCGAGCTGCGGCTCCTGCGGGAGGTAGCCGATCTTGGTGCCCTTGTGGGCCCAGGCTTCGCCCTGGAAGTCCTGGTCGACACCGGCCATGATCTTGAGCAGCGACGACTTGCCGGCGCCGTTGGGGCCGAGCACTCCGATCTTGGCGCCGGGATAGAACGAGAGCCAGATGTCGTCGAGGATGATGCGGGACGGAGGAATGACCTTCTTCAGGCCCTTCATCACGTAAATGAATTGCGGTGCCATGTGGGGCGATTATCGGTCGTGAGTTGTCAGTTGTGAGTAAGGGCGATGAGGGAGCGGTTCACTTATGGCTCGCGACTCACGGCTCACAACGCAGTCTCGGAATCTAGCGACCCGAGAGGTCTTAAGAGGCCCCAAAGACCCGGCCAGTACACCGCACCAGCTCGGTGTCGCGGACCTCCCAGAGGCGCTCCGGATGCTGGTCCACGGGCATCGGCTCCATGTCGAACCCGCAGGGGGCGACGAGCGCGCCGAGGGCACTCACCCAGACCGAGATGGCGAGCAGGACGCCCGCGGCCACGACCCGGGCGCGGCGGCCGCGGACGTCCGTCTCCCACGCGATCGCGATCAGCAACATGAAGGCGGGCAGCGTCTCGATCAGCAGGCGGTAGCCGAACGTCACCCCTCCCCACCAGACGAACCAGAGGGCGTGCACCGCGATCACACCTGCCGCGCCGATCACGAGAGGGCGTGCGATCGGGAAGCTCGAATCGCGATGCAGTGACCCGCGTAGGGCGGGCAACGCGACGAGCAGGACCGGACTGAAGACGAAGAGGCCGCGGCCGGGGCTGGCGAGGATCCCCGCGAGTCCGAGCAGGGGATTCGCGCCGAAGCGCATGTGCTGCCCTTGGCCCAGCGCGGTGACTGAGCCGAGCATCACCTGCGAGTAGAGCGCCATGAGCAGCAGCGGGAACGCGAGGCCCGCGAGGAACGGCACTCGCTGCTCGCGGTGGGTGCTCACCACATACCAGGCGAGCGGCAGCGCGATCATGACGTTCGTCGGCCGCGCGAAGACGGCGAAGCCCAGTGCGAGTCCCGCGAAGATGATCGAACGCCGGTCACCGCGCGTGATGCACCAGAGCGCTGCGGTGATGAACATCAGCGCCGGCCCATGCTGCCAAAGCCCGTGCGATGCCACGCCCCACGCGAGCGTGCCGAACGCGAAGACGAGCGTCGTCAGCGCCGCGGTGCGCTGCTCGAGCGGAAGCAGGCTCAGGAAGAGGAAGAGGAAGAGCACCGCGAGCGCGGTGGTCAAGGCCGCCGTGGAGACCGCGATCAGCGACCGGTTCGCGACGGTGTCGACGCCCATCGCCCCGAGGACTTCGTGTGCCGGCACGCTCAGCAGGCCCGCGACGATCGGATAGGTGGAGACCACCCGTCCGTCGACTACGTAGAAGTAGTAGGGCAGCGGCGAGAGGCAGGGGCCCGCTTCATAGTCCCGCGGCTTGCCGGTCGGCGGGTCCAGGGGGCAGACGAACTCGTTGAAATCGAGGTTCGCCTCATCCAGCACGGAGAGGGGGAGGAGCTGCGCGGGGATCGTGTCGCCGGTGCCGCCATCGCGACCCGGGACGAAGTAGACCGCGAACGCGACGATGAACAGCGCGAGCGCGGTCCGCGTACGACTCATGTCACCGCGAAGAGGACGACGGCGACGATCAGGGCCGGCCAGGCGGCGGCAGCGGCGCTGGTCAGTGCTTCGGGGATCTCACGCAGGCGATGCGACATCGACGACTCCATTGGGGTTCCACCGGGCGCTGCCGGTTCTTGAGCAGGACGACTGAGCGACTCCCGGAGTTTCGGCCGTTGGACCTTTTTCGATAGCTCAGCGCTTCTATCGGCACCGCCGGACTAGCGTCCTCCTCCAGCCTTTACCTTTCCCCCGTGGACCTCACCGACATCGCCGCCCGGCTGAGCGACAGCCCCTTCACGGCCATCCCGCTCGTCTTCCTGGCCGGTGTGCTCACGTCGCTCACGCCCTGCATCTATCCGATGATCCCGATCACTGCGGCGATCGTTGGCGGGCAGACGGTCGGCGACGCCGCGCCCTCGCGCTGGCGCACGGTGCTCCTCACGCTCGCCTACGTGCTCGGGCTCGCGACGGTCTACTCCGTGCTCGGCGTGATCGCCGGGGTGACCGGCACGATGTTCGGTTCCATCAGCACCAATCCGTGGCTCTACTTCGCGATGGCGAACCTCCTCGTGCTCGCCGCCCTCGCGATGCTCGACGTGATCCCGGTGCGGCTGCCGCAGTCACTCGTCCAGCGCGCCGCCGCCGCGGGCACCGGCGGGCGCGCGGCCGGCGCCTTCGTCATGGGCTCCATGTCCGGCCTCGTCGCCGCGCCCTGTGGCGCACCGGTGATGCTCGCCGTCCTCACCTGGGTGACACGCACAGGGAGCGCCACGCTCGGTTTCGTGTATCTCTTCGTGTTCTCGGTCGGGATGTGCGCGCTGCTCGTGGCCGTGGGCCTCACGAGCGGATTCGTCTCCCGGCTCCCGCGCGCCGGCGCCTGGATGGTCTGGGTCAAGCGCCTGTTCGCATTCATCATGCTCGGCGTGGCTGAGTATTATCTCGTTGAAATGGGGAAGCTTCTCATATGAGTCGGTCAGTCATCAGTCGTCAGTTCTCAGTCGTGTTCGCCTTGCTGATCGTTACGGTCGCGCCGCGCGTGGCGCGGGCGCAGCTCGGCATCGATGTCGGCGCGAAGGCGCCCGATGCGGCCGTGGAGACTCTCGACGGCCAGCCTGCGCAACTCGCGACCGCCTTCGCCGGCAAGGCCGCGGTGATGGAGTTCTGGGCCACGTGGTGTCCCAACTGCAAGCAGCTCGAGCCGCACATGGAAGCGATGCAGGCCAAGTACGCGGGCAAGGTCGTCTTCGTCGGCGTTGCGGTGAGCGTGAACCAGTCGCCCGAGCGCGTGCGGCGCTACACCGCCGAGCACCTCAAGGGCTTCACGCACTTCTATGATAGGCGCGGCAACGCGGTCGGCGATTACGATGTGCCGGCGACGAGTTATGTCGTCGTGGTCGATCGCGCCGGGAAGGTGGTCTACACCGGGGTCGGCGGAGACCAGAAGCTCGAGGATGCGATCCTCAAGGCGCTCAAGTGACGGCGGCGCGTCCGGTGCAGCGGCGCGGGGCGCGCGGGTGAGCAAGGTCAACGTACGGATCCCGACGCCCGAGCGCGCGTCCATGCGCTGGATCCTGGTCGTCCCGCTCGTGATCGCCGTCGTCCTGTACCTCGGCGCCGCGCTCTACCTCAAGTTCAACGAGCGCGCGATGATCTATCAGCCCGGCGGATACGGTGGCCGCACGCTCGCCGCGCCGGGTGCCGATCTGCGCGTCGAGTCCACGCGCGTGAGGAACGCGGACGGGATCGAACTCGCGACGTGGGTCATCCCGCCCAACGACAGCACCACCTCGCTCGGCATCTGGATCCTCGTCTGCCACGGCAACGCGGGGAACATCTCCATCCCGCTGCGCCAGCAGTGGTCGCGCGCGCTGCTCGCCGAGGGCGTGGGGATCGTGAGCTTCGACTATCGCGGCTACGGCGCGAGCGGCGATGGGCCGCTCGACGAAGAAGCCCTCTATCGCGATGCGCAGGGCGTCTACGACTGGATGGTGCAAGTGCGCGACATCGACCCGCAGCGCATCATCATCTACGGCCACTCGCTCGGCAGCGGTGTCGCGTCGCATCTCGCGGCGCGCGTGGAGGCGGCGGGACTCATCCTCGAAGGCGCGTTCACCTCGGTGCCCGATGTAGGGGCGACGCATTATCCGTGGCTGCCGATCCGGTTGCTCGCCGGTGAGCGATTCGCGTCAGTGGAGCGCGTGGATTCCATCGCGATGCCCAAGCTGTTCCTGCATGCGAGCGATGACCGGGTGATCCCGTTCGAGTTCGGGCAGCGGTTGTTCGCGGCGGCGCCGGCGCCGAAGGAATTCGTCTCGCTCACCGGTGGGCATGATCGCGCGTTCTCTGCCGATTCGGCGACGTATTTCGCGGCGATCGGGAAGTGGCTCCGGGGGATCGCGGTGCGTGATGTCGAGTCTCCCATGCCGCCTGGGTGAACGGCAACTGCTGTCACCACAGGGGCGCAGAGGGCACAGAGAACCACAACAGCTTTGCATCACAGGGGACGAAGGGGGCTCATTGCGCGGATGCAGGCGCCGAGCCCCCTCAAGTCTTCATGGGGAGGGGAACCGTGACCGCGTCGCGTGGCACGAGCCCCCCTGTGTCCCCTGTGCCCCCTGTGGTGAATCGCCTTTGTCGTTGACTTGGCTGTTGCCGTTCTCTGTGCCGCTCTGTGGTGATAGCAGTCGAAGTTGCGATCAACGCGGCGCAGCGAGGTAGTCCTTGGCTTCCCGGATGCCCGCCCGGCTCGTGCCCGTGTCCGCCACCTCGATGAGCGACTGATAGAACCCGCGAGCGCCCGCTGCATCGTTGAGCGCGCGCGCAGCGCGTGCGGCACCGAGCAGGCTGCGGAATCGCCTCGGATACTCAGCGAGCGAGCGTCGGTACGAGGCGAGTGCGCCCTCCGGCTGACCCTGCTCCATGAGGAGATCGCCGAGCAGCTCGAGCGCCGGGATCGTCGGTGCAGGCGTCACGGCCGGCTTCGGCGTCGTGGCCTCCAGCTCCGCCGCGGCGCGCATCAGGGTGACGCTCGAGTCCCGCTGGTGTTCGGCGTGCGCAATCCAGCTTCGCAGTTCGAGCCCGAGGATCCGGATGCAGCGCGCGAACAGCTCCTCCTTTGCGCGCATCATCACGCCGTCGAGCTCCTCGATCCGCATCGCGGCCGCCTTCGCCGCAGCGACATCGCCGGTGTGCGCGGCGCCCATGCCGCGCGCGAACTGCGAGACCGCCTCCGGCCAGGCGAAGCGATCCCAATCGAGTCCGGCCGGTGTGCGCGGCTGGATCTGCGCGGCCTCCGTCCATGCCTCGCGCTCCAGGACCCATCGCGCCTGCGTGGACGCGAAGTGGAACGCCGTCTTGAAGGTCGGCTCGAGTCGCGCCGTGCCCCTCAACCGCTGGAGCTGCGCGGCGGCCGCGGAGTCGGCACCCTGCTGCAGGTACGCGTAGACGAGGTACTCGACCGCGTGCGGGAACTCGTCCCACACCATGTCCCGGCGCTCGCCCGCCGGCTGCTGGAGCGCGGCCTCGGCGGCAAGGAGATTCCCGCGGATCGCGCCGTCCCAATCGCCGAGTCGCGTGTAGATGTGCGTCGGCATGTGGAGCGCGTGCGGATTGCGGGGCGCCATCGCTTCGTAGCGGCGCGTGAGCGCGAGCGAGTCGCTCGCGCGCGCCGGCATGTCGTTCGCGTGCACGAGGTAGTGCATCGCGCCGGGGTGCGCCGGGTTCCGCTCGTAGACGCCGAGCAGCAACTCGGCGGCGCTGTCCGCATGCGACCGTGACACCGCGTTCGCGGGAGCGGTCGCGAGGAGGGAGAGCGCGTAGAACGCCGACGCTTCTGCGTCGTCGGGGACAGCCGCGTGGAGCTTCGCCAACGCCTCGTTCCAGCGGCGGACGCGCGCGCCGAAGTCGGGTGAGGCCGGATCCAGGAAGAACGCTTCGACGCTCGCGATGAAGAGCCGCTCCGTCTCGGTCGGCGGCGCGAGGGCGGCCGCGGCGCGCGCTTCGTTCCAGCCGCGCTGGAGCGCGGCCGGGCCGGGCCGCGTGGGCCAGAGCGGCTGGAAGAGCGTCATCGCGACGCCCCAGTGCGCCATCGCGCACCGCGGGTCGAGCGTGGCGACGCGTTCGAACGCGCGCTGCGCCTCGGGATAGGTCATGTGATGCAGCAGCGCGACCGCCCGCTCGAACTCCGGCTGCGCGGCCGTCGAGCAGCTGACGGCGAAATGCACGGTGCCGAGCGCTTCGTGAGCGCCGGGCCTGTGGTCCGCCGGTGATTGTGCCACGACTGCCTGCGCCGCGAGCGCGAGCAGCAGGGGCGCCCTGACGATCAGTCTCATCCCTACCTCCCGGTCAATCGCCGAATGGTACGCTCGATAGCTGGCCAAGCCGCGGTCTGCGGCGACATCAGCTCATGATGCCCGAGCCCTTCGAGCACGATGAGCTCGAACACGGTCCCGCTCGCCTTCGCCGCCGCCTCGTGCTTCGCGAGCGCCGCCGCCGGCATCACGAGGTCGAGCGACCCGGTGATCTGCACATGAGGCACGGGGAACGGCATCAATCGCACCGGCGATGCCGCTGCGTAACGGTCGGGCATCGCCTCGGGCGTGCCGCCGAGCAGCGGATCGACGACATCGCCGCAGGTGTTCGATGAGTAGGTGCGGAAGTCCGCGAGGTCGGCGATGCCGGCGAGCGCCACGGCGCCCTTGAGCGCGATCGGGTTCGGGCGCGCGATGGGACTCGACGCGGGGATCCTCGTCGCGCCGGCAAGCCACATCGCGAGCTGCCCGCCGGCCGAGTGGCCGATGGCGACGAGGCGTGAGACATCGAGCGGATGTTGCTTGGCGAGCTCGCGCACATGATCGGCCGCGCGACCCACATCAATGAAGGTGTTCGGCCAGCCGCCGCCCGGTTCGCCCATGCGGCGGTACTCGATGTTCCACGTCGCGAATCCCGCGTCGCGCAGCGCGTCGGCGAGGGCGGTGCTGTTCTGCACGCCGTAGCGCGACAGCCAGCAGCCGCCGTGGATCACGATCACGACCGGGAACGGGCCGTCACCGGACGGCAGTCGCAGGTCGCCGAACTGCTGCGGCTCGGTGCCGTACGCGATCCGCGCGTTGGCCGGCTTTGATGGAAGGGCGTCGATGTCGGTGGAGCGGAGCATCCGTTGCTGTGCCTCCAGGGGTGCGACTGGTGCCGCGAGTACGCCGATCAGCATGAGGCGGCGGATCATTGCGCCGGCTCCCCGAGCGCCGCCCTGAACAAGAGCTTCGGTTTGAGCAGGTCCCTCGTGTGATAGACGCAGAGCGTGCTCACCACGAACGGGTCCGACTCGCGGATCCGGAGCATCTTCTTCACGTTCGCCTGCGTGAGCGTGGGCCAGAGGCTCAGCGTGCAATGCGGCGTGAACGGGTACTTGGCCGCCGGCATGGGGAGGCCGCAGGTCTTGAGTCGCTCGTGCAGTTCACGGATTGGCCCATGCGGATCGAGTGAGAGCGAGACGATCTCGCGCATCACGAAGCGCTCGGGCGGGCCGAACTTCACGGTCATCGGCTTCAGGCTCGCGGTGACCGGCAGGATCCTCGCTTTCAACTCGGCGAGCGGCGTGTCGGGCGGGATCGGGCCCGCGCCTGACGATCCGATGAGCGTGATATGCGGCGGCAGGAAGTTCGCCATCTTCGGGTCGAACTCGAGCTGGTAGTCGTGGATGCGCTGCGCGAGCTCGTCCTCGAGCTCGGTCGTGATGAAGATGCCGTCTACCGCCATGAGATGGTCGCTCCCACGAGCGTGCGGCCATCGCGGCCAGGCAGCAGCAGCGCATCGAGCCTGTTGCCGGGGCGTGTCGCATGCCAGCGCGTGACCGCCCACCCGCTCGCCATCCCGATCGCCGCGCCCATCGTCACGTCGCTGAGCCAATGCGCATCATCGTACATGCGCGCGAAGGCGGTCACGCCCGCGAGCGTGAATGTCCCCGCGCCGATGAGCACTGCGCGGTCGGGTGCGCGACGCGCCGTCTCGCTCGTCACCGCGGCCGCGAACGCGAACGCCGCCGTGCTGTGTCCCGACGGGAACGACTCGTGGTCGTTGTCCCATCCGCGCCCGAACTCGACGTCCCACGCATCGGTGGGCGTCACGCGCGGCCTCGACCGGCCGAAGCCCGCCTTCAGCACTTTCGTGACGAGGCCGGAGACGACGATCGCCTCGACCCCTCGCACCCCGACGGCCGCGACGTTCTCATGTCGCGTGTATACCCCTCCACCCCACAGCCCGAGCCCGAGCGCGAGCGCAGCGCTGCCGCCCCACGCGTTGCCCGCACTCGCGAGCGTCCCAAGCGGACCTTGGTCCTGCCAGGCCGCCGAGCGGACCTCATTGCGCACCCGCAGGTCGGACTTCTGGGCCAGGAACGCGAGCCCTGCCCCCGCCCCGATGATCAAGAGGTCTCGGCGCATCACCACCGGCGCCGGCCTGACCAGAGAGTCGGCAGTGCGCGACTCCTGTGCATCCGCGCGACCGGGCAAGAGCATCGCCAACCCCACCACTACGAGGGCGCGAACGGGCTTCATGGGGCGTAGTTTAGCACGATGCGCGGCGCTCCGCGCCGAGCGTCGTGCAGTAGACAGCAGGCGGTAGGCAGATAGTTCATCTCTTCCATCTTCCATCCTCCATCTTCCATCTGCAGTTGATCATCAGAGACTTCGAGTCCCACTCCGACCGCGAGCAGTGCGTCGAGCTCCAGATGCTCACCTGGGGCCGCGACTTCACCGAGCGCGTCCCCGCCGCCATGCTCCTCGTCGCCCAGAAGACCGGTGGCGTGGTCGCCGGTGCGTTCGACGACAACGGCCTCCTCCTCGGCTACGTCTTCGGCGTCACCGGCCTCAAGGACGGCAAGCTCATCCATTGGTCGGACATGCTCGCCGTGCGCCCCGAGGCCCAGGGCCTCGAGCTCGGCATGAGGCTCAAGGCGTGGCAGCGCGACAAGTGCCGCGCGATGGGGATCGAGACCATCTATTGGACCTTCGACCCGCTCGTCGCGCGCAACGCGCACCTGAACCTCAACAAGATGCTGGCGCGCGTGGATGAGTACGTCGTCGCGATGTATGGCGAGGCGACGAACTCTCCGTTGCAAGGCGACATGCCGACGGACCGGTTCGTCATTGCGTGGCCAGTGGATCCGGCGCGTGCGGCAGTCCGGCTTGATGCATTGCCTCCGAGTCTACAGTTGACAGTGGACAGTGACGGCGAGGAGTGCGAGCTCGTGGATGCCAAGGAAGTCGGGGTGCGCGTGCCGCCCGACATCACGTCCCTCGCCGCCGCCGACCTTGCCGCCGCACGCCGCTGGCGCTTCGCCACGCGACGCGCGTTCATGCATTACCTGCCGCGTGGCTACCATGTGCGCGGCTTCGTCGCCGAGGCCACCGGCGGCACCTACCTTCTCACGCGCCGCGACAGATGATTACGCTCGACCGAATCGTCCTCCGCGAGATCCGCCTCACCCTCCGCGAACCGTTCCGCATCTCCTCCGGCGTGCTGTCGGAGCGGCGCATCCTCCTCTGCGAGCTCTTCGACAAGGACGGCGCGCAGACGTGGAGCGAGTGCGTGGTGGACGACGAGCCCAACTACTCGCCCGAGACGCTCGACACCGCCTGGCCGACCATCGTGCGCATCCTCGCACCACGCCTCCTCGGCAAGGCGATCGACGCGCCGTCCGCCGTCTTCGAGATCCTCGACAAGGATGTGCGCGGCCACAACATGGCCAAGGCCGCGCTCGAGATGGGCTGCTGGAGCCTCGCCGCCGAGCAGGCGAAGCTGCCGCTCGCGCGACTCATCGGCGGGACGCGCGAGCAGATCGCCACCGGCATCTCCCTCGGCATCCAGCGCGACGTGCACGCCCTCATCAAGAAGGCCGAACAATCGATCGCCGAAGGGTACCAGAAGGTCAAGATCAAGATCTCGCCGGGGCATGACGTCGATTGGGTGCGCGCCGTGCGCACCGCCGTCGGCGAGGAAGCCCACCTCATGGCCGATGCGAACAACGCCTACACCCTCGCCGATGCCGATCGCCTCGCGCAGCTCGATGACCTCGGCCTCATGATGATCGAGCAGCCGCTCGCTTGGGACGACCTCGTGCGCCACGCCACGCTGCAGCGCCGCCTCCGCACGCCGCTCTGCCTCGACGAGTCCATCACCTCGCTCGACCGCGCGCAGGACATGGTCGCGCTCGGCGCGGGGCGCATCATCAACATCAAGCCCGGGCGCGTCGGCGGCTTCTCGCAGTCCATCGCCATCCACGACTATGCCGAGCAGATGGGCATCCCAGTCTGGTGCGGCGGGATGCTCGAGAGTGGCATCGGCCGGTCGTACAACGTCGCGCTCGCGTCACTGCCGAACTTCACGCTCCCCGGCGACCTCTCGCCGAGTGCGCGCTACTGGGCGAAGGACGTCATCACGCCGGAATGGACGATGAGCAAGGACGGCATGGTGAAGGTGCCGCTCGGCCGCGCCGGCATCGGCGTCGAGGTCGATCGCGCGCACATCGACCGGATCACCGTTCGCACGGAGGAGCTGCGAGCATGAGCACCGAGCGCGTGCAGGCCTGCCTCGACAAGTTCACCGCCGACGAGCGCGGACGGATCGTCGGACTCAGGCGCGAACTGCATGCGCACCCCGAGCTCTCGTGGGACGAGCGCGTCACGCAGGCGACCATCACGCGCGAACTCGCGCGGCTCGGCATCAACGACGTGCGGCCCGTCGCGGGCACCGGCCTCGTCGCGACCATCCCCGGCACGGTGCCGGGCGCGCCCGTCATCGCGCTGCGCGGTGACATCGACGCGCTGCCGATCACCGAGGAGACGGGCCTTCCCTTCTCGTCGAAGAACCCGGGCGTCATGCACGCCTGCGGCCACGACATGCATGCTTCGTGGGTCGTTGCGGCGGGATTGTTGCTCAAGAAGGATCCCGCCGCGGGCGAGGTGCGATTGATCCTGCAGCCTGCCGAGGAACTCGGCGAAGGCGCGAACAAGATGATCGAGGAGGGCGCGCTCGACGGCGTCTCGACGATCTTCGGCGGGCATGTCGACTGGCGCTTCCAGCTCGGCGAGATCGTCGCGGTGTCCGGGCCGCTCGCGGCGAGCTCCGACTCGTTCGAAGTCACATTCCACGGCAAGGGCGGCCACGGCGCGCGGCCTCAGGACGCGATCGATCCGGTGGTCGGGCTCGCCGCGTTCATCATGGAGGTGCAGACGCTCGTCTCGCGCCGGCTCGACCCTGGCCTGCCGGGCGTGGTGACCGTGGGTGTCGTGATGGCGGGGAGCGCGTCGAACGTGATCCCCGAGCGCTCGCGCTGTGCGGGCACCATCCGCGCGACCACGCCCGAGGCACGCGCGCTGTTGTGCGACGGCGTGAAGGCGCTCGCCGAGTCGGTCGCGGCGACGCACCGCCTGCGCGCCGAGGTCGTGCTGAGCGAAGGGACGCCGCCGCTCGTGAACACCGCGCAGGCCACCGGCTACGCGCAGCAGGCAGCACGCACCTTGCTCGACGAGGGTGCGCTCAAGATGCTCGCGATGCCGAACATGGGCGCCGAGGACTTCGCGTTCTACACCGAGCGCATGGATGGCTGCTTCCTGCGCATCGGCACGCTCGGGGAGGGACGCAGCCGCGCCGGCGTGCACACGCCGCGCTTCGACCCCGACGAGTCGGCGCTCTTCGTTGCGGCCGCCGTGCTCGCCGAATCGGCGCGTGTCGCCAGCGCGAACGGGCGGTGATGCACCATGACCGCGCGCGTCATCACCATCGACCCCGAGCTGCCTGACCGCGGCGTGCTCGCCGAGGCGGCCGCGGTGTTGCGCGCGGGTGGACTCGTCGCATTCCCCACCGAGACGGTCTACGGACTCGGCGCCAATGCGCTCGACGCGGCGGCGGTGCAGCGGATCTTCACCGCGAAGGGACGTCCGTCGTTCAATCCGCTCATCGCGCACGTGGCCGACGTCGAGGGCGCGCGCGCGCTCGTGACCGTGTGGCCGCCGGTCGCCGAGAAGCTCGCCCGGCATTTCTGGCCCGGCCCGCTCACCATCGCGCTGCCCAAGCGTGAGCATGTGCCGAACGAAGTCACGGCAGGCCGCTCGACCGTCGCGGTGCGCGTGCCGGCGCACAAGGTGGCACGCGCGCTCATCGCCGAAGCGGGGATCCCGCTCGCCGCGCCGAGCGCGAATCGCTACACCCAGCTCTCGCCGGTGACCGCCGCACAGGTGATGCGCTCGCTCGGCGACCGCGTGGACCTTATCCTCGATGGCGGCCGCGCCGGCGTGGGGATCGAGAGCACGGTGGTGGACCTCTCGACCACTCCGCCGATGCTGCTGCGGCCGGGGACGATCACGCGCGCCGCACTCGAGCGCATCACGGGGCCTCTCGCATCACCGGGCGTGCCCGAGCGGGCCGACGAGCCGCGCGCCGCGCCGGGCATGATCGCGCGCCACTACGCGCCGCGCGCGCGTGTGCACCTCGTGGAGAGCGACATGCTCGCCGATGCGGTGGACACCGTGGATGCGTCGGACCATTCGTCGGTCGCGGCCATCACCTGGAGCGCGCGCGGATTCGCGGCGGGGTCGTCGCTGCGGCGGCACTACCACCTGCCGGGGGATGCCTCGGGTTACGCGGCCGAGCTCTACGCGTCGCTGCACGCGGCGGACGACGCCGGGTGCGCGGAGGTGCTCGTGGAGCAGCCGCCGCCCGATTCGGACTGGGACGGCGTGCGCGACCGTCTCATGCGCGCAGCGCACCACTGAGCGAGCGGAGGGGAAAGCGAACGGGCCCTCGGCATCGCCGAGGGCCCGTTCTACCGCTGGGTGGGGGTCAGCGGTTCGCCGTGACGTCGAGGAACGGCCGGTTGGTGGCCGTGGTCGACACCACGGTGATGTCCCCGCGCAGCGAGACCGTGTAGACGCGACCCGCGACGAACGAGACCGCGGTGCGGGTCACCGCATCGGTCCCCGCGCCGGCATAGCGCAGCGCGAGGTTGTAGACGCCGGGCACGACCGTCTCGAAGACGCCCGCGCCCTTGTACGCGATCACGCCGCCCACCGTGTCCACGAGGGTCGCCGGTGCCGCGGCACGCGCGATGAGCTGCAGCGGGAGCGCGTTGGAGCTGGCGTGCACGAAGCGCACGGTCGCGACGGCGAAGTCGATGTCCGGGGCGAAGTTGTCCTCCACCACGAAGCCGTCACTCGTCTTCAGCACGGTGTTGTAGAACCCGCTCATGTAGAACGAGTACGACTTTCCGTCCTCGATCGTGGTGGCCTGCGTCGCGATGACGAGGTTCTTGTCGACCGCGGCGGCGATGCGGCCGGTGAGGGTGTGGCCGCCGGGTTCGATGCCACCGTAGAAGCCGCCCGAGCCGACGGAGCCGTAGACCACGCCGTTGTTCGATTCGATGCCGGTGGTGGAGCTGATCGCCGTCATCTTGGTCTCGCCGGCGTAGAAGTTCACGCCGGGCGCGTTGACGCCGAAGTTGAAGAACTTGATGCGCGAGCCCGCTTCGGGCCCGTCGATCTCCGTCACCGCGTTCTTCTCGCAGGCGGAGAGCGCGGCCGCGCAGCAGAGGGCCGCGACGATGCTGAGTCGGTTCATGGCTCTGGTCACGGTTGGATGATCCACAGGGGCTTGGTGTGGTAGTCGAGCGCGAGCGCGCCGATCGCGTTGAGCGCGGTGCTGTTCCACACGTATTCCGAGTTGTAGCGCGGCCGGATGCGCTGCACGATCTGTCCGCCGTTGTCGGGATGGAGCGTCGTCGGCGGCGTGAAGCCGGGGTAGACCTGCACCCCGCTCGCCGGGTCGATGTCCGTGTAGTGGTGGCGGCGCATGTCCATCCAGATCTCATTGTGCCCCCAGCCCCACTGCGCGATGTACTTCTGCGACATGATCTGCGTCATCGTGAGCAGGTTCGGGTCGGTCGGCACCGCGGCGACGGCGGCGAGGAACGCCGTCCGCTCCGCCCCCGTGATCTGCGTCGGGTTCTGGCCGTTGTCCAAGTTGCGCGCGTTCACATAATCGATGTGCGCACCGACGCCGTTGCGGAAGGCGGTGAGGGCCACCGGCCGGTTGCCGCTCCGATACGCCGCCTCCGCCTTCACGAACTGGAGCTGGGCGTAGGTCATCACCGGCATCTTGACCTTGTCGTCGAACAGGTAACGCCCGGGGACGAGCGTGCCACCCGTACCCGCGAAGCCATGGAAGTTGTTCGGTTGCTGCGTCGCGGTCATCGCGCCGAAGCCGACGACGTTGATGTCGAGCCCGCGATACAGGCCGTCGGGCGACGGCGAGAGCATCCGGCTCATGCGCGGGTCCACCACGCCGCCGAACTGCGTCCCGTTCATGAGGTTCACCACGAACTGCGTCTGGCGATAGTTCGTGATGTTGTTGCGCGTGCGGCCCCAGAAGTTCGTGTCGTCGTTGCCGGCCGCCGTGAACCCTAGCTGGGCGTCGTCGGCGTTGCTCGTGAAGGCGAGGTCCACTTCGGCCATCACGGCGGCGGGGTCGTAGCCCGCCTTGTTCGAGTAGTGGTTCAGGCTGATCGCCTTGAGCCCGTGCGCGAACTTCGCCCACTTCGTGCGGTCACCGAGATAGATGCGGTCGGTGCGGGCCAGGTACGTCTGGTTCACCGCGCCGTCGGTGCGCGCGAGGAGCACGATCGCCGAGTCGAGGAGGCGCGCCACCTCGTCGTAGGCATGCTCCTGCGTGTCGTAGTCGAACGCGAACTTGGTCGGGTCGATCGCCTGGTCGACGATGATCTCGCCGTGCAGGTCGGTGAGCACCTGCCAGCCCCACGCCTTCAGGATGTAGCCGACCCCGAGGAGGTCCCAGCGTTCCTCGGCCTCGGACTTGTTGATCATGTCGACGAGGTTCTGCCCGAACGACCAGTACACGTCGCGCCACTGCTGCGCGCCGTTGTCGCTCGCCGGGTCGTAGCCCATGCGGTCCCACGTGCTGAGGCTCGTGCCGGGAAGCGTCCATTGCTGCGTGTAGCGGCCGACGAAGCGGCCGTCGAACTGCGGCGAGAGCACCAGCCAATGCAGCATCGGCGCGAGGTACAGGTTCGCCGAGACCACTTGCGGACCGTTGGGGTTGGTGTTGACGTCGAGGAAGTCGTCGCACGAGGAGGCGACGAGGAGCGCGCCGGCGAGGACGCCGGTGCGTGCGAGGCGCTTGATGGTATTGGTCATGTTCAGAACCCGACCTTGAGGCCGAAGCTGAAGCCGCGCGGCATCGGGAAGTTGCCGAAGTCGATCCCTTGGCCGCCCGAACCGCCGACGGCCGCCGAGTTGCCGTTCACGATCGGGTCGAGGCCGGAGTAGTTGGTGATGAGCAGGAGGTCGGTGCCGGTGACGAAGACGCTCGCCGTGCGGGCCATGAGCCAGCGGCCGGGCAGGTCGTAGCGCACCGTCACGTCACGCAGCCGAAGCCAGTTGATGTCCTTCTCGATGAAGAGTTCCTCGGACATCGAGGTGTAGTACGCCGTCTGCACCGCCGGGATGACGACGATGTTGTTCGGCGTCGGATTGGCGCTGTTCTCGCGGCCGTCGCGGAGCACGCCGCGGATGATGCGCGGCGTCTCGCGGTCGAGCGTGCGCTTGCTGAGCCCGCGCGCCACGAGGTAGTGCTCGGTGGCGTTGAGGACGTCGCCGCCCTTCCGGATGTCGACGAGCGCGCTCACCGACCAGCGGCCGAAGTTGAGCGAGTTCGTGAGGCCGATCGTGAAGTCCGGCGTGCGGTCGTAGCCGCCGTCGATGAAGATCGACGAACGCAGCGGCAGGCCCGTGGTCGGATCGATGAGGATCTCGCCATCGTTGTTGCGGAGGTAGTAGAGCCCGGTGAGCGACCGCGTCGAGAGCCCCGGCTGCGTGCCGTTGCGGACGTTGTTGTAGACCCACGTGTCCGAGACGTACGACTCCGGCAGTGCGTTGGGCAACGACTTGGTCCACCCGAACGAGTGGTCGAAGTTCGCGATGACGTCCCACGACATACGATCGGTCACGATCGGCGTGCCGCGGATGGTGAGCTCGGTGCCGTAGTTCGAGGTCTCGGCGCCGTTCAGGTTGAAGAGGATGAAGCCCGTCGCGTAACTGCCGCGGATGTCATTGACGATCTGGTCCTTCGTGCGCTTGCGGTACCAGGTCGCCTCGAGGCCGAGGCGCTCCTCAAGGAACGAGAGGTCGAAGCCGCCCTCGTACGAGCGGGCGAACTCCGGCTTGAGCTTCACGTTGGGGCCGGTGAAGCCGTAGCCGTACCCGCCGCCGACCGTCAGTTTCGACTCGAGCGCGGGACGGAACGCGTAGGGGCGCGCGTCCTTGCCCACCGCGGCGTACGCGAAGCGCACCTTGCCGGTCACCCACTCCTTCACCGCCGGGAACGCGTCGGAGAAGACGAAGCTCGTCGAGATCGACGGATAGAAGAATGAATTGCGCTCGATCGGGATCGTCGACGTCCAGTCATTGCGACCGGTGACGGTCACGTAGAGGTAATCCTTGTAGTCGAACGTCGCGCTGCCGAAGAGGCTCACCAGGCGGCGCTGGTTCAGCGTCGTGCGGTTGAGTCGCGTCGTCACGCTCGTGTTGTTGATCGACACGAAGTTCGGGTCGAGGAAGTCCTGCCCCTTGAGCCCGCTCGCGTTCGACCTGAAGTCGGAGACCTGGTTGCCCACGAGGCCGGTCACCGAGATGTCGCGCCAGAGCGTCCGCCGCTCGACGTTGAGCACCGTCTGCGCGTTGATGTTGCGCACCACGTCGATCGTCTCGTCGAGCACGCCGTTATAGGTGGCGCCGAAGGCGCTCTCGGGGTGCCGCAGCAGGCGCCCCTCGTTCGTGTAGCCGTCGATGCCGATGTTCGTCCGGATGCTGCCCCAGCTGAACGGCGTGATGACGAGACCGAGGTTGCCGATGATCCGGCTGGTCTTCGAGTTGTTGAGGTTTTTCTGGACGTTGAAGTACGGGTTGTCGATCTCGCTGGTCGCCGAGAGGAGTGTGAGGCGGCGCCGGGTGCCCGCGGCCGTGCGCCAGTCCTGCGCGTCATCGGTCTGCGGCCAGATGAGGAGCCCGAGCAGCGGGCCGTCGGCGCCCTTCCACGGCTGCGTGTTCGCCGCGAACGAGTAGGCCATCGAGACGTCGGTGCGCAGCCAACGGTTCACCTGGGCCTGCGACGCGCCCGTGAGGTTGATGCGCCCGTACGTCGTGTTCGGGATCACGCCTTCCTGCTTGTCGCTCGAGACGGCGAGGCGGTAGTTGATCCGGTTGTCCTGCGCCGCGCCGCTGAACGACATGTTGTGCTTCGACGTGAATGCCGACTGGAAGAAGCCGTCGATGTTGTCGTAGAACTGCGCGGTCGGCAGGTACGGCGCGCCGAAGTACTGGAACGAGTTGAGCACGCCGCCCGTGATACCCGACACCCCGTAGGTGCGCTGCACCTCCGGCGAGGACCGTACTTGGTCGACACGGAAGCTGTTGCTGTACTCGAAGCCGCCCTGGCCCGCCCGGCCGCGCTTGGTCGTGATCACGATCGCGCCGTTCGCCGCATCGATGCCGTAGAGCGCCGAGGCCTCGGGGCCCTTGAGGACGACCAACGACTCGATGTCCTCGGGGTTGAGGTCGGCCGCGCGATTGGTGAAGTCGACGCCGCGGTTATTGAACGCGGAGACCGAGCCCGGCGCGTCCGAGGCAAGGACGTTCGTGTTGAAGGTCTTGTTGTCGATCGGCAGGCCGTCGACGATCATGAGCGGCTGGTTGCTCGAGGAGATCGAGCTCACCCCGCGGATGGTGATCGACGACGACGCGCCCGGCACGCCGGAGCTGCTCGTCACCTCGACACCGGCCACGCGGCCCTGCAGCGAGTTGATGAAGTTCTCGCGCTGCGTCGAGGCGATGTCGGGACCACTCACCGTCTGCTGGGAGGCGCCGATGCTGCGCTTGTTCGCCTCCTGGCCGAGCGCCGTGACGACCATCGCGTCGAGCTGGCTCGCCACGCGACGGAGCGTCACGTTGATCGTCGTCTCGCTCGCCACGGTCCGCTCGACCGGCGCATGGCCGATGAACCGGTACGTCAGCGCTTGCCCGACGCGGGCGCGGATGGTGTAGTTCCCCTCTCCGTTCGTCAGGACGCCCGTGGTCGTCCCCTTGATGATCACCTGCACGCCGGACATCCCGGCGCCGGCCTCGCTCGTCACCTTGCCGGTGATCTGTTGATCCTGGGCGCGGAGCGGGGCGACCAGGAGGGTTATTCCCGTGAACGCCAGGAATACTCTCTTCATCATCATGTGCTCTACCGGGTAACGGTGGGTGCCACTGCCGCAGCTGGTGGGTTCGCCGCGGCGCGAAATTCTATTGTCACAAACCTGTCAACGTCAATGAGGGCAGGGGGATTGTCGCCTCTTTGGGCACAATGCGCTAGAGTCGCCACCTTGATTCTGCCCTCCCAGAAAGGCATATCACCTCCATGCTCCCCATCGACCTCCGCGGCAAGCGCGCCCTCGTCGCCGGTGTCGCCGACGACAACGGCTTCGGCTGGGCCATCGCCAAGCATCTCATAGAAGCAGGGGCCTCGGTCTGCGTCGCCACCTGGCCCCCCGCGCTCAACATCTTCCTCAACCTCCTCGAACGCGGGAAGATCGACGAATCGCGCAAGCTCTCCGACGGTTCGCTGCTCAGCTTCGAGAGGATCTACCCGCTCGACGCCGTCTTCGACCGCCTCGAGGACGCCCCCGCCGACATCCGCGAGAACAAGCGCTACAAGGAACTCGGCGACTTCTCCGTCGCCGGCCTCGCCGCGCGCATCAAGGGCGATTTCGGCGAGAGCTCGCTCGACATCGTCGTGCACTCGCTCGCCAACGGCCCCGAGGTGAAGAAGCCGCTGCTCGAGGTCTCGCGCGCCGGCTACCTCGCCGCGGTGAGCGCGAGCGCGTACTCGCTCGTCTCGCTCATCCAGCACCTCGGCCCGCTCTTCCGCCCCAACGCCGCCGCCGCGTCGCTCACCTACATGGCGAGCGAGCGCGCGATCCCCGGCTACGGCGGTGGCATGAGCTCGGCAAAGGCCGCCCTCGAGAGCGACACGCGCGTGCTCGCCTACGAGGCGGGACGGAAGTGGGGCGCGCGCGTGAACACGCTCAGCGCCGGCCCCTTCGCGAGCCGCGCCGCGAGCGCGATCGGCATCATCCAGCACATGGTGCGCTACTGCGAGAAGAACAGCGCGCTGCCGCAGGCGCTCGACGCCTCGGAGGTCGGCGCGGCGATGACGTTCCTGTGCTCACCCCTCGCGAGCGGCATCTCCGGCGCGACGCTCTACGTCGACAAGGGCTACCACTCGATGGGCATGGCGGTGGATGGGGCGACGGTGCCCGTCTTCGGATAGCGCCTCACGGGACCACCACCTGCGACGGGAAGGGATAGTTCAGTCCGTTGAAGGCGCCGACGCCGAGTCTGCCGAGGTAGTTCCAGCCCCAGCAGAACGTCGCTCCGTCGAGCCGCGTGCCGCAGGTGTGATCCGCCGCCGCCGTGATGGTCGCGAAGCGACTGCTGCCGGCGATCAGGACGCCGCTCGGGCGCAGGGTGGTCGAGAGGTCGCCGAGCTGACCGCGCGTGTTCGTACCCCAGCAGTACACTTCCCCGGCGCTGTTCACCGCGCAGGAGTGGCTGCCGCCCGCCGCGATCCGCACGCTGGTGCCGAGCGCGCCGAGCGTGTTGGTCGGTGAGCGCGATGGCGTCGTGCTCGCGGCGCCGGTGCCGAGCTGGGCCTCGTTGTTGCGGCCCCAACAATACACGGAGCCCGTCGCGATGCCGCACGTGTGTGCGGCCCCGCCGCTCAGGTGCGTGAACGTGAGGCCACCGGCGACGAGCGTGGGGCTGTAGAGGTAGCTCGTCGTCGTGCCGTCACCGCTGCGACCATCGACGTTGTAACCCCAGCACAACGCGGCCCCCGCCGTCGAGATGCCACAACTGTGGAAGCCACCGACGGTCACCTGCGTGAAGCGGACCGCGGTGTTCACCTGCACCGGTTCGTATTGATCGCTCGCCGGCGACTGGCCATTGCCGAGCTGACCCCATCCATCGGTCCCCCAGCACCACACGATCCCCGTGGTGTCGAGTGCACAGGCGTGCGACCCGCCGACGGCGACTTGGGTGAACGTGTGGCCGCCCAGCACGGCCACCGGCGCCAGCGCGGAGTCGGCGTTCCCGCGCCCCAACTGGCCGAACGTGTTGTCGCCCCAGCAGTATGCGGCGCCGGTCGTGGCCAGTCCGCACGCGAAGCGGGTCCCGGCGCTGATGCGCGTGAACGTGAGCAGGCCTCCCCCGATCAGCGTGGGCCGGTTCCGCGCGACCTGCGTCCCGTCACCCAACTGTCCGTATCCGTTCTCTCCCCAGCAGTACGGCAGGCCCGACGTGCGCTCGACGGCACAGCTGAAGTCGTCGCCCGCCGAGACGACGTCGGAGTCGAACGTCGGCGGGTCGGCGAGAACGAGCACCGTGACCGAGTCGAGGCCGGGCGTGTAGGCGGTGAGCGCGTTGTATCCCGGTGCATCGCCGAGCCGCCAGGCGGTGGGCCGCGCGCGCCCATCGGCATCGGTCGTCCGATCGGGGTCCGTCACCGTGCCACCACCGAGCGTGACGGCGAAGTGCACGGGGACGCCAGGGACGGGATTCGCATGGATGTCATCCACGCGCACCGTCGGGATCTCGGCGATGTCGCGTCCGGCCGTGCCGGTCGCGTTCAGTCCGGCGACGACGAGCATCGTCGCCGGTGCGGCCGCCGAGACCACGAAGCCCGCACTCACCGCGCGCGCGCCGGGTCCGGCGACGAGTGCGTCCTGCGCGTGGAATGTGAACGTCCCGGCCTTCGTGAGCGTGAGCAGCGGGAAGGTCGCGCGCCCGTCGACGGCGGCAACGACGGTGGTCCCGAGCAGGTAGCCCCCGCCGCCCAGTCGCGCCGACACGAAGATCGAATCGGTCGCACCGAAGGCGCGCCTTCCCGAGAGATCCTGGAGCTCGATCACCACGGCCGGCGACATCGTGTCCCCGGCGATCAGGTCGGACGGCGGCACCACGAACGCGAGCTGCTCGAACGCGATGACCTCACCGGTCGCGACGGCACTGAAGACCACCGTGTCGATCAGGCCGTTCGCGGTCACGGTGAGTGCGTTCGCGCCGGGATCGAGCCCGAGGGTCCACGCACCGAGCTGCGCGACTCCGTCGACGTCCGTGGCCTGCACCGAGTCGCTCACCGTCCCACCGCCGGCCGCCACGGCGAACGTCACCGTGCGGCCGGCGATCCCGTTCCCGTACTGGTCGGCTACTCGCACCGCCGGTGCGTTGGCGACCGCCGTCCCCACGAGCGCGGACTGGCCCTCGCCGAGATGGCGGGAGAGCCGGACGGTGCTCATTCGCGCGAACGCCGTGAATGGTGCGGCGTCCATCAACAGGCGCCGTGGCGCGTAGCTCGGATTCCACGGTTCGAGCCACGAGACGGAGTCCGTGCGCCCTGCGACGAGCAGCACCATCGAGTCGGCACGCTCGAGGCTGAGGTCATCGAACGTCGCGACGCCCTCGATCGCCCGACGGCGCTTCGTGCCGAGGAGGTCGTCGGTGAGGTCGGGCGGCGGATCACCGACCTGCGTTGGACGTGGCAGACGTCGCGTCCGCACGATGACCGAGTCGGCGTACGCCGTCACGCGTCGTCCAAGGAAATCGCGCACCTCCACCGCGACCGCGGGCCGGAGGGTGTCGCCCACGACCAAGTCGCTCGGCCCCGTGGTCAGGACACCGCTCATCGGGATGATCGCCATGGCATGGAAGGCGGCCGTTCCCAGTCCGAGGACCGATGCGTTGAGGTCCTGCTCCGAATAGGGCGTCGTCAACGGATCCCAGACGTCCGGCCCCATCGTCCACGGTCCGGAGCTCGCGATGCCGGAACCATCGGTGGTGTCTGACCGCATCAACACGCCGGCGCCGAGCGTACCATTCCCCGGAAACTCGCGCCCGATGATCCGGAAGGCGACCTCGGCACCCTCGATGTCGTCCCCGAGCGGACCCGTGAGATGCACGGCCGGAGCGACGGGGAGCGGTGAAGCGACGAGACCGTACTGTTCGTCCCCCGCGACCTTGACGAGCGTGAGCTGACTGCCTTCCATCGTGACCGCGAAGGGCGCCGATGTGTCCGGCAGGGTGCCAGGGGAGGTGGCCACCAGCGAGTACGCGTCATGCACCCTGATGATCCGGAGGTCGGTGAAGGTCGCGGCGCCCGACATCGCGCGCACGGTCACCGTGCCTCGCTCCGGCGCGGCGTCGACGCCGGTTCCCGCGAGCACCGGCCCCAGCTGGGCCCCGGCGCCGAGCGTCAGCGAGACGAGGCCGTTGAAGCTGCTGCGGCGCGTGCCATCCGGCTCGAGCGCGTTCACGATCAGCAGCGGCGTGAACGGGACGCCCACCGAGGCCGCGGAGGGAGCTGCCGCGAGCGCCAGCTCGATCGCCGGCACGAAGGTCTTGAACGTGCGGGGACCCGCTGGATCACAGCGTTCGTGTCCGTTGGGCGCGACCGCACACGCGCTCAGCGTAGTGGACTCCAAGTCGAGTACGGTCACGCTGTCGAGCCGCGCGACACCGTCGATGGTCTCTCGCTCGCAAAGCGGTCCCGCCAACGGACAGGTCACATGTCCGGCATCGGACGCAACGGAGGCGATGCGAAGGCGGACTGGGCGCACCATATCGACCACCGGAGTGCCGTCGGGCAGCCGCAGTCGCGCCTCTACCGGGAAACGCACCCGCCGCCCCACACTGTCAGCGGGGAAGACCGTGAGCACCGCTTGCACGGGGAGCACCGTGATCGACGCCTTCACGCAGACGCTGTCCGCGGGAGCGGCGGGGCGGGCACAGGCCGTGGCGTCCCACGCGCCAGCACTGATCCACGCGAGCGCGAGTTCTGCGCGGCCGCGCGTGAGCACGGTCGCGCATTCGTTGGCACAGGAGAAACCCGGCAGCGAGTCCGCCGCGAACTCGAGGCGGAGCGTGACCGCCGTGCCATCCATCGTCAGCAGCGGCACGCCGTGTGAATCACGCAGTTCCACGCTGATCGGGGTCGCGGCGCCCTCCCGCAAGATGGTGGGCGGCGCGAGCACCCACTCCAGTCGCGTGCGGTCGTTGTCGGTGCCGGTCGGCGAATCACACGAGAGCGCGGCAAGGCCGAGTAGGGCGACGATGCCCCATCTGGCAGCGTTCCGGCCCGAGGGACCGGTGACGTTCTCGACCATCGCGTTGTCGAACGACCCTGAGTTCGGGCGAGCTTCACGCCTTCCCGCCGGCAGCGGAGCGCCGGTCACCGACAGGTAGTGCGCACCACGCACTCACGCCAGTCAGGGGAAGCCTTCGGGGTTTCGCGGCACCGCACCCCATCGCCCGCTCACCGCACCGAACGACAGTACAGGGTGACCGCGTTCCCCTCGTCGCCGTACTCGCGCACGCCGCCACGCCCTCGGCGTCGTCCACCACGCGATAGAACGCCGCGAGCGCGAGGTCGGCATCGAGATCCGCCTTGCGCACCTCGCGCACCTCGCGCAACTCAGGCCGCCATGTCATCGTCCATGGCGATCACCGGCCGTACTGGCACATCTTCGGCCTTCGGCACAACAGGCGCCAGCTTCGCCTTCAACGCTTCCTTGAAGTGGGGCGCGCGCGTGAACACGCTCAGCGCCGGCCCCTTCGCGAGCCGCGCCGCGAGCGCCATCGGCATCATCCAGCACATGGTGCGCTACTGCGAGAAGAACAGCGCACTGCCGCAGGCGCTCGACGCCTCGGAGGTCGGCGCGACGGTGCCCGACTTCGGCTGAGCCGCCGCACCCCGCATCCCTCTCACGCCGTCGGCCGCACGTACATCGCGACCGTCCCACCCACGTACTCGCGCACCCCGATGCGCGAGTAGCCGATCCGCTCATGGAACCGCACCGATCCCGGATTGGGCGGCCTGAGGTTCACCTCGAGCGCGACGCACGGCCACCGCGTTGCCGCGAACGCGTGCATCTCCTCGTAGATCCGCGTCCCCACGCCCTCCCCCCGCACCCGCTCCGCGACGACGATGCGGTCGAGGTAGAGGAAGGACGCGTACCGCGCCGCGAACCACTCGTAGTTCCCGCTCCAGTATCCCACCCCTGAGGGCATGCAGATCACGAACGCCGCAAGCCCCTCCGCATCGCGGAACACGCGGAAGTAGCACGCGAGCTCCGCGATGCGCTCGAGCACATCGCGCGTGAGGTAGTTCACGTTCGGCACGGCGGCGTTGTTCAGTGCCAACACCGCCGTGAAGTCATCGCTCCGCGCATCCCGCGCTTCCCACGCGGGCTCCGCATCACCCGCGTCGCGCATCACGCACCCAGCATATCGTCGTCCATCGCGACGACCGGCCGTGCCGGCACATCCTCGGCCTTCGGCACCACCGGCGCGAGCTTCGCCTTCGCCGCTTCCTTGTTGAACCGGTCCAGATCCTCCGACAGGATCTTCCGCAGCGACGTGAGCTGCACCTCGAGCGCCTGCGACAGCACGGTGAACACCTGCTCCGCCTGCGCCGTCGGCCGGTACGGCCCCGATCCCGCGACGCCGGACAGCGCCGCGATCCGGTTGTTCAACCGCACCGGATAGTTGAGCGGATCCTGCCCGCTCTGGTTCTTCACCTGGTAGACCTCGCGCTCCACCTTCGCCATCGCCGAGTCGATCTCGGTCGCGAGGCGGCGGAGCCGCGGCGCCGCGGTCGCGCGCTCCTGCAGCTGCGCGCGCACGTTGCGGATGGTCTTCACCGCATCGTTCGCGTCGGTCGTGCGGTCGCGCACCTTGATGAGGAAGTTGAACTGCGCGAGCAGGTCGTCCGCCGTCGCCGTCGTGCGCGGGTCGTTGACCAACTTGAACGTCGCCACCTGCGGCACTGCATCGCCCACCGTCATGCGCACCGAGTATGTCCCCGCCGGCGCCATCGGCCCGCGCACGCTGCCCGCCCACATGATCATCCCGCGGAAGTTGCTCGCGTCGGGATACCGCATGTCCCACGTGAACTGGTTGAGCCCCTGCGCGTTCGCCGGGCGCACCACGCCGCCGCCCCCGAAGCGTCCGCCGCCACCACCGCCTGCACCGGCCGCCGCGCGGATCGAATCACGCTCGGCCGCGAGCCGCGCCGAGTCGGCTGACTGGAACGTCTTGATCACCGTGCCGTCGGGCGCGAGGAACTCGAGCTTCACCTGCTGGTTCGTGCTCGCGAGGTGGTAGTAGACCACCGCGCCGCTCGTCGGGTTCTGGCCCGGGTTCGACGCCGCGCCCGCCGCGCCGCCGCGTCCACCGCCGAAGCCACCGCCCCACTCGATGCGATACGCGTCGCGCGGCGTGAAGAGGTGCGCCGGCTTCGCGAGCAGTTCCGGCGTCATCTGCCGGAGCGCCGAGAGGTCGTCGAGGATCCAGAAGGAGCGCCCGTGCGTGCCGGCGACGAGGTCGCCTTCCTTGATCACCAGGTCGTGCACCGGTACCGGCGGCAGGTTGCGCTGCAGCGACTGCCAGTGCGCGCCGTCGTCGAAGCTCACGTACGCGCCGCGCTCGGTGCCGGCGTAGAGCATGCCGCGACGCACCGGGTCCTCGCGGATCACGCGCGTGAACTCATCGGCCGGGATCCCGGTCACGATCTTCGTCCACGTCGCGCCGTAGTCGGTCGTCTTGTAGAGCAGCGGTTGGAAGTCGTCGAGCTGGAAGCGGTTCGCCGCGACGTAGGCGGTGCCGTCCTGGTAGTGCGACGCCTCGATGATCGAGATGCGCGTGAAGTCGCCGATCCCCGGCGGCGTCACGTTCTTCCATGTCTTGCCGCCGTCGCGCGTGACCTGCACGTAGCCGTCATCGCTGCCCACCCACAGCACGTTGCCGCTCTGGAACGACTCGGCGAGCGTGAAGACCACGCCGTAGGTCTCGACGCCGGTCTGGTCCTTGGTGATCGGGCCACCTGATGCGCCGAGCGTGCGCGGGTCGTTGCGCGCGAGCGGCGGCGAGATGGGGTCGAAGCTCTGGCCCTCGTTCGTCGAACGGAAGAGCGTCGAGCCACCGGCGTACAGGATCTTCGGATCGTGCATCGAGATCACGATCGGGAAGGTCCACTGGAACTTCACCTTGATGTCCTCCGACGACCAACCCATCGGGTTGTCGGGCCACGCGTTGATGTTCCGCTCGAGGCCGGTGCGCATGTCCTTGCGCGTGAGGTAGCCCGAGTAGCTGCCGGCGTAGATGATGTCCGGATCTCGCGGGTCCGCGGTCACGTAGCCCGACTCGCCGCCGCCCGCGTCGTCCCAGTCGCCGATGGAGATCGTCCCCTGCTGGCGGCTCGGTCCGCAGAGCGTCGAGTTGTCCTGCTGCGCGCCGCAGACCTTGTACGGGAAGTGGTTCGTCGTCGAGACATGGTAGAACTGCGCCGTCGCGAAATCCTGGTCGCTCCACGTCGCGCCGCCGTTGAAGCTCACGTTCGCGCCGCCGTCGTTGCCCTCCACCATGCGGAGCGGGTCGTTCGGCGCGATCCAGAGGTCGTGGTTGTCACCGTGCGGGACGCTGATGTTCTGGCGGAAGGTCTTCCCGCCGTCGGTCGAGCGGAAAAACGAGACGTTGAGCCCGTAGACGATGTTCGTGTCCTTCGGGTCGGCGACGAGGCGCGAGTAGTACCAGGCGCGCTGCCGCATGTTGCGGTCGCCGTTGAGCCACTGCCAGGTGGTGCCGCCGTCGTCCGAGCGATAGGTGCCACCGGAGTCCGCCTCGATCTGCGCCCAGATGCGGCGCGGGTTCGCAGGCGAGATGGCGAGGCCGATCTTCCCGAACACGCCCTTGGGCAGGCCATGATTCGCCGTGAGTTCGGTCCAGGTCGCGCCGCCGTCAGTCGTCTTCATGATGCCGCCGCCTGGGCCGCCCGAGTTGAGCATCCACGGCCGGCGATAGGCGTGCCAGAAGGTCGCCATCAGCGTGTTGGGGTCGGTGGGGTCCATGATGAGGTCCCACACACCCGTCGAGTCATTGCGGAAGAGGATCTTGATCCACGTCTTGCCGCCGTCCGTCGTCTTGAAGACGCCGCGCTCCGGGTTGTTGCCGAACGCATGGCCGAGCGCGCCGACGTAGACGATGTCGGGGTTGGTCGGGTGCACGCGCACGCGCGAGATGTGCCGCGTCTCCTTGAGGCCCATCAGGGTCCAGGTGCGGCCCGCGTCGGTGGTCTTCCAGAGGCCGTCGCCGTGCGACGTGTTGCCGCGGATGTCAGTCTCGCCGCCGCCGACGTAGACGACGTCCGGGTTCGACTCGGCGACGCCGATCGCGCCGATGGTGCCGCCGAAGTGGCGGTCAGTCACCGGCTGCCAGTTCACGCCGCCGTCGGTCGTCTTCCACACGCCGCCGCCGGTGGTGCCCATCCAGTACTCGAGCGGGCGGTTCGTCGAACCCGCGACGGCGACGGAGCGGCCGCCGCGGGCGGGGCCGGCCTCGCGCCATCGAAGGCCGTTGAGGGAGGTGGGCTGGATGGTCTGCGCCGTGAGGGCAGGGGCGACGAGCGCCGAGGCCGCGATGACGGACAGGGCGGCGAGCGCGAAGCGACGGAAGAACGGGCGAACGGACACCGGACGACCTCCTAACGGGGTAGAGTGCTGCATCCGCCGACGATGCCCAACTGGGGGGGAGAATGCAAGCGCGCGCGGCGCTACATTCTCCTGCGATTCGGCGCCTTCCCTCCGCGCGCGACAACCACGAGGACCGTTCCCATGATCGCCCCCGCCATCACCACCAGGACCGCTACGCGCGCCGCCCTCGCGGCGCTCACGCTCGTGTCGCTCGCCGCCTGCGCGAAGAAGGACGAGGCGCCCGCCGATGCCGCCGTGGCCGTACGCGACCCCAACACACCGCTCTTCACCGTGAGCACCGGCCTCGCGACGCCCGAGTCGGTGCTCTGGGACTCGACGCACTCCATCTGGTACGTCTCCAACATCAACGGCAACCCGCCGCAGAAGGACGACAACGGCTACATCGTCCGGCTCCGCGAGAATGGCCAGACGATGGACACCGTGCCGTTCATCAACGGCGCCGACGCGGACATCACGCTCCACGCGCCGAAGGGGATGGCGCTCAAGGGCGACACGCTCTGGGTCGCCGACATCGACGCCGTGCGCGCCTTCGACGTGAACACCGGAAACCAGGTCGCGAGCGTGGACCTGCGGTCGCTGCGCGCGACCTTCCTCAACGACGTTGCGGTGGGGAATGACGGCGGCATCTACATCACCGATTCGGGCATCGCGTTCAAGGAGGACGGCTCGGTCACGCACCCCGGGAAGAGCCGCGTCTTCGTGCTCCGCAACCTCGCCGCGATGGAGGCCGTGGTGCTGCCGAAGGAATCGGCGGCGAACGGCATCGCGTGGAACACCTCGCGCAACGCATGGATGATCATCGGCTTCAACTCACCCAACGTCTTCGAATGGGTCCCGGGCGCGAGGGAAGTGACGGTGATGGGCACCGGCCCCGGCGGCGGCGACGGACTCATCGTGCTCGGCGGCGGCCGCGCCCTCTACTCGAGCTGGGCCGACTCGTCCCTCACGCTCTTCGAGAGCGGCCAGAGCAGGACACTGCGGAAGGGGCTGCCTTCGCCGGCCGACATCGGCTACGACCCCGTGCGCAAACTCGTCGCCGTGCCGCTCTTTACCGCGAACCGCGTGGAGTTCTGGCCCCTCGAACCGGCCACGCCGACGCCGTAGCACTGAAGACTGATGACTGATAACTGATGACCCAGGCCCTCCTCCCCTTCTCTCCCGCTTGGGCCGCCGCCTTTCGCGACGCCATCGCCCGCGACACCGCCTACCGCGAAGCATCGTCGGGGTGGAGTTGGCCGATGGCGCTCGTGCTGGATGCGGCGCCCACCATGGGTTACGACGAAGCGGTCGCGGTCGAGCTCGCGCTCGACCGCGGCCACTGCACCGCCGCGCAGATCCTCCACGCCGATGTCGTCACCGCGCCCTTCGTGCTGCGCGCGGCATACGGCACCTGGAAGCAGGTGGTGAAGGGCGAACTCGATCCGCTCGCCGGCGTCACGCGCGGATGGATAAAGGTGAAGGGCTCGCTCTTCACGTTGCTCCTGCATTCACGCTCGGCGCGCGCCCTCTGCGCCTGCGCGCGGCACGTGCCGACGCACTTCCCGGACGAACCCCCGAGCGGCGCCTAGGACCAGGCCTTCAGGTCGCCGAGCACACCCACGAACGCGCCGTGGTCGCCGAGCAGGTAGTGGCGGCATGGGAGCGCACCGCTGCGGCCGTCCACGCTCAGCTCGGTCTCGAGACAAAGCCCCGCAACAGGCCATTCACCGGATCGTTCCATTCCCTGCCAGAGCTCCGTCTCGGGGATGCAGGCGACGGTGGGAGCCGACACGCTGAACTTCCCGCCGGTGAGCACGGCGAGCGCCGTGAGATAGGTGCCGCCGAGGATGTTCGCGGCCTCGACGACGCAGGAACGCACCAGCGGCTCGCTGGGGTCCTGCGCCGCACAGTCCACGCCGAGCATGAGCCGCGCGAGACTGCATGCCGTGGTGGCTGACGCGAGGAAGATGATCGAGCCGGCGAGGGCTCCACGAACGGCGCTCGCCACCGCGACCATCGCCTCTCGTGCGCGCTCCGGCCCGAACTCCTCCCACGGGCCCGGCGTCCAGTGCACCTTCGGCGACGTCATCCAGACCTGGCGTCCAGTGACGTCGCTCAGCGCACGAGCGGCCCGGGCACTGGCGATCATCGCCGCTTCGCGCAGCGCATCGAGCTCGAGCGCCACGAGCGAGATGCGGGCCTCGCTCACGAATCGATCGGCGCGAGCTTGAAGAGCGTCTTGAGGAGGCGCTCGCGCACCGGCGGCTTCTCGAGGAAGGCGTTCGCTCCTGCCGCCATCACGTCGTCCACCATCGCGTCCTGCGTGACGGCGCTGACGACGAGGATCCGCACCGACTGGTCGAGCTCCCGGATGCGGCGCGTGGCCGCGATCCCGTTCATGCCGGGGAGGATGAGGTCCAGGATGATGATCCGCGGGCGCAGCAGCGCGAACTCGCGCACCGCCTCCTCGCCCGAGGTCGCTTCGCCGATCACTTCGTATCCTTCGTTCAGGAGCATCCCCGCGATGACCATGCGGGTGAACATCGACTCATCGCAAAGCAGTACCGTCGGTCCCATCGTTCCTCGTGGGTGGGAGTACGGCGCGACCGCGTCGAGCGCGACGGCCGGTGGCCGCCGCGTCGCGGGCAATGAGCGGACGCGCGATGGCGAACCCTTGGTGGAGCCCGATGCCGAGGCGCGTCGCGAGTTCGAGGTCGCCCTCATGCTCGAGCCCCTCCGCGATCACTTCACCGCGGCGACGCGTCACATCGGCGACGGTCGCCTCGATCACCTGGCGCGCGGCCGTTGAACGACGCGCCCACCGCAGCAGGTTGCCGTCGAGCTTCACGTATCGCGGGGACCAGAGGCGCACCAGCCGCGCGTCAGCGAGGTTGGCGCCGAAGTCGTCGAGGGCCGAGGCCACCCCGGCGCGCGCGAGCATGCGCAGCGCGGCATCGGTCTCCTGTGGACACTGCTCGCGGTCGTGCTCCACCACTTCGATGACCAGTTGAGTCGCGGAGAGGCCGCGCGCTTCCGTCGCCTCGATCAGGAAGGGAACGAACCCGGGATCCCGGTGGAACGTGACCGCATGCACGTTCACGAAGAGGAGCTGCCGGAGCCCGTGCGTGCGCGCCGTCTCGAGCGCGCACGCGACGCAGGCGCGGTCGATCCCCGCCTCGAGGCCGTGCTCCCTCATGTACGTGAACAGCTCGGCCGCCGACTCCAACGATGATCCCGCCGGGCCGCGCGTGAGGCACTCGAAGGCGACGAGGCGCGGCGGTGCCGCCGAACCCGCCACGATCGGCTGGAAGAGTGTCCGAAGGTCGGCCGGGCGCATCGGCGGCGCTCTAGCGTCCGATGGCAGCGCGGATCTGCGCGAGGTGATGGTAACTGTGCCGCACCGCGTGATCCTCCAGGAGGAACTGGCAAGTCACGGGGGCGTCGGCGTACAGCGAGATCGAAGCCGCCGAATCGAGCTGGGCGTCGGTGAGCGTCCGGATGCCAACGGCGGCCGCGTCGCTGTTGATGCGCAGCAGCTCGATCGCGTCCTTCTTCGAGATGTTGCGGTACTCCGCCGAGTGCCGTGCGTAGATCTGTTGCAGGTCCGCCGACGTGATCCCGATGATCCCGACCCCCGAGGCGACGGACAGCGCGAGCTTCATCTCGAGCGGATAGACGCTCGCCACGTGGTGCACCACCACGCCGACGGTGCGCGTGTCGGCGGGGAGCGGCATGCGCCACTCCATCTCGGTGAGCGCACCCGCGACCTCGGCGAGCGCGCGCGCGCCGCGCTGCAGCCGATCGGCGAGGAGGCTGGCGCGCGAGCGGACCACGGCATGCGGCGCGTGGGTCGGGGTCTGCGGCGACGCGAGCCGGGTGGGCATGACACCTCGTTGGGCGATGATCGGGGGGCGCTTGAACGCCGGAGCGGAAGTCTGCCGTGTCCTCGCGCACGCTCTCAATGACCATTCGTCCCGATTTCCTGCTCGTCCGATCACGATGCGGTGCGAGGGATGGAAACAGGCGCGCCGCGCCGCTTGAATTCGTGCGGTGCCGCATGAGCGGCGCACACACCACACCGCGCACATGTCTCCCCGGCCCAATTTCCCCAAGCGTGTCTTCCAGGTTGCCGGCACGTATGGCGTCATCGTCCTCGCGCCGCAGTACCTCATCGAGACCGGCCTCCTTCCCGCTCCCGCTGCACCACTCGCGCGACCGGAGCTCTTCTATGGGTTCGTCGGCCTCGCACTCGTCTGGCAGTTCGCGTTCTTCCTCATCGCGACCGATGTGCGGCGCTATCGCCCGCTGATGCTCATCAGCGTGTTCGAGAAGCTCGCGTTCGGCGTGCCGGCTGCGGCGCTCTTCGCGCAGGGACGCGTCGGCGCCGATGTCCTCGCCGTCGGCAGCATCGATCTCGTGCTCGGCGCGCTCTTCGTGCTTTCCTATCGGTTGACGCCGCCCGCGCCCTGATGAGCGCGACCTGGAGCGACCTGATGCGGCGCGTGAACGACAAGGTCGCGGGGCGCCGCTAGGCTGGCGTGCGCCGCCGCGCCGCGCGCCAACTCCCCGGTGCCTGACCGGTGACCTTCTTGAACGCCCGGCTGAAGGCGGCCTCCGAGTCGTAGCCCACTTCGCCTCCGATCGACGCGATCGTCGCGCCGGTCTGCGCGAGGCGGTTCGCCGCGACCTGCATGCGCCAGTGGGTGAGATACTGCATCGGCGGCTGGCCCACGAACTCGGTGAATCGCTTCGTGAGCGCGGTGCGCGACGTGGCGGCCTCGCGCGCGAGCTCGACGAGCGTCCAGCGATGACCCGGACACTGGTGCAGCGCCGTGAGCGCGCGCCCCACCACCTCGTCGCGAAGACCGGCGAGCCACCCGGTCTGGCCCGGAGGCAGCTCGTCCAGGTACCGACGGAGGACTTCGATGAACATCATCTCCGCGAGCCGGGTCACCACGCCCGCCGCGCCCGAACGACCGGCGCTCGCCTCCTCCGTCAGGCGCTGGATGAATATCCCGAGGCCGCTGTTCGTCACTCCACGCACGTGGAGGCGGCGCGGGAGCGCGGCGAGCAGCGGATTGAAGGGGCGCCGGTCGCATCCGAGGAAACCGCAAAGGAGCGACGTGGCGCGCGGCCCCGGCGCCCCATGCCGGACCGCGAAGGGATAGTGTTCGGGGGTGGTACGCTGGATCTCGTCTCCCAGCCGTGTGCCCCCACTCGACATCAGGTGGGCATCGCCGTGCGCGAAGACGACGACGTCCCCCGCTTCGAGTTCGACCGAGTCCTCCCCGATCAGTCCCGCGCGGCAGCGGCCGTCGAGGATGATGTGATAGGAGATGAGGTGCTCGGAGGTCGGCATGACGCGCGGCGTGAGCTCAGCTGCCGCGGGGGCCTCCGCGCTCCATGGATTCGAGGTCTCGACCGCGTAGAAATACGCGCCGTCGAGGCGCACGACCCGGAGTACATCGGAAAGTGGATCCATCGACTGCTTCTACCTGAGCTGAGGCGGCATACCGTTCGGGTGACGCGATCGTTACGGCGCCCTTGTCGATTCCGCTGAGACTAGTTGCGCGCCTTCGCCGCGCGGCTCACGTCGTGAACGATGCGCGCGAGTTCCGTCACCCCCGCGGCGATCACCGCCTCCGAGCTTCGCGCGTAACCGATGATGAGCGCCGGCGCGCGCTTCCGCTTCACCGTCTCATAGGCGCCGAGCACGGTCAGGGCGATTCCCTCGCGCGCGGCCGCGGCCATGATCGCCCGCTCGTCATGCCCGTGCGGCAGCCGCACCACCGCGTGGAGCCCTGCCGCCACGCCGCACACTTTCGACGCCGGGATCCACTCGCCCACCGCCTGCACCAGCGCATCGCGCCGCGACCGGTAGTGCGCGCGCATGCGGCGCAGGTGGCGGTCGAGTTCCCCGCGCGCGAGGAACTCCGCGAAGGCGTGCTGCTCGATGCGCGGGCCCCCGAAGTCGGACGAGGTCTGCTCCGCCTTCACGCGATCGGTCAGCCGCGGGGGCACCACGAGCCACCCGAGCCGCAGCGCCGGCGCGAGCGTCTTGCTCGCGGTGCCGGCATAGACGATCCGCCGCGGGTCGAGCGACTGCAGCGCACCCACCGGCGCGCGATCGTACCGATACTCGGCGTCGTAGTCGTCCTCGACGACCGTCCCGTCGGTGCGACGGAGCCACTCGAGCAGTGCGGCACGGCGCTCGCCCGAGAGCACGGCGCCGCTCGGATACTGGTGCGCCGGCGTCACGATCACCGCATCCGCGCGCGACGCCGCGAGCGCGTCGACGTTCAAGCCTTCATCGTCCACCGGTACCGGGACGAGTTCGAGTCCGAGGTGCTCGACCGCCTGCCACGCCTCCACGAAGCAGGGATCCTCCACCGCGATGCGCTTCGCGCCGCTCGCCTTGAGCGCGCGCAACAGCAGCGTGCGCCCCTGCGCCCAGCCGCTCGTGACCACCACCCGTGAGTGACAGGCGTCCACGCCGCGCACGCGTGAGAGGTAATCGGCCAGCGCCTGACGCAACACGAGTGAGCCGTGGGGATCGGTGTAGCCGAGCGCGGCGTCAGGCATGTTGCGCAGCGCATCGCGCATCGCGCGCAGCCAGGCGCCGCGCGGGAAGGCCGCCAGGTCGGGCACGCCGGGACGGAAGTCGATCCTCGGCTCGCCCGACGTCAGCTCCGATGGGCGCGCCGGACTCATGCTCGCCTGCACGTGCTCCGAGACGTGCGGGCGCGAACCCTGCCGCACCACGATGTAGCCCTCGGATGCGAGCTGCGCGTAAGCGTCGACGACGATCGGCCGCGAGACGCCGAGCTCGCCGGCGAGGTCGCGCGTGGACGGGAGCCGCGAGCCCGGCCTGAGCGCTCCGTCGCGGATGCGTGCCCGCAGCTGGTCCTCGAGTTGGCGGCCGAGCGTGCGTCCGCTCCCGCGGGCGACCGCGACGAGCAGGTCGAATGGCGTACTGGTCAAGTTTATTGCTCCGTAACTGGAACTTCAATCATTACCAGTCTGTCGTGAGATTCCGTTCTGGTCAAGCGCGCAGGAATCGGGTGGGTTCGCGGGAACAGCCGTGGCAGCTTGCCGGTTCTTCGGGTCCGTAGCCGTCGTCCGCAATGGAGTGTGGGTCGTGTCGAGTGCCATCGAGTTCCCGTCCCATCGCGCCTCGAGCGCCGTCGCCGGCTGGTCGCTGATCGCCATCCCCGGCGTCATCTGGGGCGCGTCGTTCCTCTTCATCGCCGAGGGCCTCAACGCCGTCGCGCCCATGGGGCTCACGCTGCTCCGCATCGTGATCGGTTTCGCGGCGCTCTCGTTCTTCCCCGCCGCCTGGAAGCCGATCGAACGGCGCGATTGGCTCCCCGTCGCGGCGCTCGGCCTGCTCTGGATGGCCTTCCCGCTCTCGATGTTCCCGTTCGCCGAGCAGCGCATCTCGTCGGCGATCGCGGGGATGCTCAATGGGGCGGTGCCGCTCTCGACGGCGATCATCGCGACGATCATCGCGAAGAAGTTGCCACATGGCGGCGTGCTGGCGGGTCTCGCCATCGGCCTCGTGGGCGTGGTGCTGCTCGCCATCCCCGACTTGGGCGACGCGAGCAGTGCGGCCGGCATCGCGATGGTCACCATCGCCTGCGTCTCGTATGGCTTCGCGCCGAACATCGCGCGGCCGCTGCAGCAGAAGTACGGCGCGCTGCCGGTGATCTGGCGAGCGCAGATGGTCGCGACCGCGCTCACGCTGCCGCTCGGCATCGGCGACGTGATGCGTTCGCACTGGACACTCTGGCCGGCGCTCTCTCTGCTCGGCCTCGGCGCGCTTGGCACCGGCGTCGCGCACGTGGTGATGGCGACCGCTTCAGGGAAGCTCGGCGCGACGAAGGCGTCGGCGGCGGCGTTCCTGATCCCGCCGGTCGCGCTGCTGCTCGGCGTGATGGTGCGCGACGAGAAGGTGGCGACGCTCGCGGTGTTCGGCGGCGCGCTCTGCGTGGTGGGCGCGTGGGTGATGCGGAGAGCGAACGCGGGCGCGGCGCCGGCCACGGCTCCGGCCGTGAAGCGTGCGGCGACGATCGTGCTGCTCGCGGTGCTCGCCTCGGGCGCGGCGGCATCGAAGACCGACGCGCAGGATGCGATCCGCCTCGCGCGCCTCACCGGCGGGATCAAGCTCGATGGCCGCTCCGACGACGCGGCCTGGCAGCCGGTCGTGCCGATGGACGTCTTCGTGCACCTGCCGAACTTCGGCGCCGCGCCGTCGGAACGCACCGTCGTGCGCGTGGCCTACGACGCCGACGCTTTGTACGTGATGGTTGACGCCCTCGAATCACATCCGGGCGGCGTGCGCGCGAGCTCCATGCTGCGCGACGACGATGCCCCGGGCGATTTCATCAACGTGCTGCTCGACACGTTCGGCGACCGGCAGAGCGCGGTGAACTTCTCCACCACGCCCGGTGGCCAGCGCAACGATTGGTCCATCGCCAACGATGCGCAGAGCTTCTCGAACTTCAGCCCGGCGTGGAACGGCGTGTGGGATCTCTCGGTGCGCCGCGACGACGACGGCTGGCACGCGGAGTACCGCATTCCCTTCTCGACGCTGCGCTTCACCGCCGACAAGGGGCGCGTCGAGTTCGGCATGAGCATCAATCGGCTGTCGTCGCACTCGAACGAGCGCGTGACCTTCCCGCGGATCGATCCCGCGGCGCCGCTCGCCGTCTGGAAGCCGTCGCGCTTCCAGCGCGTGTCCATCGAAGGGATCAATCCGGTGCGCAGCGTGCGCTTGGTGCCGTACATCGTCGCCGGAGTCCAGGGTTCGCGCGCGCCCGACCCCGCGCTGTCGCCATGGGATCGCGAGAGCACCACCGAGATCGGCGGCGACCTCAAGGTCGCGGTCACGCCGAACCTCACGCTCGACCTCAC